>JABLTT010044919.1_pt1 | contig 31264 bp, 29 predicted proteins | sample 7160061 | NCBI WGS metagenome assembly JABLTT01 (sample SAMN14651232, study PRJNA627086) | human gut metagenome | isolation source: feces | host: Homo sapiens
GGGACAAACCCCCGCCTGCCCGTGCTGCCTACCCTATTGGACTTCTCAATGTGCATATCCAGAGAGCGGCTGATTTTGTATCCCGATACAAAGTCAGCCGCTTTCATTTAAGGCTCCCTGAACAAAGAATCAGGGGGCCGCCACCTCCAATTTGTTTTTCTCAAAAAAACAAATTGGAGGTAACAGAGGTGCAAAATTATCGCAAAAGCGACTATGCGATAAACAAAAACAGCCCAAATATCGTTTATCGCTTTCATAATGAAATCATAGAAATCACACTGGAGGATTATCTGAAGGAGAACCCTGATAAAACGGAACATGACTTTGCAGAGCTGAAAGCCCTGTCCGATCAAATCTACTATGAGCAGGATCGGGCAGAGAGCGCCCAGACCCGCAAGGATGTTTCAATCCACGGTTTGGAGGAAACGGAGCATTGTGCCACTCGCGCGCTGGATGAAGAATGGGAAGAACGAGTTGTTGACATACAGAACCGCAAGTATGCCTGGAAAGCCTTCGAGCAGCTTTTTACAGTGGGCGCTTTGACCGAGGTTCAGAAACGGCGATTCCGGCTTCACGTTTTTCAGGGACTCTCTACCCGGCAGATCGGTCGGATGGAAGGGACAAGCCATCAAGCCGTTGCCAAGTCCATAAACCTGGCGATTGCCAAACTAAAAAAATATTTTGCGGCACAGGGTTGACACCCATGCGGTTTCAGGACGATAGGTGAAAGGCATTCTTTCGGAGTGTTCTCCTTTCGCCTGTACCTTGACAACCACATACTCATTCATCAGTAACATCCCCCTTTCCAGTGCGAGGAGCAAAAGCCGATTCAGGGGCCGCGCCATGATATACGGACATGATGAGCAGATCCCACCTGATTATCATAATTGGTCTTGCATACAATCCTGTCCCGTATGAGCGAGTAACGGCAGCCTGTAAAAACCGGGCAGCACCCGGCGCGGCCATGATCGGAAAGGGGTATAATGGTACTCCTGTCCAGCCACAGATCACGCAATGGGGGCAGCTCGGAGAGATCCTCGGAGGGGTGAGATTCCCGTGGGCCGGTTCGCTGCTGGCCGCTGATGACTTCCCAATATGTGCGGGGTGTCAAGGACAAATGGCACATAGCAAGAAAACAAATCGGATTTTATATTTCGCCGGAAATGGGGCAGGTCTTATGGCCTGCCCTGTTTCCGGCTTACTTAATATTCAGGAGGTCAGCTTATGCGAAAGGCTATCCGGCGTGGCGATCTGTTCTATGCAGACCTGAACCCGGTGGTCGGCTCCGAGCAAGGCGGCATCCGCCCTGTCCTTGTTATCCAAAATGATGTGGGGAATCACTTTAGTCCTACCGTTGTTGCGGCAGCCATCACCAGCAGAAAAGCGAAGAACAGTCTGCCTACCCATATCCTACTTGAGAATGTGCCGGGGCTTGCGCCTACCTCTCTGCTTCTGTTGGAACAACTGCGGACAATAGACCGGCAGCGGCTCCGTGGTTACATTGGGCGTATCAGCAAAGAAAAAATGCTGGAGATAGATGCAGCCCTGGCAATCAGCATCGGCATAGGATACCCCAACGAAAGGAGGACTCACAATGTATGAAAATGACGGCGGCCTACTCTCTCCCAGAGATGCCTACCGATTGATGTTAAAAGACTACCCTGATGTGATGGACATTGGTCAAATGTGTGAGGCGCTTGGCGTCAGTACAAAAACCGGGTACAAGTTACTTAAAGACAGGAAAATTGAGTACCTGAAAATTGGACGGGCTTATCGCATCCCCAAAGCCCACATTCTTCGTTATTTGAAAATCACCTGCTCCACTTTTGCAGAGTAGCAGGCTATGGTGTCGATCTTCACCGGATAGACGCAGAAAGTTAACAATTCTGACGCGGATTTACCTGGAGTTTTGTTCTGTCCGATGATACAATAAAGGTGTCATTGGTAGGTGAACTCAATACCGCAAAAGGAGGAACAGATCAGTATGCCAGCGGTACACCTGCAAGAAAACAGCAAACTAATCTCCGGCCATGTGGCCGAGAAAAAAGGGTATCTCTATTGGGTTCTAAACCTTACCGATGAAAACGGTAAGAGAAAGCCCAAATGGATTCCCACCCATAAGAAAGTCAAGGGTAACAAGACCTGGGCAAACAATATGCTTCCCACCATCCGAAAGGAATGGACGGAAAAGCTGCTTCAGGAGGCTGCGGCCTCACAGCAGTCGGCTTCTCCGTCTGGCCCGTCATCCGCAGAGATTTCCTTTGTGGATTTCCTGTACCAGTGGCTTGAGTACAAGTACAAGTCTGCTACCGGACGGGTGATGGACAGCAAGCCCATCGAACTCTCGACCTATTCGGGATACGAACAGCAGCTTAATAACCCCATCGCCCCGTATTTCCAAGAGCATCCTGTCGCCCTTTGTGACCTTACCAAACAAGATATTCTCGCTTTTTATGAGAAAGAATTGGAACGGGTCAAGCCGACCACCGTTAAGCATTACCACGCTCTGATTCATGGGGCGTTGAATTATGCGGTTGACAAAAATCTGATTCCAAGCAATCCGGCTGACCGGATTATCATTTCCAAGCCTGAACCCTTCAAGGGTGACTACTACCTGGATTCGGAAGTCCTGAATCTGTTTGAAGTCATCAAGGGGCATAAGATCGAACTGGTAGTTCTTCTGACTGCTTTTTACGGCCTGCGCCGCAGTGAGGTTATCGGTCTGAAATGGAGTGCCTTTGACTTCAACCATAACTGCTTCTCCATCCGGCATACGGTAACAACTTGCAATGTAAAGGGAGAACGGGTCACGATTAAGAAGGACAAGGCAAAAAACAAATCCAGTCTGCGGACTTATCCATTGATTCCTTTTTTGAAAGAGCGGTTGCTGGAGGCCAAGAAACAGCAGGAAGAAAATCGCAAGCTGTGCGGGCGTTCCTACAACAAAGAATATCTGGGATATGTCTGTGTCGATGTGATCGGCAATCTTATTAAACCCAACTATGTGTCCTCGACCTTTGGGAAGTTGCTTGCCAAGAACAATTTACGGCACATTCGTTTCCACGATCTTCGCCATACCTGTGCCTCGCTTTTGCTGGCCAACGGTGTTCCGATGGAACAGGTAAAGGAGTGGCTGGGACACAGTGAGATCTCAACAACGGTGGATATTTACGGGCATTTGCAATATGCCACGAAAAAACAATCCGCCGCAGCCATTGAGCAGGACATTGTGGCGCCCATGCTGCAAAACCTATCGGCGGTTTCTCCATAAAAAAGAAAGAGGTCTACCAGCTTTTCGCTGGCAGACCTCATGGCGGAGATGGAGAGATTCGAACTCTCGCGCCGGTTTTGAGCCGACCTACCGCATTTCGAGTGCGGACCCTTCAACCGCTTGGGTACATCTCCAAATTTATGTTATATCCCTGGTCCCGACCCGCCGACCAATTCAGCCGGTGGAAATCGGGAAGAACAACAGGATAGAACAAGCAACATTATTCAATTTGAACTCGGCTGGAACCCGCATGGTTCCAAGGGTTTCAGCCGTTTGGCACTCCGCATAGGAAACCTGATTTCGAATCATTACACCAACTTGGATGATGACGGTAAATCAGGGACGATAGCGGTAACTACGGAACCCCAAAATACACCTCTCAAAGTGGCCGTCAGATGGCTGCTCTCATTATAGCCATTTTCCCGCAAAATTCAAGCCGTGGAAATTGGGAAGAACAACAGGATAGAACAGACCCCAATTCACGATTTGAACTTGCCCGCAAACCCGCATGGTTACTGGCTTTTCGGCAGTTTGGACTTCCAAAGTGGAAACATGATTTCGAGTCAGCCCCGTTATGACCACTTCGATACCGCTGCATAGACCGTTCGTCCGCTGGCCGGGAAAAGGAATCCAGCAGAGACACACCATAGAATACCGCAAATGCGGGAGGTTGTCAAGAGCTGGGGCCCTCTAAATATTGCCGCATTTCATCGGTGGGCTGCAGGCGGCCCTTTTTCAGCATCCGCCGCAGCCGCCCGGCCATGCCGCTTTGGGAACCGTCGTTTGTGGCGCCATCCCGCAGCGCTGTCAGGCAGATCTCCGCCGCGCCTTCATAGTCCTCCCGTTTTTCACAGATCATGGCCAGACGTTTATAGGCCTCTCCATGGGAAGCGATCCAGTCGTTGGGAGAAAGAGAGGGAAGCAGGACGCGTCGCTGGGCAATGACAAGGGCACATTGCCGGATCAATTCTTCCGCTGCCGGCGAGGTGAAAGACCCACTTTCCCGCACATGGTTGTAGGCCTTGGGCAGTTTGTCTACCATCACGGCATACTCGGTGCGCTGTTCCATAATGTCTTCGCTGTAAGGCGCCTGAGGGCTGATGGGAGGCGGAACAGGCGAGGTGGCTGCTGGCGAAGGCTCCGGGGCGGATTCCGGAAGGGAGGGACTCTGTTCGCCCTCTGTCGGCTCTGCCGCAGGCTGTTCCCCTTCCGGGGTGCTGAATATTTTCTTGATGGAATGGAAAAGACTCATGTTCAAACCTCCTCCATAGGGGTCTCGGTTCTAAAATCGCAGGAGATGGAGGCAAAAGGCCGCCTTGCGTATTATAGCATAAATCGGGCGCGCCAGGCAACTTGTTCCAAAATAAGGAATCAAAATGGGTGGGGAAGCAAGAGAAACCGGGGAACACCTTGACGCTCTGGACGGGCGGTGGTACAATGAAGCTGAAAATGAGCGGCTGGAAAGTTTGCGGCAGACAGTGAAAAATCCGCTGAGAGCGGATTTTTTTCCAGCGAAGGGTTAGCTAAAACTAACTAATAGGGCGAAGAAAAGAAAGAGGTGGGAATATGCTTTTGCTCAACCGTACACTAATTAAAATGGCAAAGGGGCTTTGGGGCTGGATCGTTGGCATAGCGGCACTGAAAATGGTGACCCTGATGGGGACAGCTGCATTTGCCCGGATCATCTCGGGCTTTTTGGGGAATGTAGATTCGCCCAGCCTTTCTTGGCAGCAGGCAAGATCTGCAATTTTTTCTGCCTTTGTGGCAGCTTTGGCCATGCTGCTGGCCGAATTGCTCACGGGGGAAGCGGAATACCGCTGCACTGCCAAAGCGCGGCAGTCACTGCGCACACAGATTTTTTCGAAAGTTCTGGAGCTGGATGTGGGCAATGTGGAGAAAATAGGGCCAGTTTCGGCCATTACCTCTTCTGTGGATGGGGTAGAGGCGATGCAGATTTATTACAGCAAGTATCTGCCCGGTCTGCTTTACTGCTTGTGTGCCCCCATTTATCTGTTTTTTCAGATGCGTACCGCTTCTTTGCCTGTGGCAGCAATGCTGTTTGTCATCTCTATGGGGTTGATGCCGCTGAACAATGTGTTCCGCAAACACATTGAAAAACTGAAAACAGAGTACTGGAGTTCCATGGAGGATCTGACCGGCTATTACCTGGAAAGCGTCCAAGGATTGACTACGCTCAAACTCTATGGGCAGGATGAGCGCCGGACCGCCGTATTAAAAGAAAAATCCTTTGCTTTTAATCGGAAGATAATGGAGGTGATGCGGGTAAACTTTTCATCTTTTTTGCTGACAGACGGGCTCATTTATGGGTCGGTGGTGGCAGCAACCGCTATTGTGGGCAGCCAGCTGGCCCTGGGGCGTGTGACCTTTTCGGCGGCGCTGATGGTGCTGCTGTTATCCTTTGGTTTTTTTGGTTCGGTACGGCAGCTGATGAACGCCACGCATTCGGCCCTGGCCGGCGTGTCGGCAGCAGAAAAAGTATCTACTCTGCTGCAAATAGATACCACAAGGCCTTATGACCCCAAAGCGCCCCGGGAGCCTAATGCCTTCGACGGGATCCGGCTGGAAAACGTCAGCTACTCCTATGAAGGGCGGAAATCGGCGCTGCGGAATGTGTCCCTGACAGTCCCACGGGGGAAGATCACAGCCTTGGTGGGCCTATCGGGCTGTGGAAAAAGTACGGTGGCCGGCTTGCTGATGCGCTTTTTTGATCCAGCCACAGGGAAGATCACCATGGAAGGGCAGGATTATATCAGCTTTACGCCGGAAGAGTTGCGCCGCCGCATCATCATGGTGCCCCAAAGTGTCAGCCTGTTCAGCGGTACCCTTGCCGAAAATCTGCGCATTGCGGCGCCGCAGGCCACTGACGAAGAGCTGTGGGAAGCACTGGAACAGGTACGGCTGAAAGATTGGGCTTTGGCCCAGCCGGCTGGCTTGGAGACCGACGTGGGCGACGGCGGCGGCAAACTCTCTGGCGGACAGCGGCAAAAAATAGGCATTGCCCGCGCCCTATTGTGCCAGGCGGAATACATCATTTTTGACGAAGCCACTTCCAGTGTGGATATCGAAAGCGAGCAAGAGATCTGGAGCTGTATGGATGAGCTGGCTGCCACACGCACGCTGATCATCATTTCCCACCGGCTGTCCACCATCCGGGGAGCCGATGTCATCTATGTATTGGCCGGTGGACAGATCGCCCAGCAGGGGGATCATCACCAGCTGATGGAACGGCAGGGATTGTACCGCCAGCTGGTGGAAGAGCAGGCGGCTTTGGAAAAAATGGGAGAGGAGGGGTTGCGTTATGCGTAACCGGTTCCAATACTCTTTGGGAGAAATGACCGGCCGGCTGCTGGGGATCGCGGCGCCAGTCAGAAAAGAGCTGACGATCTCTACATTGGCCAGCGTAGTGGGCAATCTTTCCCAAATGGGGCTCATGGGCTTTGGGGCCCTGGCTCTGCTTCGGTGCACCCAGAAGATCGCCTTCGGTTCTTTTGCTTTATTTTTGAGCTTGATGGTGCTGGCGGCGCTACTCATCGTCCTTTGCCGTTATACAGAAGGCGTGGTTTCCCACGGTGGCGCCTACAGCTTGCTGGCCCACATGCGGGTAGCGCTATTTGAAAAGATCCGGGTGCTGGCGCCGGCCTGCCTGATGGATCGGGAAAAGGGAGACGTTCTCAACATCGCAGTTTCCGACATTGAGACCATCGAATTCTTTTTTGCCCATACCATTGGTCCCATGTTCACCGTGATTTTGCTGCCCTGCGTCACCCTTGGGCTGGCATTGGCCTTTGACCCACTGTTTGCCGGTGCACTTCTGCCCGTTTATTTGGTGGTCAGCGTCCTGTTTCCCCTCATTGCCGTCAAGGCGGGGCGCGGCGTGGGCATGCGTTACCGGCAGCGGCTGGGCAAAATGAAATCTTTGGTACTGGAAAGCGTTTACGGCTTGAAAGACATTCAGATCTTCGGCTATGGCGCCAAACGACTGGAAACGATCCGCTGCCAAAACGAAGCCATCAACCAAGCGGCGCATGGATTGACTATCCATCGGCAGGTGGTATCGTCGGCACCTACGTTTTTTGTGTACCTGGCCCGCATCCTGGTCATTGCCGTGGCCTCTTATCTGGCCACCCACGGCAGCCCGGAACCAGTGGGGACCATTGTGCTCTCCTTTGTGGCAACCGCCTCTTTTTCCTCTACGCAATCACTGACGACCGTGGTCTCCAGCTTGCTGGAAACCTACGCTGCCGCCGAGCGGTTGTTCTTGCTGGAAGACACCCAGCCGGCAGTGGAAGAAATGCCGGATGCCAAGTCGGTGGGCAAGATCGAAACCGTGGAATTTGACAAAGTCAAATTTTATTACAACGACGACCAGCGCCCCATATTGCAGGACTTTGATCTGCGTATTCAAGGGGCTGAAAAAGTTGGCATTGTAGGCCAGAGCGGCATCGGCAAATCCACCGTATTGCGTCTGCTGCTCCGCTTCTGGAACCCAAAAGGCGGGCAGATCCGCATCAACGGGACGCCTGTTGAACAGCTTTCCCTGGCTGAACTGCGCCGTCGCATTGCTGTGGTGGAGCAGGATACGTTTTTGTTCAGCGGCAGCATTGCGCAGAACATCGCTTTGGGCAAACCGGAGGCTACCATGGAGCAGATCCGGCAGGCGGCCCGGCGGGCAGGCATTCACGAATTCATCGAAACGCTGCCACAGGGCTATGACACGCCCATGGGCCAAATGGGGGCCCGGCTCTCAGGGGGGGAACGGCAGCGCATCGGCATTGCCCGCACCATGGTGGTGGAACCCGATGTGCTGGTGATGGATGAACCTACCAGCAGTTTGGACGTCCTCCATGAAAAAGAGCTGCTGTATACCTTGGCCCGGGAGTGTGGCGGCCAGATGCAGCTGATCGTCTCTCACCGGCCTTCTACTTTGACAGGCTGTACCCGTATTGTACGGCTGCAGGACGGGCGGCCGGAAGCGGTGGCAAAGGAAAGCCGTGCTTAAAAAAGAGTGGCGTTGTGCTCCGGTTTGCGGTACAATAAAACAGAATGACTGCGGATGTGCGCCCGGCCCTCCTTTTGCAGGGCCGGGCGCTGTGGGTCAATGGCGGCAGGGGAAGACGAACAAGCCCCTCCGCCAATAGAAAAAGAGGAGTGCAACGCCATGAGAGAAAAAAAGAGTGAACGGTGGCTGTTGATCGCCATTGTGCTGATCGCCTGCAATCTGCGGGCTGCCATCACCGGGGTGGGTTCCCTGGTGGGCATGATACAGCGGGATCTTTCCCTGTCTTCCACCGTATCCGGCTTGATCACGACCATCCCACTGCTGGCTTTTGCTGCCGTGTCGCCCCTGGCCAGCGGATTGGCACAAAAACGAGGATTGGGAAAAACGCTGTTCGCCGGTTTTGTGGTGCTGGCGGCCGGCATTTTGGTGCGCTCTTACCTGGGGACAGCCGGGCTGTTCTTGGGTACTGTGCTGGTGGGCGGCGGCATTGCCGTTGGCAATGTGTTGATCCCCGCGCTGATCAAGGGGCGTTTTCCCCAGCGAGTCGGCAGCCTGACCAGTTTGTACACCACGGCTATGGCGGTGTTCTCCGGCGTGGCGGCAGGGGTCAGCGTGCCTCTGGCCAACCAGGTGGGGTGGCGGAACACGCTGGCCATCTGGGTGGTGCTGGCAGTGTTGGCGCTGATCGTTTGGTTCCCCCAGCGGGGCGTGGTGCTGGAGCACAAAGCCCAGCAGGGCCAGCACAAGCCCTTGCTCAAGAGCGGCACGGCCTGGTGGGTGTCTGTGTATATGGGGGTACAGTCCCTGCTGTTTTACAGCTTTGTGGCATGGCTGCCCACCATCCTCCAAGCCAAAGGACTCAGCGCAGAAACGGCAGGCTATTTCTTTTCGGTCTATCAGTTCATCAGCATCGCGGGCTCTTGCCTGTCGCCCCTGCTGGCAGGCCGGCGGCGCAGCCAGGTGGGGCTCGTCACAGGATTATTCCTCCTGTATGTGACCGGCCTGCTGTGCATACAGCTGGGCAGCGCCCCGATGGTTTTGCTGCCCGGCGTGGCGCTGTGCGGCTTTTGCTCCGGCGCCTGCATCAGCCTGGCCATGACCTACATTGGCCTGCGGACGGAAAACGCCGCCGATGCCACCCGGCTTTCCGGCATGAGCCAGTCCATTGGCTATCTGATCGCCGCTGCCGGACCTTTTGTGACCGGTTGGCTCTACGACATGCTGGGCAGCTGGACCGTGCCCCTGTGGACACTGATCGCCGTGGCCTGTATCATGGGGTTCACCGGCCGCAAAGCCGGGCGGGATCGGGTGATCTGAAGGGGAGGCGGGAAAGTCGCCGGGCCGACCTCTTGAAAAACAGATGGAAATCGTGAATTTATGCCGCTTATTTATTGATGCGTGCGGCAGTTCCGATGCAGGTATGCGTTCCTATTGGATTTTGTAATAATATTAAAATATTATTGAACTTTAAGCATCGCCATGTGTTTTCGGTAAAATAGAAATCGAGCAAAAGGGCTCAAGAATGTGAGCACCCAAGTGGCACAAAAAATGAGCCATTGTCAACACCCCCAATCATAGCTACCATTAGTTTGTGTCCAATAAACTAAGGAGGTAGCGGAAAGGTGTTAAGAATGGCTCAAGTGCAGTATATCAAAGATCTCTACGAAAATGAAGAGAAAAGTTTGCGGGAAATATCCCGCATCACGGGTCACAGCTTTGAAACTGTCCAGAAATACGCCCAGAAGGAAAACTGGAACGAGGACAATCTCCCGGATACTGAGCCAACGAGTTATCCGGTGCTGGGGAAGTTCATTCCTATTGTGGACAGCTGGCTGGAAGCAGACCGCAAGGTGCCAAGAAAGCAGCGGCATACAGCCTGGCGACTTTTCTGTCGCCTACGGGACGAGTACGGATTTACAGGCAGCTACTCCAGCGTGAAGCGATATGTCCGCAAGAAGAAGTATGTGATGAAAGTCCAAAGCGCAGGGTTTCTTCCTTTGGAACGCACACCAGGATGCGGACAAGTGGATTTCGGGGAGTTCCTGTATTATGACGCCGGAGGGCAGGAGCAGAAGGGCTACGCTCTGACCATCTCCTTCCCGCACTCTAATATGGGTTATACGCAAGCATTCCCCTCGCAGAACCAGGAGTGCCTGCTGGAAGGGATGAAGCGCATCTTTGAACACATGGGCGGTGTACCTCCCCGGCTTCGTTTCGATAACATGACCACCGCTGTTGCACAGGTTTTGCGGGGCACTGAGCGATCTCTCACAGACGGTTTTAGCCGTTTTATGCTGCACTACCGTTTCCAGGCCGAGTTCTGTAATCCGGCCTCTGGCAACGAGAAGGGCAATGTGGAGAACAAGGTTGGATACAGCCGCAGAAATGCCTTTGTGCCGGTTCCCACCATTACTTCCTTTGAAAAGTTTAATGAGGAATACCTGTGGGGCTGGTGCGAAAAGGATGCCCAGCGTGACCACTACATCCACAAGGTTCCGATCCTGGAACTGTGGCAGGCAGATGCGGATGCGCTGCTGAATCTGCCGGATTATCCATTCACGGTATTCCGCTATTCTACGCTGACTGTGAGCAAGACCGGTTTTGTGGTGATTGACACGAACCGGTATGGACTGTCCCCGGCACTGGCTGGCGAGGTGGTACAGGCCAAAATCTTCTTTGACCACATTGAATTTTTCCATGACCACCATGCCGTTGGTAGTTTCCGGCGCAGTTACAAGCAGAATGATGAGATCTATGACTGGACGCAGTATGTGGCAACCCTTTGCAAAAAGCCCAGAGCAATGGAAAACACCAGGTTCTTCCACCAGATGCCGCAACAATGGCAGACTTACTTGGCCTCCACACAAGGCAAAGAGCGCAAAAACGCCTTACAACTTCTCAGCGAAATTGTAAACGACGGCAATGCCGACCTGTGCGACGATGCATTGGAGCTGGCCGCACAGAACGGAAGAACCGATACGGACAGCCTGCGCCAGTGCTATTACATGGTGGCAAAAAAGGAATACCGTCCTGACCCATTGCAGTTGACTTCCGGCCCAATGCTGAACTACAATCCCAATCTTTCCATTTACGATGGCCTGCTGGGAGGCGATGCCCATGGCTGAGCAGATTGAACTGATGATGCGGCAGGTAAAGCTGGGCGGTATGGCAAAGGGCTGGCGCTCGGTACGGTACGAGAACACCGAGCAGTACGTGATCGAGCTTCTAAAGTTGGAGTTACAGGAGCGAGAGGCCAATCGCATTAACCGCATGGTGAAAACAGCAGGGTTCCGTGTGCTGAAAACCCTGGATGAGTTTGTCTGGAATTCTGCCATTGAACTTCCCAGCGGTTTAACGCAGGAATATATGACCGATCTGCACTTTCTCACTCCCAAGGAAAACCTGATCTTTATGGGAACAGTTGGTACAGGCAAGACACATCTTGCCACGGCCATTGCCCTGAAAGCTTGCCAGGAGGGGCGAAAAGTGCGGTTCTTTACCGCAGCTGGTCTTGCCAATCTCCTGCTCGAGAAGAACAACAAAGGCACTCTCAACAACTTCCTCGGCTCACTGAAAAAAGTGGAGCTGATTGTGATTGACGAAATTGGCTTTGTACCGCTGCACAAGGACGCAGCCGAGCTGCTGTTCCAGGTGATTTCTGACTGCTACGAGCGCAAGAGCCTGATTATTACCTCCAACTTGGAGTTTTCTCAGTGGAACACCGTCTTTGGAGACAACAGGCTGACGGCAGCTTTGGTTGACCGATTGATCCACCACAGCCATATTGTGATCTTCTCCGGCGAAAGTTACCGGCTTACACAGTCCATGCACCGGCAGCGGAGCTCTTTTTGAACAAGGGCTTTGGGGCTCCAAAACTCTTGCAAAAGAGCGTGTACATTTCGCGCACCTGACGCTCGCAAAAGGGCTCCAAAACTCTTGCAAAAGAGCTCGCCCTGTTAGCGCACCAAAAGGTGAGCGTTGGGGCTCGCCACATGCAGTCCAGACATGTTTATTGGGTGTTGAAGGTGCTCACTTTTTTGACGCCCTTTTGCAAGACTTTTTTATTGACAAACACACATCGCCATGCTATCCTTTTAGAGGAATTCCCCGTTTGATGTTTTGTGATTGTGAAAGGATGTGGATTCAATCAATGAAAGGATTTGCAATGCTCGGCATTGGGAAAACCGGCTGGATCGAAAAAGACGCGCCTGTTTGCGGTCCGCTGGACGCACTGGTGAAGCCTTTGGCCGTTTCTCCCTGTACCTCGGATGTGCATACGGTTTGGGAGGGAGCAATCGGAGACCGGCATGATATGATCCTGGGCCACGAAGCCGTGGGGCAAATCGTGGAAGTGGGCGCCTTGGTCAAGGATTTTAAGCCGGGCGACCGGGTCATCGTCCCTGCCATAACCCCCGATTGGGGCGCGCTGGAATCCCAGGCCGGCTATTCCATGCACTCCGGCGGTATGCTGGCCGGCTGGAAGTTTTCCAACTTCAAGGATGGCGTCTTTGGTGAACTGTTCCATGTCAACGAGGCAGATGCAAACCTGGCCTTGCTGCCCGACGACGTTGATATGGCGGCGGCGGTGATGCTGAGCGACATGGTGCCCACCGGCCTTCATGGGGTAGAGCTGGCCGATGTGCAATTTGGCGACGATGTGTGCGTCATCGGCATCGGCCCTGTGGGCCTGATGGCTGTGGCCGGCGCAAAGCTTAGGGGAGCTTCCCATCTGTATGCGGTGGGCTCGCGCCCCGACTGTGCCGCCCTGGCCCGGGAATACGGTGCCACCGAGATCATCAATTACCGTGAGGGCGACATTGTGAAACAGATCATGGAACTTACCCACGGAAAGGGTGTAGATCGGGTGATCGTAGCCGGCGGCAATGCGGAGGAGACATTTGCCCAGGCCATCACCATGCTCAAGCCTGGCGGACGGATCGGAAACGTCAATTACCTGGGCTCAGGGGATTATGTGAAGATCCCCCGTGTGGAGTGGGGCTGCGGCATGGGGCATAAAACAATAGCTGGCGGCCTGATGCCCGGCGGGCGGCTGCGGATGGAAAAGCTGGCTTCCCTGCTTTCCACAAAGCGGCTGGATCCCGGCAAGATGCTCACGCATCGGTTTAACGGCTTTGAACACATTGAAGAAGCCCTGATGCTGATGAAGGATAAGCCGCGGGATCTGATCAAGCCTGTAGTCATCCTTTAAACCATTTTGTAAAATTGTGAAACCCAGTTGTGCGCATGGCGACAACTGGGTTTTTTTAACGGGTAACATAAGAATAAGGGCATATAAGGGTATAAAAGACGGTTTAAAGCTGTTTCTGAGGATGCTAAGTCTAAATGAAAAATATTATGAATTTACCAGTATTAAAAATTGTGATATTATATAAAGGAAAGATGAGACAATCAAGCGAGGGGGAGTAATTGAGATGGGACGGTTCGATGAGCTCTTGCAACGCTTTATCCCATGGGCCCAAGGGGAGGCGCAGATCTACAGCGCCGTGGTTTTGGGGTCCCAAGCGAGGGAGGAACGGCCGGCGGATCCGTTTTCCGATTTGGATATCCTGATGGTGGTGGAACGACCGTCCAGATTCCTAAAAGAGGACCAGTGGTTACAAGACATAGGGCCCTACTGGCTCTCTTTTGTGGAAGATACACTGGGCGGGGGAAGGGAGCGCCGCGTTTTGTTCGACGGCAGCCGGGATGTGGATTTTGTCCTGTTCAGTTTAGAAGAGCTGAAGCGGGCTTTCCATGCCATAGGCCCTCAGGTCTTGGGGAGAGGTTGGAAAGTGCTGGTGGATAAGATAGACTTGACAGCGCTGCTGAGGCAGGTGGCTGGGATGCCAGAACAGGCTGTATTCCCGGCAGGATCCTTTCACAACTTGGTCAATGATTTTTGGTACCATGCTTTGTGGTCGGCGAAAAAGATCGGGCGGGGTGAATGGTGGACAGCGAAAACCTGTGTGGATGGCTACCTCAAGATGCGATTGCTGACAGCGGTAGAACAATATGAAAAAGCGCTGCATGGAGCGGCCTATGACACTTGGCATAACGGCCGTTTCATCGAAGATTGGGCCGAAGGGTGGATCATGGAGGCTTTGACTGGCTGCTACGCCCACTACGACCAGGAGGAGATCCCCAAAGCCCTGCTGGCTACCATGAATCTGTTTCGCAAGGTGGCCAAACATTTGGCAGAGGAGATGGGAACCTGGTACCCCGAGCAAAGCGACAGCTATGTGGATAGGCTGGTGAGGCAGATCCTCACAGCCGGGAATCCTGAGAGGTAGCCACAGCGGCGCAAAAAAGCCCGGCGTCTGAGACGCCGGGCCAAAGGGTTACAGGATGGGGAGCCCCACTTCCCGGTTGAACCGCTGGGCGTAGGCCTGCTGCAGGGAGCGCAGCAGCAAAGGCGCTTTGCCGCCTACAGGCTTGCCGTCGATCTCGGTGGCCACATTGCACAGGCTGCTGGAGTTTGTGACCAGCACTTCGTCGGCCTCCATCAATTCCGCCAGGGTGAAAGGCTCTTCTTTCACGGGGATGCTCAGCTGGCGGGCGATCTCCAGCAAATGCTTCCGGGTGATGCCGGGCAAGATCAAATTGTCTGCCGGAGGCGAGCACAATGCCCCGTCTTTGAGCATCAGGATGTTGCTGTGGAAGCCTTCCGTCACCCGGTCGCCCCGGTGATAGACCACCTCGTCACAGCCGTTTTCCTTGGTCTGCTGGGCGGTGAGCACATTGGGCAGCAAGTTCAGCGTCTTCACATGGAGCATGTGGTGGCGCAGGTCTTCTGCCGTCATCAGCTTCATGGTCTGGGTCAGCGGCGTCATCTCACAGGGGGCCAAATAGGCCAGCAGGTTGGCCGGTGTGCCTTCGGGCGGGAAGGCGTGGCCCCGGGCGGCACAGCCCCGGGTGGTGTGCCAATAGAGCAGATAGACCCCGTCATCCACCCGGGCGCACAGGTCCAGCAGCAAGTCGCGCAGCTCTTGCTTGCTCATGGCAAAGGGGATGCGCACCGCCTGGAAGCTGTTGAAAAACCGGTCGATGTGGTCATCTAGGGCGAAGGGGATGTGGTTGGCGGCACAGGTGGCGTCGTACACGCCGTCGCCGAAATAAAGGCCGCGGTCGGTAAAGGGGACGGTCAGCTCTTCCACAGGGCCGATCTTGCCGTTGTAATAGCCCAAACTTTTCATAGGGATTCACTCGCTTTCTATTGTCAATTTGATCTTTTGTCAATGGAGATAGGAACCTATTCCGTGGTGGTCCCGCCGGCGGCTGCCTTTTCTTGCGCCTGCTGCTCTTCGATGGAGATGTCGTCATAAATGAATTTATGCAGCCGCTCCACGGCCAGCGCATCGCTGTAGGCCACCACCGCAAGGCCGCTGGACGTCTTTTTGTTCTCCCATTCGCCTTCGCAGGGGAATGTGGCCCGCTCGATGGTGGGGCGGCCATGGCTCAGCACCTGGGTCGCCAGAGACAGCAGCTCTTTGGCGCTCAAGCTGGTCTCCAGCATAGGCATCAGCTTGGCGGCCAGCGCCGGGTATTTCAGCGCGCTCATGTCCAGCACTTTGTTCATCATGGCCTCCAGCACCTCTTGCTGGCGCCCGGTGCGCGCTTCGTCGCCGCCGGTGCCGCCCTTGCGGACGCGGCCGTAAGCCACGGCTTGTGGCCCGTTCAAGTTCTGGACACCGGGCTTGGTGAATTTATAGTCATCCCAGATCAAGTCGTTGAATACGCAGTATTCCCACAGGGCCTTGTTGGCCTCTTCCATTTCGCCTTCCGTCACATCCAGCTCCACACCGCCAATGGCGTCGATGATGTTGGCCATCTGGTTAAAGTTTACGGTGGCGTAGTCCCGAATATCCATCTGGAAATTCTGGTTGATGGTCTTGATGGCCAGTTCCGGCCCGCCGTAGGCGTAGGCATGGCACAGCTTGGTCATCCCATGATCGTCGATGGAGACATAGGCATCCCGCATCAAAGAGGACATTTTGACCTTGCCCCGCTTGGGGTCCACGGAAAGGATGATCATGGCGTCGGAGCGGGAGCTCTCGCCAGCCCGGGAATCCACGCCGAACAAGGCGATGTTGGTGATCTCTTCGGAAAGCTGCTGGTCGGTCTGTTCAATGCCCAAAGTGGTGTCGTCATCTTCGATGGGATTGTAGTCGTAAGAGCCCAGCACGCGGTAGGCATAAAAGCCGATACCGCCCAGGCCCATCAAAAGCAAGAGCCAGCAGAACAGGGTGCGGAAGGGGTGGCGCCGCCGGCGCCGTCTTCTCTTTGCCATAGGGTCAAGGCCTCCTTGTGCCGCCCGGCAATAAGGGGCGGCTGATCGCAAAACTTCACTGGTTTAGATGCACAAAAAGGGCAAATGGTTGCCGCTTGTGCCAAATTTCTTTTATTCTTTCCATGGGACCCGGCTATTATATCAAAAAATCAGGGATATGCCAACTCTTTGCGGCAATCTTAAGAGATTCGAAAGAAACTGGCCCGCAGCAGCCGGCAGGGCTGCCGGGCAAAAAAGGGAGGAAAGGAATATGACAAGATGGATCGGGAAAAAACTTTTGGCCCGGCTGGCCCTGTTGGCCGGGGCAGTGGCCCTGGTAGTGGTACTGCTGCTGCCCAAAGAGCCGCCAAACCGGTTGCCCTGCTATGGGTGGCAGGCAAAGGAGTATTACTATTCCCAAGGCGGGGTGGCTGTGCCGGTGGAAGGGGAAAGGGCCCGGCAAACGATCCGCCGGTTCTTCCAAGAGGCCCGGTATGACGACCTGCTGGACCTGTACCCCTCCCTGGGCACGGGGCCAGACCGCATCACAGAGATCGGGCAGATGCATTTCGACACTTATTGGGTGATGCGCTGCGGCGGCGCCTACTATGCAGTTTCCCTGATCCAGCCGGAACGGCCCCAGGCGAAGGTATGGAAAGCAGCGGAAGAAGACGGCCGGATGCAAGTGGCGTGGCAGGACTTTTACCAGTGCGAGGACCCGGATGCCTGGGAAGCGCTGCGCGAATTGGAAGATGAGGTCAGGGGCCAGGGCTTTGCGGCTTTGGGCCGTTGACAGCAGGCGAAGCCGCCGGAGATCCCGGCGGCTTCGTCTTTTTTCAGTTGTTTTTTCAAGCGGATGATGGTAAGATAAAAACCAAATGGGGACTTAGGACAAGAGCTGCCGGCCCGGTGCCCGCATGGGTGCGGGCCTTTGCTTTTTTCGCCCCCGAAATTGAAAAAAAGCCCGACGCGCCGGCCCATTCGCTGGCGAAATCCAGAAAACGTCAGGGGAGGATGCTATGAACAAAGGAAAGTATTACATCACCACGGCCATTGCCTACACTTCGGCCAAGCCCCATGTGGGCAACACCTACGAGATCGTGCTGGCCGACGCCATCGCCCGGTTCAAGCGCAAGGACGGTTACGACGTGCTGTTCCAGACCGGCACCGACGAGCACGGCCAAAAGATCCAGGAAAAGGCCCAGGCAGCCGGCATGACGCCCCAGGCCTATGTGGACGAAATGGCGGCGGAAGTGCGCCGCAACTGGGATGTGCTCAACACATCTTACGACCAGTTTATCCGCACCACAGACCCCCGGCACGAAAAACAGGTGCAGAAGATCTTCAAAAAGCTCTATGACCAGGGGGATATCTACAAGGGCAGCTATGAGGGCTGGTACTGCACGCCCTGCGAATCCTTTTACACCGAGAGCCAGCTGGTGGACGGCAAGTGCCCGGACTGCGGCGCCGAGGTGAAAAAAGCCAAGGAAGAAGCTTACTTTTTCCGCATGAGCAAATACGCAGACCGGCTGATGCAATACATCGAGGAACACCCGGAATTCATCCAGCCGGAATCCCGGAAAAACGAGATGGTCAACAACTTCTTAAAGCCGGGCCTGCAGGATCTGTGCGTTTCCCGCACCTCCTTTGATTGGGGCATCCCCGTGGATTTCGACCCCAAGCATGTGGTCTATGTGTGGCTGGACGCCCTGACCAACTACATCACCTTCCTGGGGTATGATGTGGATGGCAGCTGCGGCGAGCAATTCCAGAAATATTGGCCTGCCGATGTGCATTTGATCGGCAAGGACATCCTGCGGTTCCACACCATTTATTGGCCCATCTTTTTGATGGCGCTGGGTGTGGAACTGCCCAAACAGGTCTTCGGCCACCCCTGGCTTCTGGTGGGCGAAGGCAAAATGAGCAAATCCAAGGGCAATGTCATCTATGCCGACGACTTGGTGCACCTGTTTGGTGTGGATGCCGTGCGGTACTACCTGCTGCACGAGATGCCCTTTGCCAACGACGGCACGCTGACCTATGAACTGCTCATCGAGCGGATCAACAGCGACCTGGCCAACATTTTGGGCAATCTGGTCAACCGCACCGTCACCATGGTCCACCGCTACAGCGGCGGCGTCATCGGCGCCCCCACGGCGGCAGAACCGGTGGATGAAGAGCTGCGGCAGATCTGCCTGGAAGCGCCGGCCAAGGCACGGGCCTGCATGGATGAGCTGAAGGTGGCCGACGCCATGGACCAGGTGTTCGCCATTTTCCGCCGGGCCAACAAATACATCGATGAGACCATGCCCTGGGTGCTGGGCAAGGATGAGAGCAAAAAAGAGCGGCTGGATACGGTGCTGTACAACTTGCTGGAAAGCATCCGCTTTGGCGCTGTGCTGCTGGAATCTTTCCTGCCGGAGACCGCCCAGAAGATCTATGCCCAGCTGAACACCAGCCAGACCTCTATGGAGAGTTTGGAACAATTTGGCGCGCTGCAGCCCGGCGACACCGTGGGCCAAGCCGAGATCTTGTTTGCCCGGCTGGATCTGGCCAAAAAGATGGAAGAGGTCAACGCCTACAACGCGGCCAAAAACCCGGCCCCGGCCAAAGAAGAGCTGCCGCCCCATGAGCCCAAAGCTCAGATCGTCTACGATGACTTTGACAAGGTGGAACTGACGGTGGCCAAGGTGCTGCACTGCGAGCCGGTGCCCAAATCCAAAAAGCTGCTGCGGTTCGAGCTGGATCTGGGCTATGAAAAGCGGCAGATCCTCTCGGGCATCGCCCAGTGGTACAAGCCGGAAGACTTGATCGGCCACAATGTGGTCATCGTCTCCAACCTGGCGCCCCGCAAGATGATGGGGCTGGAGAGCAACGGCATGATCCTCTCCGCCACCTGCGGCGAAAACGACGTGCGGGTCATGCTGGCCGACCAGGCCGTGCCGGGGGCCCATCTGTCATGATGCGCCTGTTTGACACCCACGCCCATTACGATGACCAGCGCTTTGAAGGCGACCGGGATCAAGTGCTGGGCGGGCTGCGAGAGGCCGGCGTAGAACGGGTGCTGAACCCGGGGGCCGACTTGGCTTCCTCGGAACAGGCGGTCCGGCTGGCCCAGCAATACGATTTTCTGTACGCCGGCGTGGGGGTCCACCCCCACAGCGCGGCGGAATACGACGATGCCCAGGAAAAGCGGCTGGCAGAGCTGCTGGCCCAGCCCAAAGTGCGGGCCCTGGGGGAGATCGGGCTGGATTATCACTACGATTTTTCTCCCAGGGAGCAGCAGAAAGCCTGTTTTGAGCGCCAGCTGGCCCTGGCCAAAGCACTGGATGTGCCCGTGATCATCCACGAGAGGGAGGCCTGCCAGGACTGCCTGGAGATCTTGAAAGCCTCCGGTGTGGAAAAAGGCGTGGTGCACTGTTTTTCCGGCAGTTTGGAAACGGCGAAGATCCTGGTCGAGATGGGGTTTTACCTGTCTTTCACCGGGGTCATCACCTGTAAAAACAGCCGCCGGGCGCCAGAGGTGGTCCGCTGGGTGCCGGCCGACCGGATCATGATCGAGACAGACGCCCCTTATCTGGCGCCCGAACCCAGGCGGGGCAGGCGGAACGATTCCAGCCTGCTGCCCTATATCAACCAAGCAGTGGCCGCCTTCCGTGGGATATCCGAAGAAGAAGCGGCCCGCATCACTTGGGAAAACGGCCTACATTTTTTTGACATACAGGAGTAGCTTATGGATACGGCAGTGTATGGCTATGGCGATAAGCTGTATTTGAATATCACCAATAAATGCCACCTGGATTGCACGTTCTGCATCCGCCGCAACAAGGCGGGGCTGGGCGATGCCCCAAGCCTTTGGCTGGCAGAGGAGCCCACGGTGCAGCAGGTGCTGGAAGCGGTGCAGGCCCGCGGGACAGATGGCGTGGCCCAGATCGTCTTCTGCGGCTACGGCGAGCCCACCGAGCGGCTCCACGATATGCTCACCATGGCCAAAGAGCTGAAAAAGATGCCCCACTGCCCGCCGCTGCGGCTGGATACCAACGGGCTTTCCTCCCTGGTGTACGGCTACGATACGGTGCCCGACATCGCAGAGCGGTTCGATGCGGTCTCCATTTCGCTCAATGCGCCCACGGCGGCGGAGTATGCGGCCCTGTGCCCTTCCCCATGGGGGGAGGAAGCCTTTTTTGCCATGTTGGATTTTGCCCGCCACATGCGGCCCTTGGTGCGGGATACCAGGCTGACGGTGGTGGACGTCATCGGGGAAGAAGCGGTGGCGCAGGCCAGGGAACTGGCGCGCCGGCTGGATATCCCCCTCCATGTCCGCCATTACCAGGGGCCGGAAGGAAAATAGGGGCCCGGCGCAGCGGGACACTGGGGCAAACAGCGGGAATGACAGATTTGCCCAGTGCCACCGGCGGTACGGCAGCAGCCCGTGCCGACAAAAAAAGAACGCCCAGACAACTGTTGTTTGGGCGTTCTTTGCGGCTGGGTGGATTTCTCACCCGGTGTATGCTATACTGCGGTTAGACAAAAAACGGCGCGCCAGCCCGGTGGGGAAGAGAGGAGAGCCTGGCACACAGATGTTTTATTTGCTATTGACGATCGTGAGCAGCACGTTGATCTCCATTGTCATGCGGTTCAGCGAAGGGCGTATCGCCGGCCGGATCAGCATGCTGGTAGTCAATTACCTGACCTGTATGGTATTGGCCGCCTGCCACACCCAGAGCGGGGCTTTGTTTCCCCAGTCAGAGGGATTGGGATCCACCTTGGTGCTGGGCGCGGTGAACGGGGCGCTGCTGATGTTGTCCCTGGTCCTGAATCAGGAGAGCATCACCAAAAATGGCGTGGTGCTGTCCACCGTATTTTCCAGGATCGGCAGCCTGTTGGTGCCCATCGCCATCTCCCTGTGCTTCTTTGGCGAAGTGCCCACGCTGGTGCAGGCAGTGGGCGCAGGGTTGGCCGTGGTGGCCATCGTAGCCATCAACGCCGGCGGCAAACAAGAGGCGGCCTCGGCGCGCCAGCTTTTGTTCTTGCTGCTGTTGGCCGACGGGCTGGCATCGGCTTTATCCAAAGTGTTCGACGAAGTGGGGGATGGAGCCCTGTCCGGCCATTTCCTGATCTACAGTTTCGCTGCCGCTTTTTTGGCCAGCGGTGTGTTGGCCGTGGCCAAAAAAGAAAAGATCGGGCGGCATGAAGTGGCTTTTGGCATGATGGTCGGCATCCCCAATTTTTATGCCGCCCGGTTCCTGTTGATGGCGCTGGAAGAACTGCCGGCCATTATCGTCTACCCCATGCGCGGCGTGCTGGGCATTGTCGCCATTGCCCTGGCAGGCGTCTTCCTGTTCCGGGAGAGGCTGCAAAAGCGGCAGTGGTCGGCCATCGGGCTGATCTTGCTTTCCGTGGCGCTGTTAAACTTGTAAGGCCGGCGGGCAGAAGGCGGGTCAATCCTCCGCCGGTTTTGTCCCCCGGGCAAAAAAGTGGGAAGGCAGCGCAGGCGAGAGCTCCAGCAGCAGGTGGTCGAAGCCGCTGGCATAGTCCAGCTGGGGAGAAGACAGCGTGGCCTGTGGGCCTTCCGGCTGCCGCAAAGGCAGCGTCAGCTTGACAATGGTGCCCTGGCCCTGCTGGCTGGTGGCAAAACAGGTGCCGCCGTGAAGGCTCAGGATGGCCCGGGCCAGCGCAAAGCCGTAGCCTGCGCCGCTGACCAAGGGCCGGGATGCAGCGGCCGGGTTTTTGTGTTTGCAAAACATATAGGGGATCATATCCTGGGGGATGCCGGCCCCGTGGTCGGCCACTTGCAAGACGGCGTTTTCCCCCTTGACCGCCAGGCTGAAACGGATGGCGTTGCCCGGCCTGGTGTATTTGATGGAATTGCAGAACAGGTTGTAGAGCACCCGCTCCAGCTTTTCTTCGTCGTATTGGCAAGACAGAGGGCCGGGGGGGATCTCACAGGCCAAAGGGATGGCCAGCTGGGCCAAAATAGGCTCCAGACGGGCTTGGATGCGGCGGCAGAGGTCCGCCAGGTCATGGGCCCGGATCTGCAGTTCCAGCTGGCCGTTTTCCGCCCGGGCGCAATCCAGCAGGTTCCGGGACAGGCGGGTCAGCCGGTATAAGCCCTGGCTGATGGCATCCCAGGCCAGCTGGCCGTGGGCGTCCTGGGGCGGCGGCAAGGCGTCCAGCGCGGCGAACATAGTGCCCAGGCTGCTGCTGATCTCCCGGCTGAGCAGTTCGGCGGCCGGCAGGGAAAGGGTGGGCCCCATCGTCTGCTCGGCGGGGAATACAGTGATCATCAATTTGTCGTCCCAAGGCTCCATGGCGCAGCGCACCGGCTGGCCGCACAGCTGGGATTGGAACCCATGGGGGCGGCCTTCGTGGGCGGCCACGATCAGGGCGGCGGCCTGGGAATCGGGGAGCACATCGTTCAGCGAACGGCCCACCAGGTCCAACTGGAGCCTGGCCCGCAAATTGCTGCTTTGGAAAAGGATACGGCCCGAAGGGCTGCAGATCAGCAGATCGTCGGCGCTTTCGGGGAACAGGGTCATATTTTCTTCGGACGTGTTTGCCACAATGGGCCTCCTTTCCGCCAGCACCGCGTGGGCCGGGCGGGTGATCGCCCGGAAAAACCGGGCCCAAGGGGACAGATTGCATAACATGTACTCTTATTTTATGATGCAATTCGACTGTTTGCAAGAAAAAATCATTCTGCCCTGGGGGAATGGGCTTTTTGGCTTGAGAACCCCAGCCCCATTAGTGTATAATCGGCTTGAGCAATTATGAGCGTTCCCATTGCGCAAGACGGATACAAATATAGGAAAAAGCGGAGGTATTTGGAATGAGCGTAAAGATCGGCATCAACGGCTTTGGGCGCATCGGCAAATTGGCGTTCAAGGCAGGCATCGATGACCCGGAAGTGGAGTTCGTGGCCATCAACCACCCCAGCCTGACGCCGGAATATGCGGCGTATATGCTGAAGTACGACACAGTGCACGGCCGCTGGGATGCAGACATCAGTTGGGACAGCGATTCCATCACCGTCAACGGCAAAAAGACGCTGGTGTTCAACTGCGAAAAGCCGGGTGATATCCCCTGGGGCCAGGCGGGTGCGGAATACATCCTGGAATCCACCGGTAAATTCCTCACCCATGAAAAAGCAGCGCCCCATCTCCAGGCAGGGGCCAAAAAAGTGGTGCTCTCCGCGCCTTCGAAAGACGACACCCCCATGTTCGTCATGGGCGTCAACCACACGGCATACGCCGGGCAGGACATCGTCTCCAACGCCAGCTGCACCACAAACTGCCTGGCGCCGCTGGCCAAAGTCATCCACGACCATTTCGGCATCACCGAAGGCCTGATGACCACGGTACACGCCATGACCAAGAGCCAAAAGGTGGTGGACGCCCGCTCCAGCAAGGATTGGCGCAGCGGCCGCGCGGCCTCGGGCAGCATCATCCCGGCTTCCACCGGCGCCGCCAAAGCGGTGGGCAAAGTGATCCCCGACCTCAACGGCAAGCTGACCGGCATGGCCTTCCGGGTGCCCACCCTGGATGTATCGGTGGTGGACCTGACCTGCAACTTGGCAAAGCCCACCACGATGGAAGAGATCTGCCAAGTGATCCGGGAAGAATCCCAGGGCGCGATGAAAGGCATTTTGGCCTATAACGACGTGCCGCTGGTCTCTTCGGACTTTACAGGCGTGCTGGAATCTTCGATCTTTGACGCCAAGGCCAGCATGATGCTGACGCCCACTTTTGTCAAGCTGGTGGCCTGGTATGACAACGAGGCCGGATACGCCGCCCGCACGGTGGACCTGATGAAGTATATGCACAGCGTAGACCAAAAGTAACAGCGCTTTTGCCGGCCAATGGCCCGGGGCTGCAAAAAAAATCGGCAGCCCCGGGCACAGCCGACAAAAAACAGTTGAAATTTTCAAAATATGCGGTATAATAGAGAATGTGCCCTGCGGGTATAGTTCAGTGGTAGAACGTCAGCTTCCCAAGCTGAATATGAGGGTTCGATTCCCTTTACCCGCTCCAAGTGAAAGACCACACCGCTGGGTGTGGTCTTTTTTCAACCGCCCCATCGGGCGGCAAATGAGGAGGGAGACCAGATGGATGACAGGCAGATCTGGCGCATCGCCTTGGAGCAATCGGCCATAGACAGCAGCTGCCAGCCAGAGGACTTCCTGGCTGGGGAGCCCCGGGTGGTCCGTTCCAAGCCCGACCCCAAGGCCCGGGCCTATTTGGATCTGCCCTTTGGCTGCGACCTGACTTCTTATGGCAGCAATGTGGTGGCCTCTGTAGGGCCGGCGGCAGAGGCGGCAGCCAGGCGTTATGTGGAGGCATACCCGGCGGAACACTGTTTTGAAACGCCCCACCTGCACGTGCTGGAAGGGGAATTGCGGCAGTTGGGCTTGAGCATTTGCCATATGGCAGAATATTTTTTGCCGGACTTGCAGCGGATGGAGCGGCTCACCTGCCCCTATGAGACGCGGCTGCTGGAAGCCGGCCAGCTGGCGGAGCTGTACCAGCCCCAGTGGGGCAACGCCCTGTGCGAAAAGCGCAAACACCTGGACCAACTGGCGGTGGGCGCTTTCCACCGGGGGGAATTGGTGGGCCTGGCCGGTTGTTCGGCAGACTGCGACGCCATGTGGCAGATCGGGGTGGATGTGCTGCCCGCATACCGGGGGCAGGGCATCGCCGGCGCAGTGACCAGCCAACTGGCCCATGCCGTTTTCCAGCGGGGGAAAGTGCCCTTTTACTGTGCGGCTTGGTCCAACATAAAGTCGGTGCGCAACGCGCTGCGCTGTGGATTCAAACCGGCGTGGGTGCAGCTGACGGCAAAACCGGTGGATCAAGTGGAAAAAGCCAACCAGAGGGATGGGGCAGAAAAGGAGCGGGAGCATGGAACTGTTTGAGTGGCCGGAGGAACTGGAGACCGGCATCGCCTTGCTGGATGAGCAGCACCAGTCCTTCCTGCGGCAGGTGAATCGGTTTTACATCAAATTCCGGTTCAAACAACAGAAGGAATCGGCGGAAGAACAGCTGGATTTTTTGCAAAACTACCTGCTCAGCCATTTTCAAGCGGAGTTGGCCTTTATGCTGGAACACGGCTATCCCAAAGCCAGGGACCACCAGGCTTCTCACCAGATGCTGGCCATCCAGGTCAAGCAGCAGGCCTTGGAACTGAAGGCGCAGGACTATTCGCCGGAGAGCGTGGAAGCCTTTTGCCGGTTTGTAGGAGCGTGGGCCAGACAACATATCATGCAGGAGGATATGGAGTTTTGCCGCTTTCTCCGGGCGGCGCGGTGAAGAAAAGCGTGTCAGGCTCCCGGCCCACAAGGCGGCCGGATAACAAAATGGGAACAGCAGTGAAAAAGCAAAAAGATGGCAGGCATGAAAATGCCTGCCATCTTTTTGCCTATCCCGTGGCCCGGCCCGCTTGGCCGCGCCGAAAAGATCGCAGAAAAATTAAAACAGCCCGCTCTGTTGAGCAGGCTGTGTGGCGCGCCAGAAGGGACTCGAACCCCTGACCTTCTGATTCGTAGTCAGACACTCTATCCAGCTGAGCTACTGGCGCATTTGCAAATCCCTGTTCGGAACTGCTTAATTATCCTACCACAAGATACCGGGAAAATCAAGAGGTATTTTATATTTTCCTGAAAAATATCCGCGCCATATGGGGCCGGCGCCGCAGAACAAGCGCTGCGGCGCCGGGGCGGTCCATTCTTTGGGCTGAAACGAAGGGTCACTGCTGGGAAGGCGCCTCCGAAGGGGCGGGTTCACCAGAGGCGGCCTGGGCCGCTTTGGCTTGCTCCGCTTTTTCTTTGTCAGTGCCCAAAAACTCCGGCAAGTTCATGCCTGCCATGTCGAACAGCTCGTTCATGGGCGGGATGCTTTTCATCAGGCCGGAGACAAAGCCGGCGGTGGCTGTTTTGCCATCCTGCTGGGCGCCGCCGTCCCACACGGTGATCTTGTCGATCTTGATGTTCTTGATGGCCTCCACCTGGATGCGCATCAGTTCTTCCATCTTGTCGGCCAGCATCAGGCGCAGGGCGTCGTTGGCGTTGCCGCCAGCCGCGGCCACGATGTCCCGCAGGCCGTCGGCCTGCTTGGTCAGCATAGCCTGCATACCGGTGGCTTCCGCCTGCATTTTGGCCAGGATAGCGTCTGCTTCACCTTTGGCCTGGCGGCGCATCTTTTCGGCCTGGGCCTCGGCCTCCAACTCGATCTTCCGTTTGGCGATCTCTGTTTTGACGATGACGTCGGCCTCCTGGGTGGCTTTTTCACGGGCATAACGGGCCACTTCTGCCTGTTGTTCGGCGGCATAGGCCTCTTCCAGCGCCTTGGCAGCCTGGATCTTTTCGGCAGAAGTGGCGATCTTCAGGGCTTCCGCCTCTTTTTCACGGCGGGCCGCATTGGACATAGCCACTTCCATTTTGGCGGCGTTTTCGCCCTGGATAGCCAGAGAATCCGCCTGGGCCACCTGCACACGCTGGTCCCGCCGGGCGTTGGCTTCGCCGATGGAGCCGTCGCGGTCTTTTTCGGCCACGCTCTTTTTGGCGTCGTTGATGGCCTTGGCAGCGGCCTCTTTGCCCAGGGCGGAGATATAGCCCGATTCATCGCTGATGTCGGTGACATTGACGTTGATCAGCCGCAGGCCGATCTTCTTCAGCTCGCCTTCCACGTTGCGGGAGACGGCTTCCAAGAATTTATCACGGTCGGTGTTGATCTCTTCGATGTCCATGGTGGCGATGACCAGGCGCAGCTGGCCGAAAATGATGTCCTTTGCCAGCTCTTGGACTTCTTCCAGCTTCAGGCCCAGCAGGCGTTCGGCGGCGTTTTGCATGACGCCCGGTTCGGTGGAAATGCCCACGGTGAAGCGGGAAGGCACGTTGATGCGGATGTTTTGGCGGGACAGGGCGTTCTCCAGATCTACGGAGATGGAAAGGGGCGTCAGGTCCAGAAATTCCCGGGCCTGGATCACCGGCCACACGAAGGCCGCGCCGCCGTGGATGCATTTGGCGCTGCGGGCGGAGCCGTCTTTGTTGTTGCCCACTTTACCGTAGATGACCATGATCTTATCGGAAGGACATTTTTTATAGCGGGAAAGCACCACAAGAGCCATGGAGAACAGGATGACAACGATCACGCATACCAGGATCAAAGTTTCCATAGTGCAAACCTCTTTTCTTTTCTCATACAAATCAATTCTCTCTTACTGCCACAGGCGCCGGATCATTTGCGGCAAACCACCAGGGTACTGCGGCCCGTGATGCCTACGACCACGACTTCGCTGCCTGTGGGGATGGATTCTTTTTCATCGGTGACAGCTTCAAACTCCCCCAGCTGCCCCTGCACCATCACGTTGACTTTGCCCCGCTCCTTCCGGCTGGCCGGGATGGTAAGGTAGACGGAGCCGCTGGCTCCCAGGGCATTGCGCAGGTCCAGCGTGCCGTCGGATTGGAGCTTCATGGCCAGGCGGAACAGCGCCGCCATGGCCACCATGGCCGCTGCGCCCAGCAAAAACGAGATCAGAACGGAAAGCGCCGGGGTGGCACCGCCCCGCAGCATGGCCAGGCCGCACCAGCCGAACACGGAGAAAAACGCTACGAAACCACGGATGGTGAAGATCCGCAGCCCCGCGTCGGGCGCCGTGTCCACATGGTCGCCGTCCCAGATGGTGTCTGTGCCGGCATCCACCTCGCCGGGCAAGGGAACGTCGCCGTCCAATTCGGGTAGATCCCCATCCAGGTCCAGCCCGCTGGTATCCGGCTCAAAATCCACATCGGCGTCGCCGTCGTGCCCCAGGCCGAACAACAGCAGGAGCGTTTGGATCACCAAGATCAAGGTGGCGGGAATGGCAAGGTAGGCAAAGGCCTGTTCCAAACCGGTCAATGAATTCCACCAGGCAACCACATCAAATCCCCCTTTCTTCCTTTTCTCTAAGTTTCCAGCTGGCGCAGCAGCAATTCCGCCCGCTGCTTAAAGCTGGATGCGATATAAGCTGTGACAACGATCTTGAGCACCAGGCGCACCCGATCGTGGGCGCCGGCATAGGGCTCTTGATAGCCTTGCAGCACTTGGCTGCACAGGGCATCCAGGTCGCCGACTCCGCGCATTTCATGGGTCTCCAACCGGGCAGTCAGCTCCGCTATGAAAAAATAGAGCTGGTCGTCGGCAATGATATCGTCGGATTCTTCATCCAAATGCCCGTTGATGTAGGAGAGCAGGCTGCAGATCTTATCCAGCTGCAAGGTATCCCGCAGCATGTTGATGATCAAGATACGGCAGAGCTGCTTGCGGCTATACCGTTTGTTTTGCGGCGGCGACAGATACCCCCGCTTGACCCAGTTTTGGATGGTATAAGGTTCCAGACCGGTAAACTGGGCCACTTGGGAAAGCATCAGCCCCCCTGTGAGGAACATGGGCGTCAAGATAGCGGCGGCAGCACCGGGCCGGCTGACGTCCACCTCCACCGTGGAGCCGGGCAGCTTCTTCAGCATGATCATCTCCCCCTTTCTGGCCTGCAACCGCATTGCGCCGCAGAGTTTGCTTTGCGCCGGAGCTCCGGCGGCTTGGTATCCCTTGGGATGATTTGATTATACAACATGGTCAAGTGACTGTCAATAGAGTTTCGATAACTTTTTAACGGGTCCTTTGTACGCAAAACCAGTTCGGATGCAAGATGCATATTGAAAATGCAACCAATATTTCATATAATGGGTATAGACTCGAGATATTTTTGAGGAAAGAGAGGACGAAGCAATGAAGCGTACAGCAAAGACTTTGCTGGTGGCGACAGCTCTTCTGGCAGGGCTGGCAGCCACAGCAGTGGCAGCGCCCCAAGGGGTGACGCGCTACCGGGACACCATTGGCAGCCAGAGTGCCAACATTGTGACGGTGGAGATGAAGGCAGGCCGTACCGGCCAGGTGGTGCTGGCAGGCGACAGCGTGGTGCGGGATGATACCACCGCCAACCTGATCGCAAAGCAGCAGGCCAACGGGGCCAGTACCCTGGTGGCGGCCATCAACGGCGGTTTCTTCAATTCCTATTACACCGGCGCAGGGGACAGCTTCCCGGACAACTGCCCCCAGATCTATAACACCATCATCCAAAACGGCAAGGTGGTCAATGCCGGCGGCGCCAAGCCGGTTTTGGGCTTTACCGCCGATGGAAAAGCCATGATCGACAAGGTAGGGTTCCGCACCATGATCAAGCTGGGCAACGGCTTTTCGGTGGGCACCTGGGGCGTCAACTACCTGTACGACGACCCGGAAGCCACGATGCTGTTTACCGATGAACTGACCCTGCCGGTGAACATCCCCAACTCCTCTACCGTGGTATACATCAAAAATGGGACTGTGGAAAAGATCACGGGAGGCGGCACCACAACGGTGCCTGCGGGCACAGACCTGCTGGTCTACAACAGTGCTGTGGCCCTGACGGAGCAGAACATCGGCCGGTTCCCCAAAGTGGGGGAAAGCGCCATTGTCTATTACAATGCCGAGCCCCGGAATACGGCCAACACCAGCCTGTGGAACAACATGGAGACCGTCGTGGGCGGCGGCCCCATCCTGCTGCTGGATGGCTGGGTGGTCACCGACCAGAATCCGGAATTCACCCAGGCCAACCAACAGCCCAATGTATCGGCGGCCCGCAGCTTTGTGGGCGTCACCTATAGCGGCAACCTGGTGATGGGCACTGTCACCGGCACCTTCAACGACATTGCAGCCTATCTGAAAGGCCAAGGGGTAAAAGACGCCATGGCGATGGATGGCGGCGCTTCCTCCATGCTGTACGTAGAAGGGGATGGCTATGTCACGTCGCCGGGCCGCAGACTGGCCAGCATTTTGACCATTGTGGACCGGGACCCCAATACACCGCCGATCACCGTGCGGCCGTCGGGCGTGGACGATGGGGGCAGTTCTTGGACAGGCGCCCAAGATGACGGTTCCCCCTCTGCCTGGGCCAAAGAAGTGATCGACCAGGCCATTTCCATGGGCCTTGTGCCGGAAAATATGCAGGAACAGTACCGCTGGAACATCCGCCGGGGCGAGTTCTGCGTGCTGGTGGTCCGGTTTTTGCAGGAGGCCAGCGGTAAAAAGATGTGGGAACTGACCGACGGTATGACACTGCCCACTTTCAGCGATACGACGGATAGCAACATTCTCAACTGCGCGGCGCTGGGCATCGTCCAGGGCCGGGGCGACGGCACCTTTGACCCGGAAGGGCACATCACAAGGGCGGAAGCAGCGGTCATTTTGACCAACGCAGCCAAAGCTTTGGGTGTGAACACCGTGGCCACAGGCCAATCCTTTGCCGATGCAGCCAGCATCCCCGCTTGGGCGGCAGATGCGGTGAACTATGTATCGGCCAACGGTGTGATGCAGGGCGATGGGACGAATTTCAACCCCAGCCAGAATTACACACGGGAACAGGCCATTAAGACCATTGTCACCCTGCTGGATGCAGTGAAATAAGAACAGATCGATATGAGCAAAAAGCAGGCGCCCCGGGGGAACGAAATGTGGTTCCCCCGGGGCGCTTTGCTTTTTGGATGCCTTAATAAAAAAGAAACGCCTGCCGGGCAAAACCGGCAGGCGTTTTGTGTTCAGAAGGAAAAGAGTGGGATTTGAAAAGGTGTACTTTTCCAAATTGGAAACAGTACAAACCTACAGTTAGATATTACCACGCAATGTGGGGTTTTTCA
>JABLTT010058099.1_pt1 | contig 31055 bp, 28 predicted proteins | sample 7160061 | NCBI WGS metagenome assembly JABLTT01 (sample SAMN14651232, study PRJNA627086) | human gut metagenome | isolation source: feces | host: Homo sapiens
CCCCTGCATCCACATACCGGATCAGGAGCCTAATGATATCCGCGCCATCGGCGAAGGGGTACGGCAGGTCTATGAGGAAGTTTTGGTGCCTGCGGGTATGGGTGATGTGGCGCTGTGCACAGAGCTGGGCCGTTTTATGCTGGGACCCTATGGCTGTCTGGTTACAAAGGCCATCCATGAGAAGCATACCCATAAAGAGTATGTGGGCGTAGACGCCTGTGCGGTAAACCTGATGCGCCCTGCCATGTACGGCGCTTACCACCATATTACAGTGATGGGAAAGGAAAATGCGCCCTGCGATCATATGTATGATGTAGTGGGTTCCCTGTGCGAAAATAATGATAAATTTGCCATTGACCGGATGCTGCCTGAGATTGAAAAGGGCGATCTGCTGGTGATCCATGATACAGGAGCACACGGTTTTGCCATGGGATATAATTACAATGGAAAATTAAAATCAGCAGAGCTCCTTTTAAAGGAAGACGGCTCGGCAGTAATGATCCGGAGAGCAGAGACGCCAAAGGATTACTTCGCTACCTTTGATTTTTGTAACATACTAAAGGATGCAGAATAAGGAGGTCTTAAAATGGCTGAGATCGGTTTTATCGGAATGGGAAATATGGGGCTGGCAATCCTGCATGGTCTCTTAAAGACCTGTGAGCCAGGAAGGTTTATTTTTACGGCGGCTCATGCAGAAAAGATGGCTGCGGTTACGGAGGCCACCGGCGTGATTCATGCAGAGTCCAACAGGGTCTGCGCGCAGAACTGTAAGTACCTGATCCTTGCGGTTAAGCCCCAGTATTTTGACATTGTATTCGACGAGATCCGCGAGGTATTAAAGGAGGATCAGGTGGTGATCTCCCTGGCTCCGGGACAGACCATTTCCGGTTTAAAGGAGCGGCTGGGAGATGAGATCCGTGTGGTACGGGCCATGCCAAATACTCCGGCTATGCTGGGAGCGGGAATGACGGGAATCGCCTTTGGCACCGATTCATTTACATTGGAGGAAAAGGAACAGATCTGTGCGATCTTTAAAAGCTGCGGCGGCGTGGAGCTGGTAGAGGAGCGCCAGATGGAGGCTGTGGGCTGCGTCAGCGGTTGCTCTCCGGCCTTTGTATACATGTTTATTGAGGCATTGGCAGACAGCGGCGTGAAATACGGGCTTCCCCGTAAAACAGCCTGTGAAATGGCAGCCCAGACCGTTCTTGGAAGCGCGAAAATGGTGCTGGAAACGGGAAAGCATCCGGGGCAGTTAAAGGACGAGGTCTGTTCTCCGGGCGGAACCACCATTGCGGGAGTATCTGCTCTGGAAGAATTTGGATTTCGTAATGCAGTGATTAAAGCGGCAGACGCCTGCTATGAAAAAAGCCAGAAAATGAAATAGGGGAGGAAAAAACATGGCACAGAAACCAGAAAATGAAGGAGTGCCGGTGATCCGTCTGGATCGTCAGTTAAAATATCAGGGAAATATCTTAAAAATTTACGAGGATACGGTTCTTGCCAACGGCCATGAGGCCCATTGGGACTATATCCACCATGACGGAGCTGCGGCAGTGCTGCCGGTAACGGATGAAGGAAAAATCCTCATGGTGCGCCAGTACAGAAACGCGCTGGATCGCTTTACTCTGGAAATCCCGGCAGGAAAGCTGGATGATCCCAAAGAGCCCAAAATTGAGTGCGCGTACCGGGAACTGGAGGAGGAAACGGGCTTTAAGACAGAAAAACTGGAATATCTGATCAGTGTTAATACTACGGTAGCGTTCTGTGATGAGGCCATTGATATTTTTGTTGCCCACAATCTGGTGCCAAGCCATCAGCATCTGGATGAGGATGAGGTCATTGAAGTAGAGGCCTGGGAGCTTAAGGATTTAGAGGAGCTGATTTTTACGGGAAAAATCACGGACGGAAAGACCATTGCCGCCATTATGGCTTACGGACGTAAGTACCGGAGTGTGGATAAGAAGGACGAGTTTGTGTAAAACAGAGGAGTGTTCAGTATGGAAGAACGTGCGCCGGGAATTTATGAAGTGAAACTGTACAGCACGGGAGCCGGTGTGGATGAAATTCGTATTTTCCTGATTCCGGGAAAGCCGGGTGAGCGGAGTCTGATGGTGGATACAGGATTTGCCACATCTCAGTGTCTTTCCGTATTGGAGGATACTCTGAAGGGGCTCGGGATAAAAATGGAACATTTGGATATTTTCCTTACCCATAAACATATGGATCACTGCGGCCTTGCAAGCGAATTTGCCAGACAGGGAGCCAGGCTTTTTATGAATCCTGAGGAGGATCGGCACAGCTATGACTGTCTCCACATGAACAAAAGCGGAGGATATTTAGGAAGCCAGACAGAGGTCTTAAAGGCAGTGGGCGTAACGCCGGATCTGACGCCGGAAATCTGGGAAATGTTTATGGAAGCAAACAGGAGAGTGGCAGGAGACCGGGGCTGGCATTTTGAAATCCGTGATTTTTCCTATGAACCGGTAAAACAGGGTCAGCTTTTCAGCTATGGGGCCTACACCTTTGAGGCAATTCCATTAAGAGGTCATACCTATGGCCAGATGGGGCTGTATGACAGAGAAAACAGAATCCTTTTTTCGGCAGATCAGGTCATTGACGGGATCGTACCCATTGTGGCTACCAGCTATCCGGATGAGCATCTTCTGAGAGAATATTTTGCATCTTTAAGGCAGTTTAAAAATACATTTGGAGACTGCCATATTTTCCCGGCCCATAAAGAAGAATTGACCCGTATGAGCTTTACAATAGACCGCATTTTATTTTCTTATCTGGATAAGGTAGGTCTGATTGAAAATCTGTTAAAGCATGGCCGCCGCCCTATGACCGTCCGCGAGCTGGCCTGTCTGGCCTACGGAATGAAGGAGATTCCGGCGGATGAGGCTGAATTTATAAAGCTTAAAATGGTTATGACAAAGACATTTTCCTGTCTGGAATACCTCTATGATGAGGACTTTGCCCTGAGAGAGAACCGGAACGGAATCCTGTACTGGGAGACTCCCTGATACATACAGAACCCTCCGGCCGCATACACCTGTTTTAAGGAGAAACAGGGAGAAACGGGAATGAAGATCAGAGGGAAAAAAATGGCGCTGGCAGCCAGAACGGTGACAGCTTTCAGACAGCGGCGTTTTTCCTATGATGACTGGCTTATATTCTGCTTTGGAGCCGGGATCATAGGGGGAACAGCCGTTGTGCTTTTATTTGGAGAAGGAGCATTGGGAAGGGGCTTGCTCGTGGGAAACGGCAGGGAGAACCTCTGGGGGAAGGGAATGATTTCCTGCCTGACAGAGGCATTGAAAGATGGGGGGCTGGAACAGGTGATCAAGAAAGCCGGCATTGTGAGTCTGCTGGCAAAGCGGCTGCTTCAGATGGCTGCAGGCTGGGTGGCAGGTCTTACGATCTGCAGCCCCTTCTTTTTTGGCTGCATTACCTGCTGGGGCGGAATGTGCCTTTCCGGGGCATTGGCTTTTCTCACATTGGAAAAGGGCGTCTGGGGACTTCCGGTGTTTCTCTGGCTTTTGTTTCCCCAGGGGGTGATTTATGGGATTACCTGGGCAGTTCTTGCAGGCTGGGCCGGAGGACGGGAACGCCGTCTTCATCTGGCCGCTTTTTTTCTTCTGCTTCTTTTTACCGCAGCCGGAGCATTGTTAGAGGGGATTTTTCATCATCCGTAATGTTTCAGCCTTACTGTTCCAAAAGCCAGCAAAAGAGCTGATCGAGGTAGGTATCTGCGGCCTGGGGCTGTGAAAACAGCGAGTCATCATAGAGAACATAGGTGAGAGGGGACTTGTAATCCTCCCGGAAGGACGGTTTCTTAAAAGGGCCGAACTGAGGGAGGAACAAGCCCTCTTTTTTTGTGTAGCAGGTTCGGGCAGTGGCCTTTTTCCGGGCAGACCGGTCTACATACTCCCCTACGCTTTTATGGACGGCTGTGTCTTCAAAGGGGAGATAGTAGTAATCCTTATAATCGGGATAAAAATATTTAAGGCAGCCGCGGCAGAGGCGGATGGTGAAGACGGCTTTATTTTCATACAGCTCCAGACTCACCGGGTCGGAAGAATATTCCAGCGGAACGGGAACAGAAACAGAGCCGATACCCATAAGATGCAGAAGTGGTGCGTCCGGAGCTTCTATACAGTCTCCCTCCCATAATTCAGGAGCCTGAGGGGAAACAGGGGATGAAAAGAAATCTGCATAGCTTAAAATGGGAAGGATAGCAGGCATTCCCTTTAAATCATCCTCATTGTGAAGAATCAGCAGATCATAGAGTGATTTTTCATGGGTGTGCAGATAATCGCGGTAGACCTCAATCAACTGTCCACCAGTGTACTTATCCTCACGGGAAATGCCTAAAAACTGCTCAATGGCCTTCTGCTTCATGCTTTCTAATCCCAGAAGCTTCCGATAAGGACGGATTTTTTTGTAGATATCCATACTTTCCATGCCTTCAAAGCTGTGGAAAAGCCCCAGCCTGCGGCAGCATTTTTCCAGATAGGGAATATCAAACCGGTCGCCGTTAAAGTGGATCAGGGTTTTAAAACGCTTCATAAAGGCAAAGAATGCATCTAAAAGTTCTGCCTCCGCCTGTCTGGTATCTGCAAACCACTGGATCAGCTTCCAGCCAAAGCCGTCATAGTACACGCAGCCGATCAGGTAGAGCTGGGAAGTGTCTCCGGAAAATCCGGTTGTTTCAATATCAAAGAAAAGCAGCTGTTCTTTTGGCCCGATCCGGTCCAGGGGATAGGTTTCCGGAAAATCAATGGGATGTTTAATGGTGATCATGGTATTCCTTTCTGATATATTTACTGAGGACAGTTTAGCGGAAAACGGGGAAATATGCAAGCATCTGTCAAAGGTGTATTTTAAAAACAGAAAATACGTTCGATACACCACTTGCATTGCGTGTGGCGGTATGTTATGATGAAGGTCAGAAACAAAAGCTGCCGGGAGCGGCAGAACGCACAGAGAAAAGGAACTGGATCGATGATATCATATATAAAAGGAACCCTGGAATCAGTGGAAGAGGACATGATCATAGTGGAAATAGGAGGCATTGGCTATGGGATCCGTGTGCCTTTGTTCCTCTTAGAAGAGCTTCCGTCTCTGGGCTCTCCGGTGACCGTTCATACGTATTTTCAGGTCCGTGAGGATTCCATGACGCTTTACGGCTTTCTTAATCGTCAGGACAGAGAGATGTTTAAGCAGCTTATCAGCGTAAACGGCATCGGCCCCAGAGGCGCTCTGGGGATTTTGTCTGTTATGCGGCCCGACGACCTGCGGACGGCTATTGTAAGCGGCGACGCCAAGGCCATTTCCAGGGCACCCGGTATCGGCCCCAAAACAGCCCAGAGGCTGATTTTGGATTTGAAGGATAAGGTGGATTTGGAAGAAGTGATTTCCGCCTTTGGGGGCGGAAACGGCAGTGCAGTCCGGACCGAGGAACTTTTCGGGCTGGCATCAGCTGCAAAAGAAGCTGTGGAGGCCCTTACGGCCCTTGGTTATACGGGAGCAGAGGCTTCCAGGGCGGTAAAGCGCGTGGAAATTACAGAGGGGATGACCTCAGAGGATGTGCTTAAGGCTTCTTTAAAATTTCTGACCTTTCTGTAAGGGAAGAACTTAAAGGAAATAATTAGAAAATGAAGAGGGACTTATGGAACGCAGGATCATAACAACAGAGGCAACAGAGGAGGATGTGCGTATTGAGACTACGCTGCGTCCTCAGTGCCTTGAGGACTATATCGGGCAGGAGAAGATTAAATCCACTCTGAAAATCTATATTGAGGCAGCCAAATCCAGAGGGGAGGCGCTGGATCATGTGCTATTTTACGGCCCCCCTGGCCTTGGAAAGACCACTCTTTCCGGGATTATTGCAAATGAGATGGGAACAAAGATGAAGGTAACCAGCGGCCCGGCCATTGAAAAGCCGGGGGAGATGGCTGCTATTTTAAATAACCTTCAGGAGGGGGATGTGCTCTTTGTGGATGAAATCCACCGTTTAAACCGTCAGGTGGAGGAGGTACTTTATCCGGCCATGGAGGACTTTGCCATAGATATTATGCTGGGAAAGGATTCCACGGCCCGGTCGATCCGTCTGGAGCTGCCTCATTTTACCCTGGTGGGCGCTACTACCAGAGCCGGTCTTCTTACGGCTCCTTTAAGAGACCGTTTCGGAGTGGTTCAGCGTCTGGAATTTTACACGCCCCAGGAGCTTAAGACTATTATCATGCATTCTGCAAGGGTGCTGGGAGTGGAGATTGACCCGGAAGGGGCATTAGAGCTTGCCAGGCGGTCCAGAGGTACGCCCAGACTGGCAAACCGTCTTTTAAAGAGGGTAAGAGACTTCGCTCAGGTAAAATATGACGGAGCGATCACGAAAGAAGTGACGGATTTTGCTCTGGATATCATGGATGTGGACAAGCTGGGACTGGATCAGAATGACAGAAATATCCTGCTTATGATCATTGAGAAGTTTTCCGGCGGCCCTGTAGGGCTTGATACTCTGGCTGCGGCTCTGGGGGAAGACGCCGGAACCTTAGAGGATGTGTATGAACCCTATCTTCTGATGAACGGCCTGATCAACCGCACGCCCAGAGGAAGGATGGCCACAGAGAGCGCTTATCGTCATTTGGGCTTGGAAATGGGATGAAAATGTGGTAAGCTTCTGTTAGAGGGAAAGAATGTTTTCCCGGATCAGACAGGAGAATGAGTGAAGTATGGAAACAAAGAATTATACACAGGTTTTAATCGACGGAAAAATATATACTCTGGGCGGAAGCGAGGATGAGGCCTATCTTCAGCGGACGGCCAGCTATGTGAACGAAAAGAATATGCAGCTGCGCGGGATTCCGGGGTTCTCCAAACAGAGTGCGGATTATCAGCAGGTTATGATCCAGTTAAATATTGCAGACGATTATTTTAAGGCGCTGGATCATTCGGAACAGATGGAAGAGGAACGCAACCGGATGGAAAAGGAGAGCTACAGCTTAAAGCATGAGCTGGTAAGCACTCAGATGAAGCTGGAAGCTGTGCTTAAGGATTTGGAGGAGCGCCAGGTGCAGCTGGAGGAGACGGCTTCACATCTGGCGAAGCTGGAACGGGAAAACAGAAATCTCACCCGCCAGAATGAAAGGCTGTCTCAGGAGCGGGCTGAGGCAGTGACAGAGGCGGAGCAGATGAAAGCCCTTATGCTTCATCAGGAGAACGAACCCCGGGCAGTGGAAGAAGCGGCTGCTTCTGAGGAAGAGTCTGTTTTTGGGGAAGAGCCTGAGGTTAGAAAAGAGACAGGAGAAGAGACCGCAGAAGAGGGAGCGGCAGAGGCTGTGAGCGAAGAAGCGGAGGTTCCTGAGCCGGCGGCTGTCCCTGAAGAAGAGGTTCGGCCTGTTTCCGATGAAGAGCTGGCAAGAAGAGCGCTTCAGGCAGCCAGAAAGGCAGGTTTTCACAGAGGCCGCAGATAGAAGGATACAAAAAAGACAGCATCGGGGGATGTCTCATGGATTCGTATGGGGCATCCTTTCGTTATCCCTGAAGAGAACGGGAGAGAAATGTGGTTTTGGATCCGTTAAAAGACCAGGAAAGGCGGAAATAACATGAAAGAGAAAAAAAGAGCAGAGCTGCTTGCTCCGGCAGGCTCCTTTGCAAGCTTAAAGGCAGCAGTGGCAGCGGGCGCTGACGCTGTATATATGGGCGGAGCGCGGTTTGGTGCCAGAGCCTATGCCCAAAATGCGGATCAGGATGAGATGATTGCAGCCATTGAATACGCCCATCTCCATGGCTGCCGCCTTTATATGACTGTAAATACGCTCTTTAAGGAGAATGAGCTGGGAGAATTATATGATTATCTGCTTCCCTATTATGAAGTAGGACTGGACGGTGTGATCGTTCAGGACCTGGGAGCCCTGTCCTTTATTCGGGAGCATTTTCCGGGAATAGAACTTCACGCCAGCACCCAGATGACCATTACCAGCGTTTACGGGGCAAAGGAGCTGAAGCGGCTGGGCTGCTGCCGGGTAGTGCCGGCCAGAGAGGTATCCTTAGAGGAAATCCGCAGGATTTATGACGAAACGGGAATGGATATTGAAACCTTCGTTCACGGAGCCCTGTGCTACTGTTATTCCGGACAGTGCCTTATGAGCAGCCTGATCGGGGGCAGAAGCGGAAACAGAGGCCGGTGCGCCCAGCCCTGCCGTCTTCCCTATCGGGTATATGAGCAGGAAAATGGAACGGCTGTCAATAAAGAGGATCAGAAGTGTGTCCTCAGCATGAAGGATCTGTGTACGCTGGATATTTTGCCCCAGATTCTGGAAGCAGGTGTATTTTCACTGAAGATCGAAGGCAGGATGAAGAGTCCCAGATATACGGCCGGGGTGGTGCGGATTTACCGGAAGTATCTGGACCGGTATCTGGAATACGGTTCAGAAGGGTATTATGTGGAGCCGGAGGATAAAAAAGAGCTTTTGGATCTTTTTGACCGTGGAGGCTTTACCTCCGGTTACTACACCAGACACAATGGCCGCGATATGATTGCCTTAAAGGAAAAGCCGGAATTTAGGGAAACGAACAAAACGCTCTTTGATTTTCTGGACCGGGAATATGTGGAAACAGAGAGGAAAGAGCCTGTGGAGGGGTATGCATATCTGGCAGAGGGCCTTCCGTCCGTGCTTACGCTGACCTGCGGGGATATTTCCGTAACGGTTTCCGGACAGGAGCCTCAGGCTGCGAAAAACCAGCCCATGACCAGAGAAAAGGTGATCCGCCAGCTGGGGAAAACAGGGGCTACGGCTTTTGAATTTACAGAGCTTGAGGCAGAGGTATGCGGAGCGCTTTTTCTTCCCGTTCAGGCATTAAATGAACTGCGCAGAGAGGGCTTTGAGGCGCTCACAGAGGCGATCCAGAATCAGTGGAGAAGAAGGGCACCAGAGGCGGGAGAAGTTCAGAACGGTGCATATTCCGGTGAGAGAAGCAGCAGGGCGGCCGGATGCGCCGGGCCTGTTCCGGATGAGAGTGCAGGTAAAAGAACTATGTATCTTACTGTATCCGCAGAAAACAGGGATCAGCTGTCTGCAGCGCTTTCCGTGCCGGAGGTTTGGCGGATTTGCCTGGATGCTTCATCCTTTCAGCCGGAGCGCTGGGCAGAATTTGTACAGCTGATCCATCAGGCCGGAAAAGAGTGTTATCTTACCCTTCCGCACATATTCAGGAGCCATGCTATAGGATTTTTCCGAACATACCGTTCCTGTCTGGAGCAGGCAGGTTTTGACGGTCTTTTAATCCGTGCCTTTGAAGAAATACAGTGGCTGAGAGAGGAGCAGATTTCCCTTCCTGCTGCCTTTGACGCCTCCGTTTATGCATGGAACCATGGGGCAGTACACACATTGAAGGAGGAGCAGGCTGCTTTTATCACTGCGCCATGGGAGCTGAACAGCAGAGAGCTGGAGCCTGTTTTTGAGGCCTGCCGCAGAGAAAAACTTCTGGCAGAGCTAATCGTCTATGGCCGGGCGCCCATGATGGTATCGGCCCAGTGCATTACAAAGACCGTAAAAGGCTGCAGTAAATGCCCCTCTCTTTTGTGGATGAAGGACAGAACCGGAGCACGGCTGCCGGTTCAGAATCACTGTGCGTTCTGTTATAATACGATTTTAAATCCTCTTCCCGTGTCCCTTCACGGCTGCGCAGATTCCGTAAAGCGCCTTGCTCCTGCGGGCCTGCGCCTGTGCTTTACAATAGAAACAGGGGAGGAGACAAAGGAAGTATTAAATACCTTTGTAGCAGAGTTTATCAGAGGAGAAAACGCAGAGCTTCCATTTACAGAATTTACCAGAGGTCATTTCAGACGGGGAGTAGAATAGCGTATGGTTAATCTGATCCTGGAACTGTCCAAATATGTGATGATTTTTCTCATGGCTGTCTACACCTGGGCGAATTTCCGCTATTTTTCCTTCCCGGACCGGGATCGGAAGCTAAGGCTCTGTGCCAGACAGAACCATGTAATGTTTTTTATGCACTTTTTGGCCTATATGACATTGTTTTTAAAGGCAGAGGATGAGAAAACATCAGGGCTTTTAGCCGCCTTTTATGCAGCCCAGGCTGTGTTTTTTCTGGTTTATATTTTTCTTACGCGGCGTTTTTACCGGAATATTTCACGGCTTCTGGTAAATAACACCTGTATGCTTCTGGCCGTAGGCCTGATTATGCTGAGCCGTTTGTCCATGTTTCGTGCGGATCCGCTGGATCGGGCGTTTAAGCAGTTTGTAATTATCTGCGGGGCAGCCGTCGTTTCCTGGCTGATCCCTTGGCTCATGGAGCGGTTCTGGCAGATTTATAAATTCCAGTGGATTTACGGAGCGGTGGGGATCCTGGCCCTTCTTGCGGTCTGGATCGGAGGGGATGAGAGCTTTGGAGCGCAGCTTTCCTTTACCATGGGAGGCATTTCCATCCAGCCCTCGGAATTTGTAAAATTGACCTTTGTGCTCTTTACGGCTTCCATGTTTTACCAGTCCACGGAATTTAAACAGGTCTGTATTACAACTGCCGTCGCAGCGGCCCATGTGCTGATCCTGGTTCTGTCAAAGGATCTGGGAGGAGCATTGATCCTGTTTGTAAGCTATGTGCTTATGCTTTTTATTGCCACGGGAAGGAAGCTGTACCTGTTTGGTGGGATTGGACTTGGCTGCGGGGCGGCCGCTGCTGCCTTTGGCCTGTTTGACCATGTAAAGCGCAGAGTGGCTGCCTGGAAAAATCCCTGGGCGGATATTGACAACACAGGCTATCAGATTACTCAGTCGCTGTTTGCCATCGGTACAGGAGGGTGGTTTGGCATGGGACTGTGCCAGGGAATGCCGGGAAAAATTCCGGTGGTGGAAAAGGATTTTATCTTTGCGGCCATAGCGGAGGAGTTTGGAGGCATCTTTGCCGTCTGCCTGCTTTTGATCTGCCTGGGCTGTTTTATCCAGTTTATGATGATCGCTTCCCGGATGCAGGCCATGTTTTATAAGCTGATTGCCTTTGGGCTGGGAATCCAGTATGTGACGCAGGTATTTTTAACCGTAGGTGGTGTGACGAAGTTTATCCCCTCTACCGGCGTAACCCTTCCCTTTGTAAGCTATGGCGGCAGCTCTGTTGTGAGCACCTTTATGCTCTTTGCCATGATCCAGGGACTGTATATTATTAAACGAAATGACGAAGAAGAGATGGGGGTGGCTGAGGACTGATGGCAAAAAAAGGAAAAAAGAAGACCGGGGAAGGGCCTGCAAACCGCAGCATCCTCAGGATTACCTATGGAATCGCCCTGCTGTTTTTGGCACTCATTTTATATGTAGGGTATTTTATACAGATACAGGGACCGGAGGTGATCAATAACTCCTACAATGCCCGTCTGGATCGCTTTTCCGACCGGGTTCACAGGGGGAAGATCCTGACGTCTGACGGTACGGTTCTGGCCCACAATGAGGAGGACGAGGATGGAAATGAGCTGCGGGTTTACGACCATGGGGATGTATTTGCACATGTGGTAGGGTATTCCACCAAGGGAAAGACAGGAATTGAGTCACTGGCAAATTTTTATCTCCTCACATCCCATATAAATCTGATCGAGCAGGCGGTAAATGAATTAAGCGGGAAGAAAAATCTGGGAGATGATGTGGTAACCACTTTGGATATCGATCTTCAGCAGACGGCTTATTCGGCTCTGGGAGATCGAAGAGGGGCGGTGATCGCTATGGAGCCGGACACGGGAAAGATTTTAGCGATGGTGTCAAAGCCGGACTATGATCCCAATACGCTGCTTACGGACTGGGCGGCTCTCACAGACAGCGCCAATACCCAAAGCCAGCTTTTAAACCGCCCGGCCCAGGGACTGTATGCTCCCGGCTCTACCTTTAAGATCCTGACTGCCCTGGAATATATCAGGGAGCATCCGGAAAATTACAAAGACTTTCACTTTGACTGTAACGGCGTATATCACAATGGAGAATATTCCATCAAGTGCTTTCACAGCGAGGCTCATGGCAGCCAGGATTTTGTAAGAGCCTTTGCCAATTCCTGCAACGGAGCCTTTTCAAGCATGGGGCTGGAGATGGATTTAAACCGGTTTGCAGCCACGGCAGAGGAGCTTTTATACAACCGGCCGCTGCCATTTTCCGGCTTTCCTTATAAGGAGAGCAGCTTCAATATGAAAGCCGGAGCCGATACCTGGGAGATTTTACAGACCTCCATCGGACAGGGGACTACCCTGATCACGCCCCTTCACAATGCACTTATTACCGCAGCTGTAGCCAATGGGGGAACACTGATGAAGCCCTATCTCTTAGACCGGGTGGTAAGTGTAGGCGGAGAGGAAATTAAGAAGTTTCTTCCGGAGGCCTACGGTTCTTTGATGACGGCAGATGAGGCGGAAAAACTCACAGAACTTATGAAGGCTGTGACGGATGTGGGCACAGGCTCGGCGGTTCGTACAGAGGATTACACCGCTGCAGTTAAAACCGGAACTGCAGAATTTGAAACCGGAAAGGAAACACACGCCTGGTTTACAGGCTTTGCCCCGGCAGAAGCTCCCAAAATTGCAGTTACGGTGCTGGTGGAGGAGTCGGGAAGCGGAGGAAAAGTAGCAGGGCCCATTGCCAGGGCCATGTTTGACGCATATCTTTTGAAAAAATAGCGAACCATGTAGAAAACAGCGGTATTTCGTGCTATAATGCCTCTGTTTGTCTGATACAAAAGGAAACGTTGCAAATGACGAAAGGAGCGATCAGGTGTTTCGAGCAGATGATTATGTTAAGGTAACCAGCCTGGCTGAGGCATACGAGCTGTGCCAGAAACGCAGCAGCCTGGTAGTAGGAGGCATGGTGTGGCTGAAGATGACAAACGTGACAAAGCGTATGGTCATCGACTTATCCGGTCTTGGGCTGGATCGGATTGAAGAAAATGAAGAGGAATTTTCCATAGGAGCCATGTGCAGTCTGAGACAGTTGGAAACTCATGAAGGACTGAATACATATTTCGGAGGCATTTTTAAGGAGTGCACCAGACATATTGTAGGAGTTCAGATGCGCAACTGCGCAACCGTAGGCGGAAGCGTATATGCCCGTTTCGGATTTTCCGATATCCTTACCTGCCTGCTGGCTCTTGACGCTTATGTAGAGCTGTACCACGGCGGCATGGTTCCGATCAAAGAGTTCGCAGCACGTCCTGTCCACAGGGATGACAGAGATATCCTTGTCCGTGTGGTGGTCAAAAAGGACGGAAGAAAGGCTGCCTATATCAGCCAGAGAAATTCCAGTACGGATTTCCCGCTGCTTGCAGTCTGCGCCGCAAATCTGGGCAATCAGTGGTTCGTATCCATCGGAGCCAGACCAGCAAAGGCAGCGTTAGTAGAATTTACAGAAGATAATTTTGACACCATAAAGGAAATGGCAAAGCAGGCAGCAGACGCAGTTTCCTATGGAGATAATACAAGAGGCAGCGGCCAGTACCGCCATAGCCTGGCAGTTGTGTATGTAAGACGCCTCATGGAGCGCTTAAAGGGAAGGAGTGTGAGCCGGTAATGGAGATTCGCTTTCGTTTAAATGGAAAACAGGTTCAGGCAGAGGTGCGTCCGGATACCGTGCTTCTTGATCTGGTGCGCGAGCTGGGCTGCTACAGCGTAAAAAGAGGCTGTGAAACAGCAAACTGCGGCCTGTGTACCGTTTGGCTGGACGGAAAGCCCGTCCTGTCATGTTCCACTCTGGCTCTCAGAGCGGATGGACGTCATGTAACTACTCTGGAGGGACTCCAGAAGGAGGCAGAGGAATTTGGTATGTTCTTAGCCGCTGAGGGCGGAGAGCAGTGCGGCTTTTGCAGTCCGGGCTTTATTATGAACGTACTGGCCATGGAGCGGGAGTTAAAGGATCCCACAGAGGACGAGATCAAGGAGTATTTAGCCGGAAATCTCTGCCGCTGCAGCGGATATATGTCCCAGCTTCGTGCAGTTAAAAAGTATCTGGATGCAAAGCAGAAAGGAGGCAGGGACTGATGGCATATTCACAGAAGCGGCCCGCTGAGGCCAAAAAGCTGCGTGTAGTAGGCGCACCCTTGATCAAGAGAGATGCGAAGGCTCTTGTGACGGGAAAGCCGGTGTATACGGATGACCTTGCCATGAAGGACTGCCTGATCGTAAAGGTTCTGCGCAGCCCCTATGCCCATGCCCTCATCCGTGAGATTGACTGCGGAGTAGCCTCCAAGGTACAGGGAATCGAGTGCATCCTCACATGGAAGGACGTGCCCCAAAAGCGTTTTACCATGGCTGGACAGACCTATCCGGAGCCCAGCCCCTATGACCGTCTGATCCTGGATCAGAGAGTGCGGTTCGTGGGCGACGCGGTAGCCATTGTAGCAGGTGAGGACGAGGCCTGCGTAGACCGGGCTATGCGTTTGATCAAGGTAAAATATGAGGTCTTAGAGCCTGTTCTTGATATGCACGATGCAAAGGACGGAGACATTTTAGTTCATCCTGAGGAGGACTGGAAGGCCCTCTGTCCCGTTGGCGCTGACAATATGCGCAATCTCTGCGCCTGCGGTAAGGATGAGGCCGGAGATCTGGAAGCCGCATTTGCAGGCAGCAGCCATGTGATCGAACGTGTTTACCATACAAAGGCAAATCAGCAGGCCATGATGGAGACCTTCCGGGCTTTCACCTATATGGATATCTACGGAAGACTGGTTGTAACTGCTTCTACCCAGGTTACCTTCCATGTGCGCCGGATTCTGGCTCATGCACTGGATGTGCCAAAGTCAAAGATCCGTGTGATCAAGCCCAGAATCGGAGGCGGCTTCGGAGCCAAGCAGACCGTAATTGCAGAGGTTTACCCGGCTATCGTAACCATGAAAACCGGAAAGCCGGCAAAAATTGTTTACAGCCGTTATGAATCCCAGATTGCCTCATCTCCCCGCCATGAGATGGAGATCCGGGTAAAATTAGGCTGCGATGACGAGGGTATTTTACAGGCCATCGATGTTTATACCCTGTCTAACACAGGAGCTTACGGCGAGCACGGGCCGACGACCGTAGGACTTTCCGGACATAAATCCATTCCTCTGTACGGAACACCAAAAGCCTTCCGTTTTGCCTATGATGTAGTCTATACCAACCGGATGTCTGCAGGTGCATACCGCGGATACGGTGCGACTCAGGGCATCTTTGCCGTAGAGTCTGCCATTGACGAGCTGGCTGCAGAGCTTCACATGGATCCGGTTAAGCTGCGTGAAAAAAATATGATCCGTGAAGGCCAGGTAATGCCTGCATATTACGGAGAAACAGCAGAAAGCTGCACTCTGGATCGCTGTGTGGAGCGGGTAAAGGAAATGATCGGCTGGGATGAAAAATACCCCAGAAAAGATATGGGGAATGGAAAGGTCAGGGGCGTAGGCATTGCTATGGCTATGCAGGGTTCATCTATTTCAAAGGTAGATGTGGCTTCTGTAACCATCAAGGTAAATGACGATGGTTTTTATTCCATGACCATCGGAGCCTCCGATATGGGAACGGGCTGCGATACCACCCTGGCTCAGGTAGCGGCAGAGTGCCTGAACTGTGAGATGGATGATGTCGTTGTCTACGGCGTAGATACGGATATTTCTCCCTATGACTCCGGTTCCTATGCTTCCAGTACAGCCTACCTGACCGGAAATGCAGTGGTAAAGACCTGCGAGACCTTAAAGAAAAAGATTATAAAGAAGGCCGCAGAATACTTAAGCTGCGGCGAGGATGAACTGGAATTTACGGGGAAATCCGTAAAGCGTATTACTCCGGCTCCCGAAGGCTCAGGACTTGAAAATGAGATTTCTCTGCTGGATATCGGAAACAGAGCCATGTGCTTTAACAATGAAGCTCTTCAGGCTACCGAATCCTGTACATCTCCCGTATCTCCGCCTCCGTTCATGGCAGGTGCGGCAGAGGTAGAGGTAGATATGGAAACCGGACAGATTGATCTGATCCAGTTTGTATCAGCCGTTGACTGCGGTACGCCTTTAAATGAAAATCTGGCAAGAGTACAGACAGAAGGCGGACTGGTACAGGGCATCGGAATGGCTCTTTACGAGGACGTAACCTATCTGAAAAACGGCCATGTCTGTGAAAATTCCCTGATGCAGTACAAGCTTCCCACCCGTCTGGACATTGGCAGGGTGCAGGTAGAGCTGGAATGCAGCTATGAGCCTACAGGCCCCTTTGGCGCCAAGTCCATCGGTGAGATCGTAATCAATACCCCGTCCCCGGCCATTGCCAATGCAGTATATAATGCAGTCGGCGTCCGGATCAGAGAGCTTCCGATTACGGCTGAAAAGATATTTAATGGTTTAAATCACTCATAAATTAAGCAAACTGACTATTATACAGTTCCGCATAAGCGCCTCCTGATTCCAGGAGGCGTTTGTGATTCCCCTGCTCGATAATGGTACCATTCTGCATTACCAGAATCAGATCCGCATCCACAATGGTAGACAGACGGTGGGCAATCACAAAAGAGGTACGGCCCTTCATCAGCGTGTTCATGGCACGGCTGATCTCCATTTCCGTACGGGTATCCACAGAAGAAGTGGCCTCATCCAGGATCAGGATGGCAGGGTCACAGAGCATAACCCGTGCAATGGTAAGGAGCTGGCGCTGTCCTGCGGAAATGGTTTCCGCATCGCTTCCTAAAATGGTATCGTAGCCCTTTGGCAGGGTGCGGATAAAAAAGTCGGCTCTGGCTGCCTTTGCGGCAGCAATGATCTCTTCTCTGGAAGCATCCGGTTTTCCGTAGGCAATATTTTCCGCAATGGTCCCCTCAAAAAGCCAGGTGTCCTGCAGCACCATTCCAAAGCTCCGGCGAAGGTCGGCCCGGCTTAAGGAGCGTGTGTCTACGCCGTCCAGAGAAATAGTTCCGCCGCCGATTTCATAGAAACGCATCAGCAGATTGATCAGAGTGGTTTTTCCTGCACCCGTGGCGCCTACGATAGCGATTTTCTGCCCTTCTTTTACGGAAAAGCTGATATCAGACATGAGGGTGCGGTCCGGAGTGTAGCCGAACCGGATATGAGAGAAGTCCACATGGCCCTTTGGGGCGGGAAGGCAGGCCGGATGATTGGGATCCGGCAGAATCTCCTCCTCGTCTAACAGCTCATAGACCCGTTCCACCGATGCAAGGGCGGACTGGAGGGAATTGATCATATAGGACAGCTCTGTAATGGGTTCTCCGGCCTGATTGGCATACTGGAAGAATGCCTGAAACCGTCCCGGGGTCAGATGGCCCTTTAAGAGCATAACGCCTCCCAAAACAGCCACAGCTACCTGTCCGAACCGGTTGATAATGCGGATCCCGGGGTTAATGGCATTGATGATCCAGTCTGTTTTTTCGGAGGCATCTGCCAGCTCCACTGCGGCCTGGCGGATCTGGGCCAGACTTTCCTCTTCCCGATTAAAGGCTTTGATCAGCATACGGCCGCTGTAGGCTTCTTCGATAAGGCTGTTGAGTTTGCCTGTACAGTCCTGGCGTCTGGCGGCATAACGCAGGGTCTTCCGCGAGGCGGCTCTGGCGGCCAGCAGGGAAATTGCGGTAAAGAACAAAAAGACCGCAGTGAGGAATCCGTCAAAGTAAGCCATGATAGAAAGAGAGCCAAGGATGGTTCCAACAGCCATAAACAGGCGCAGAAGTCCCGTCTGAAGAGCTTCAGACATTTTTTCAAGGTCATTGGTGGCTCGGCTCATGATGGCTCCCGGCTGCTGGCGGTCAAAGTAGGACAAGGGAAGACGGTTCAACTTCTCGCTGATCTCCCCCCGCAGCTGCAGGTTCAGCTTTTCTGCAAAGCTTGCCATAAGAAAGCTCTGGAGAGAATAGAAGATACCGCAGGCCAAAAACATGAGAAGGAGAGAGAAAAGCTGCCTTCCGCCCAGCTCCCAGGTGATCTGAAAATGCTGTCCGGTATGCATTGCCTCCTTCATCTGGTTCCAGATCAGGTCTACCACATCTGCACTGTATAAGGGCGCCATGACCGTAAAATAGGTATAAAAGGCAATACAGATAAATACGACGGTCAGTCTCCATTTCTGCTTCCTCATAGAGCGTATAAAGCGCAGAATGGTCTTTTTCATATGCTTTGCTTCAAATACTTCTGTATCAAAATAATTCTGGTCATTTTCCATAAAATCAATGAACCTCCGTTAAAATATGGCAAAATCAGGCGTCCCGAAGCTGGGAACGCACAATGTCCTTATACACCGGACAGTGCTCCAAAAGCCAGGAATGGGTGCCCAGTCCCGCGATTTTTCCGTCATCCAGCACCAGGATCTGATCCGCGTGAAGAATGGTGCTTACACGCTGGGCGATGATGATCACAGCCGCATCTTTCGTGGCATCCTTTAAGGCATGGCGCAGAGCTGCGTCTGTCTTTGCGTCCAGAGCGGAAAAACTGTCATCAAAGATATAGACAGAAGATTTTTTTGCCAGAGCCCTGGCAATGGAAAGGCGCTGCTTCTGTCCCCCTGAAAAATTCGTGCCCCCCTGGGCTGTATGGGAAGCCAGACCCTCCGGCAGGTCATATACAAAGCCCGCCTGGGCTGTATCCAGAGCTGTCCGCAGCTCCGCCTCCGAGGCGTCAGGATTTCCATAGCGCAGGTTTTCCTCGATGGTGCCGGAAAAGAGCCAGGCCTTCTGGGGCACATAAGATACTGCATCACGAAGCTTTTTCTGGGGAAGATCCCGGATATCGGTTCCATCCAGACAAATCTGTCCGGAGGTAACATCGTGAAAGCGCAGAATCAGCTTTGCAATGGTGGATTTTCCGCTTCCCGTACCGCCGATAATGGCAGTTGTAGTGCCTTTCTCACATTGAAAGGCCAGATGACTTAAGGTATCCTCATCCGCATCCGGAAAGCGGAAGGTAACGTCATCAAAGGCCAGGATGGGAGTTTGGCCTGTTTCGGGATCAGGCTTCCAGGTTTCAGATATTCCCGTTTCTGCCGGAACCGGCAGCTTATCCTGTATCTCCGGTTCCAGAGACAGAATCTCAGCCATTCGTTCTATACACACAAGGGCTCTGGGTACCATAATGATGACCATCTGAGCCATCATGATATAGAACAGGATCCAGATCGCGTATTCGGTCACAGCTGTAATGCCGCCGATTTCCATGACCCCGGCTCCGGTCAGATTGCCGCCTATATACAGGATTGCAACAACCGTCAGATTGATGGATACATTGGCAATGCTGTCCAGTGCTGCAAAGAGCCGATTGGCCCGGATGGCAGAATCGGCATAATCGGAAAAGGTACGGTTTAAGCGGCCTGCCTCGTGGCGCTCCTTTCCGAAGGCCCGGATCACGCGCACACCGGTGATATTTTCCCTGAGAACCGTATTCACCCGGTCTAAAAACCGCTGGAGCCGTTCAAAGATAGGGGACGCCCTGCGGATAATAAAGAAGCCTGCCGCCAGCAGAAAAATTACTATGGCTGTAACCAGATATCCCATAGAAGGATGAATCCGAAAGGCAAAAACGATACCCAGGATACACATGATTGGAACGGGAAGAACCATCTGAATGCACATGACAAAGGCAGTCTGGATGGAGTTAATATCATTTAAGGTCCTGGTTACCATGGAGGCTGTTCCGAACTGCTCAAAATCCGCTGCGGAAAAGCTCAGGCTTTTTTCATAGACAGCTACTCGCATATCCCGGCCCAGTCTGGCAGACAGGCGCGCGCAGAGAAAGCTTCCCCACAAGGCGCCGAAACCGGCCATCAGGGAGATAGCCAGCATGATAAGCCCCTCGTGAAGGATGGGCATAAGCCCTGCGCCTGCTGCGGCAAGATTTAACATTTTGGCGGTTACCGTAGGTACCAGAAGGGCTCCCGCCACATCTAAAAGCACAGTAAAGAATATCAGGACACAGGTCATTCGGTAAGGTTTTAAAAATCGTATAAAATATCGCATGATGTCAAATTCTCCTTTATTCCCCGGAGGGGTGTTCCTTTTTCGGAAGGATCAAAGCCAGCTCCTCCTCAAACAAGTCTAACTGGCGGACAGACAGCTTCAGGCACAGCTCTACCTCTTCTGCGGTCATCTGGGACAGAGAATGCTGCTCCGCCTCAATAAGGGGGATTACAATCTGCCGGCAGAGCTGCGTTCCTTGTTCTGTCAGGTATACCGCCTTGGTATTTCCGGCTCCGGTTAACTGCTTCAGACTTACATATCCATTTTTTACCAGACCACTGATGGCAGAGTTCACTGTCTGGCGGGGCAGGCTGCAAAGCTCAGCCAGCTCGTGCTGAGTAAATGGCGTGGTATATTCATCTGCTTCTGTTTCACAGAGACAGTAAAGAATGGAAAATGCAGTATCAGAAAGATGACAGGCCGCTGCGTAGGTGTGGTAGAGATTGCACTGACGGCGGTATAACTGGTTAAATTTAAGATTTAGTTCTTTTGCGGTATGGCTGATGCACATGGCAGAGGCTCCTTTACAAATTGATAATCCGATTTCGGTTTTTGTATAGGAGAGTATAAATCCGAAAACGGATTTTGTCAAGAGGGAACTAGCCGGGGATGTATTGCTCCTTTAGATACTATTGACAGATAATAGGACAGCTGTTACATTATGAAAAAATGAGATAAAAAGGAGCACAAAAATGAAAGTAATCATGTACGGAACCCATCTGTGTAAAGATACATTGTATGCGATTTACAAGCTGGAGGATAAGGGCGCAGACCTGGAATTTAGAAATATATCGGCCAGTCTGACAGAAATGAAGGCATTTTTAAAGATCAGGGATGAGGAGGCTCTGTTTGACGGGCCCAAAAAAGAGGGAAAAATCGGAGTTCCCTATTTTGAATTGGAAAACGGCGAAAAGACACTGGATCTGCAGGAGGTTTTAGAACAGATATAGCAGGGAAAGTGAAAATTCTTGCATATCCCTTCCAAACGTTGTATACTAAAACCAGTCACGGCTGCGCAGGGCAGCCAGGTTCACACCAAAACCAGGAGGGATTGCAATGATTGAAGCAACGAGCTGCGGCGGTGTGGTTATATTTCGAGGAAAGATCCTGGTGTTGTACAAGAATTACAAAAACAAGTACGAGGGCTGGGTTCTTCCCAAAGGAACCGTAGAAGCTGGAGAGGAATATAAGGAAACGGCGCTGCGAGAGGTCAAGGAAGAAACCGGAGTCAGCGCCTCCATCATCAAATATATCGGCAAAAGCCAGTATACCTTCAATACCCCACAGGATGTTGTGGAAAAGGATGTACACTGGTATCTGATGATGGCCGACAGCTATTACAGCAAACCACAGCGGGAAGAGTACTTTCTGGATTCCGGATATTACAAATTTTACGAAGCCTACCATCTGCTGAAATTCTCCAATGAAAAGCAGATTCTGGAGAAGGCCTATAATGAATATCTGGATCTGAAGAAGAGTAATCTTTGGGGAAGCAAGAAGTATTTTTAGAGAATAAGGACCTGTTGGGAAATGCATAGGTAGAGGCATTTGCCGGCAGGTTTTTATTTATAGGGAGATAGAAAGGGGAATCGAAATTATGGCCTGGCCTAAAATTTCAGTAGGAAGCTCCGACTTTGCAGAATACCGCAAAGGGGATTACTATTATGTTGATAAGACCGGATTGATCGAGGAATTATTAAAAACACCGGGAATTAAGGTTACTTTGATTACCCGGCCCCGGCGATTTGGAAAAACCATGAATATGAGTATGCTGGCAGAATTTTTCGATATCAGAAAGGACAGCCGCCCCATATTCAGTGGGTTGAAAATAGCAGAGAATAAGGAACTTTGTGGGGCGTGGATGAACCAATGGCCGGTCATCCATGTGACGTTCAGATCTGTATTCGGAAGCTGTTTTAAGGATGCGTATTCCATGATAGAGGCTGTGATCGCAGAGCTTTATAAGCAGCATATTTACTTACTGGAAAACCCTGAAATGATGGTATATGATCGGGAAATATTTGATCGTATTGCAGGAAAAAAGGCTTCCAGTGAAGAAATTAAAAACAGTCTTCTGTTTCTTACAAGGCTGTTGGGACAATATTATGGAAAAACGGTGATTCTGCTGATAGATGAGTATGATGTACCTCTTGCTAAGGCCAGTGACAAGGGGTATTATGAGGAAATGCTGTATGTGATTCGAGGTATTCTTCAGGCTCTGAAGGATAATCCCTTCCTGCGTCTGTCCGTTGTGACAGGCTGTCTTCGGATTGCCAAGGAAAGCATTTTTACGGGAACAAACAACTTTATTACGGATACAATATCAGATAATCGTCTGGATGAATTTTTTGGCTTTACTCAGGAAGAAGTAGACAGGATTCTTGCAGATACTCAAAATACTTCTCATAGTCAGGAAATCAAAAACTGGTATGATGGATATCGTTTTGGAAGCATAGATGTGTACTCGCCCTGGGATGTGATGAACCATATAAATGCATTATGCCTGGATCCTCAGGCTCTGCCCAGGAGCTATTGGCGCAATACAAGCGACAATGCTATTATCCGTTCTTTTATTGATCAGGCGGAAAATGATACTATAAAACAATTTGAGATCCTGCTTTCTGGAGACAAAATTTCTCAGAAAATAGAGGAAGATCTGACTTATGATCATCTTCATGCATCTGCAGAAAATCTTTGGAGTATTCTGTATTTAACAGGATATCTTACAGGAACTGAAAAAGAAGAGGGACGCCAGGAATGGAATTTATGGATTCCGAATCTGGAGATTCGTGAAATTTTTGAAGATACTGTGATAAAATGGTTCCATGACAGTGCCCGTTTGTGGGAAAGAAAGGCTCTTTTCCATGCAGTATGGGAATGCGATGAAGAGAAGCTGACAGAAGAGATGACAAAGCTTCTTAGAAAAACAATCAGCTACCATGATTACAAAGAGGATTTTTACCATGCCTTTCTGGCGGGGATTTTTGCCGGTGCCGGATATATCGTAAAATCAAATAGAGAGCATGGAGATGGCCGCAGTGATGTTGTAGTTCAGGATTACGATGGAAACAGGATTGCAATATTTGAGGTGAAATATTCTCGCCGTCTGGAAAATCTGCCCTATGACTGTGAAAGAGCCATAAAGCAGATTGATGTCAGACGGTATGGGGAAGAATTGGCAGAGGATTACAGTACCGTAATCTGTTACGGGATTGCATTTTATCGGAAGCGGTGTATGGTGAAGATAAAGCCTACCTCTCCCTGATCACCCCACACCCAATCACAACCCCCGGATTCCCGGCCGGCTGGCTGGTAAAGTCATCCAGTCCGCTGTGGAGGATCACAGACCGTCCCATGATTTCCTTTACCGTAAAACGCTTGTCATAGAAAGCAAGCCATCCATACCCGCTATTTCCCATAACAGGCAGAAGATCGCCGGAATGCCAGGGGTGTGATGTGCCTGTGGGATTATAGTGGCCTCCTATTCGTGTGAATCCCGCGGAGCAGTCTCCATTTTCATGGATATGCAGGGCGTAGAAGTCGGTGGAGCCGGAAATTCCCTTATTGGGGAGCTGGAAAAATTCCCCTTCGATCAAAACACCGCCGTAAGGTGTGTCATAAAAACGCACCATACCGCTTAAGCCGGGAGCATAGGTTGTGTTTCCGCGGACCCAGGCCAGAGCGGCAGGTGTCTGAAACTGCAGGATCTGGGCGAAGCGGTCGCCGGGGGTGGAGGATTCAGATTGATTCATAAAAATCTCCTGAAAGTGCCATTTACAACAGCATATGAGCGGAAGCATCCGTATGTGCTGGGGAAAGGCCGGAAAAATATTCGATCACTGTCTGCATGGCCGGAGATACCCATTTGTCCCTGTGGTAGAGAAGCTGTCTCCAAAGCTCCGGCTTAAATTCCGGCACAGAAAGCCTTACCAGCCGACCGCTTTTAAGGGCGGCTTCTGTTACATAATCAGGCAAAAATGATATTCCGGCGCCCTGAGTCACAAGGGTACATAAAAGATCTGCACTTCCAAATTCCAGAACCGGGCGTACCTCCAGGGAGAACCGGGCCAGATGCTCGTCCATCAGGCGGCGGTAGCTCATCCCCTTTTCCGTCAGGAGAAATGGAAATGTGATCAGCTCCCGGACCGGTACAGTCAGAGAGGAAAAGGGAAGAAAGCCCGGAGCTGTTACGAAATGAGCCTGAATCCGTTCTTCCGCACCGATGATATAGTCGCTGTTGTAAACATGATGATCCAGCGTATAGACCAGATCCGTTTCATTTTGATTCAGCATCCGGAACAGCTCCTCAGTGCTTGCAGTTGTCATTTTCAGGGTAATTCCCGGATAGGCAGCACGGAAATTTTCATAGTGCTCCCGAAGGATCCAGCAGGCAAGGGAATCTGCCAGAGCCATGCGCACATGGCCGCTTACAGAGGGCTGCGGCCTTAATTCTTTTTCCATATCCACTGTCAGCTGTTCCAGGCGGTGGGCATAATTGAGTACCTTCCGGCCAGCCTCTGTCAGTGCAACTGTATGATTGATCCGCTCCAAAAGCCGCACATTCAGCATTTCTTCCAGCTGGCGGATCTGGAAGGACACGGTAGACTGGGAGTAGCCCAGCTTTTTTGCTGCCTTTGTAAAGCTGCACAGTTCTGCTACCTGAATAAACGTTTCCATATTTTTCGTATCTATGTTCATTTCGTTCTCTCCTGTACTTTATTATGCTAATAATCGAAATTATAGATGATTAAGATTTAAACTATCAATTTTACAAATGATAATAACTATTATATACTGGAACACAGAAAAAATCTATGTTCTGTATAGAAGGAGTGTCTAAAACTATGGTTACGTTAATTCAAACGGTCTATCAGTTTCTGTGGGGAGATCTGATTACCCTGCCTCTGCCCGGGGGCGCAAGCATCAGCTTTTCTCTTTTGGTGCTTTTGCTGATCCCTACAGGTATTTATTTTACCCTGCGGACCCGTTTCCTTTCCCTGCGTTTATTTAAGGATATGCTGCGGGTTACACTGGAGCGGAAGGATGGAGAAACAACCGCGCTTTCTGCCTGTCAGACGCTGGTAGTTTCTACTGCCACCCGTGTGGGAATGGGAAATCTGGTGGGTGTTGTGGCTGCGATTTCTGCAGGCGGAGCCGGTGCTGTATTCTGGATGTGGGTTACGGCCCTTCTGGGTTCCACTACCGCCTTTATTGAGGCTACGCTGGCCCAGATTTATAAGGAAGAGGATCCTCTTTACGGCGGATACCGGGGAGGCCCTGCTTACTATATGCATAAATTTTTCCAGAAAAATAAGAAGCAGACCCGCTGGTTTCCTCTTTCTGTGCTCTTTGCCCTGTCAGGCCTGATCTGCTGGTGCGGCATCAGCCAGGTAATCAGCAATTCAGTGGCCTCATCCTTTGAAAATGCATTTAACATTCCGCCTCTTTACAGCACCATTGTACTGGTGATCCTGGGCGCTGTGATCGTTCTTCGTAAAAATGCCACGGTAAAAGCCCTGGATGCCATTGTGCCTGTAATGGCCGGTCTGTATCTGCTGATCACAGTGGGAGTGATTCTGTTAAATATCGGCCAGATTCCGGCTGTGCTTGAGCGCATCTTTTCAGAGGCTTTTGGACTGCGTCAGGCAGTGGCCGGTGGAATCGGCACCGTAATCATGAATGGTGTAAAGCGCGGACTCTTTTCTAATGAGGCCGGTTCCGGCTCCGCTCCCTGCGCCGCAGCTACCGCAAAGACCGATCATCCTGCCAAGGTAGGACTGGTTCAGGCTTTGGGCGTATTTATCGATACCATTGTAATCTGCAGCTGCACCGCATTCTTAATGCTTTTAGCGCCGGATGAGATTACCGGCTCTCTGGCAGGAATGGATCTTTTACAGGCTGCCATGGGATATCATCTTGGCAAGTTCGGTGTGATCTTTATCGCAGTGATCCTGTGGCTGTTCAGTTTTTCCACCTTCCTTGGAATCCTGTACTATGCCCGCAGCAATGTTTCCTATCTGTTCGGAGACAGCTGGGCCGCCCAGACCGCCTATAAGGTTCTGGCGCTGGTGATGCTCTTTATCGGAGGACTGGCTGCCTACACTATCGTATGGGATTTAGGCGACGTAGGCGTTGGCCTGATGACGATTTTCAATCTGATCGCTCTGTACCCCATGGCAGGAGAAGCTCTGGCTTCTCTGAAGGATTACGAGGAAAAAAGGGCAAAGGGAACAATCAAATAAAAATATACATCTCTCAGGACGATGATTCTGGGAGATTTTTGTTATGTATTTTTAAGGCAAATGTGATAGAATGGGTACATTACGGCAGATTGGAGATATGTGCATGAATTTGATAGCAGCAGCAGATGAAAACTGGGCCATTGGAAATGATGGGGGACTTTTGGCCCATCTTCCGGGGGATATGAAATTTTTCAGGGAAACCACGAAGGAAAAGGTGGTAGTCATGGGGCGGAAGACCCTGGAGAGCTTTCCGGGCAAAAAGCCCTTAAAAAACAGGGTTAATATTGTGCTCACCCGAAATACGGACTATGCTCCTGAGGGAGTAACCCTGTGCGGCAGCGTGGAGGAAGCGCTGGAGCTTTTAAAGCAGTATGACAGCGAGGATGTTTTTATCATTGGAGGCGGAACGGTCTACAGGGCATTTCTTCCTTACTGCAAAAAAGCCTATGTTACCCACATTTTCCATACCTTTCCTGCGGATACGGTATTTCCGGATCTGAATCAGGAGCCGGGATGGAAGCAGACAAAAGTGCTGGGAACGGGAGAGGACAATGGGATCCGCTACGAATTCCGCCTGTATGAGCAACAGCCGGTATCGGATGGGAAAGGGGGGATTTAGCAGATGAATCTTATTGTATCAGCGGATAAACACTGGTCGATCGGAAAAAATGGCCGCCCACTGGTAAATATTCCGGCAGAGCGCCAGCTTTTATTAAAGGAAACCGCCGGGAAGGTGGTTGTGATGGGAAGGAAAGCTCTGGAAACACTGCCCGGAGGCCAGCCTCTGGGAGGGCGTACCAATGTGGTTCTTTCCGCAGATCCGTCCTTCAACGCCAGAGGTGCTGTGGTCTGCCGCAGTATGGAAGAGGCTCTTGCATACTTAGAGGAGTTTGATCCAAAGGATATTTATATCCTGGGCGGAGAGAGCATTTACCGGCAGTTCCTGCCTTACTGCGATACCATTCATCTTACTGCCATTGATTATGTTTATGACGCAGATCTGCGTTTCCCTATGGATCTGAATCAGGCTCCGGACTGGAAACTGGCAGAGGAAGGGGAAGAACAGACTTATTTTGACCTCTGCTATACTTTTTGCCGGTATGTGAGAACCGGGATGTGACAAAATCCTTAAAAACAGTTGTAACATTCATTGGAAAATGATAAGATGAAGTCTGTGCAGCAATACATTTTCACAACAGATTCAATGATGCAGACATCAGAAAAGGGGGATGACTTATGAAGAATGATGGAACCGTATTTACACTTGAAAATGAGGAACTGCTGATCACCGTGGATCGCCACGGAGCAGAGCTTACAAGGATCTATGATAAAAAGGCCGGCAGAGAGCTTCTCTGGGGAGCAGATCCGGCAGTCTGGAACCGCCATGCGCCTGTTCTCTTCCCGTTTGTAGGCAAGAGCTTTGAGGGAAAATATACCCATGAGGGGAAAGAGTATGGGATCACGCCCCACGGCTTTGCCAGAGATATGGAATTTGAACCCCTGCTCTGCGATATGGATGAATGCTGGTTCCGGTTAAAGGACACGCCGGATACCTATGGGGTTTACCCCTTCCATTTTGAACTGGAGATAGGGCATCGGCTTACGGGGCGGACCATTGAAGTGATGTGGAGAGTAAAAAATCCCGATTCCGGGGAGCTCCTTTTTATGATCGGCGGCCATCCGGCCTTTCAGGTACCTGAGGGAAAGACCATTTACGATTATACGCTGGTATTTAATAAAGAAGGAAAAGAAGCGGGAAATCATCAGGAGGAGCTTCACTATCTGGCGCCCAATGACCAGGGATATCAGGTGGAGGAAAAGACCGGCAGCTTAAAGCTTAAGGACGGTCAGGTTCCGGTGACAAAGGGATTGTTTGATCAGGTTCTTACCTATATGTTTGATGGGGCGCAGATTTCAAGCGTGGGCCTTCTGGTTGACGAAACGCCCTATGTAACCATAGAATGCGCCGATTTTCCATACCTGGGCGTATGGACGATCGAGGCAACCCATCCATTTGTATGCCTGGAGCCATGGTACGGCCTGTGCGCTCCCGACGGATACAAGGGAGAATTAAAAGACAGGCCGGGCATCCAGAAGCTGGAAGCCTGGGGAACCTGGGAGAAGAGCTACAGCATCCGGATCGAATAGGACCGAGGAGCTGAGTTTTATAAAATACACATGCCATTAGAAGCGCATCTGCGGTTTTGGGGTATGAGTGAAAAAGAGGAGGAAAATCATGTACAAGATCGTTAAGGCAGAATGTCTGGCGGACAAGATCTATCTCATGGACGTAGAAGCGCCCAGAGTAGCCAGAGCCTGCCAGCCGGGAGAATTTGTTATTGTAAAGATTGATGAGGTGGGAGAGCGTATTCCTCTGACCATCTGCGACTTTGACAGAGAAAAGGGACTGGTAACCATCGTATTCCAGACCGTAGGCGCATCTACCCAGCGCATGGCGGAATTAAAGGCTGGAGATTATTTCCAGGATTTCGTAGGCCCCTTAGGACAGCCATCTGAGTTCGTAAAGGAAGACATCGAAGAAGTAAAGAAGAGAAAGTACCTCTTCGTGGCAGGAGGCGTAGGTTCTGCTCCCGTATATCCTCAGGTAAAATGGATGCATGAGCACGGCATTGAGGCTGACGTGATCGAGGGTTCCAAGACAAAGGATCTGCTGATCCTGGAGAATGAATTAAAGGCAGTAGCCGGAAACCTCTATGTAACCACAGATGACGGCTCCTACCAGCGCAAGGGTATGGTAACAGACGTGATCAAGGATCTGGTGGAGAACCAGGGCAAGAAGTATGACGTCTGCGTAGCCATCGGCCCCATGATCATGATGAAATTTGTATGCAAGCTTACAAAGGAGCTGGGAATTCCGACCATTGTAAGTTTAAATCCAATCATGGTAGACGGAACCGGCATGTGCGGCGCCTGCCGTGTAACCGTAGGCGGAGAGGTGAAATTTGCCTGTGTAGACGGACCGGAGTTTGACGGCCATCTGGTAGATTTCGACCAGGCTATGAAGCGCCAGCAGATGTATAAGACAGAGGAAGGCAGAGCCATCCTTAAGGTTCAGGAAGGAGCCACCCATCACGGCGGCTGCGGAAACTGTGGAGGTGACGAATAATGGACGTTTTAAAGAGAGTACCCATCAGAGAACAGGAGCCAAAGGTAAGAGCAGCTAACTTTGAAGAAGTCTGCCTGGGCTATACACAGGAAGAAGCACAGGAGGAGGCGTCCCGCTGCTTAAACTGCAAGAACGCACAGTGCGTAAAGGGCTGTCCCGTATCCATCAATATCCCTAAATTCATTTCAGAGGTAAAAGAGGGCAAATTTGCCGATGCAGCCGCTACCATCGCTGAGTCCAGCGCCCTTCCTGCTGTCTGCGGCCGTGTATGTCCTCAGGAAAGCCAGTGTGAAGGAAAATGTATCCGCGGCATCAAGGGCGAGCCGGTTTCCATCGGAAAGCTGGAGCGTTTTGTAGCTGACTGGTCCAGAGAAAACGGCGTCGTTCCCGCAAAGCCTGAGACTACTAACGGCATCAAGGTAGCTGTCATCGGCTCCGGCCCCTCCGGTCTGACCTGTGCAGGCGATCTGGCAAAGATGGGCTATGAAGTAACGATTTTCGAGGCCCTTCATGAGCCCGGCGGCGTATTAACCTACGGTATCCCGGAATTCCGTCTGCCAAAGACCAGAGTTGTTCGTCCTGAAATCGAAAATGTAAAGAAGCTGGGTGTTAAGATTGAGACAGACGTGATCATCGGAAAGTCCGTAACCATTGACGAGCTGATGGACGAAGAGGGCTTTAAGGCCGTATTTATCGGTTCCGGCGCAGGACTTCCCAAGTTCATGGGAATCCCTGGTGAAAATGCCAACGGCGTATTTTCCGCAAATGAGTACCTGACCAGAAGCAACCTGATGAAGGCCTTCAGAGATGATTATGACACGCCGATCTTCCTGGGCAAAAAGGTAGCCGTAGTGGGCGGCGGAAACGTAGCCATGGACGCTGCCAGAACCGCACTCCGTCTGGGCGCAGAAGTACATGTTGTATACAGAAGAAGCGAGGCAGAGCTTCCCGCCCGTGTGGAGGAGGTTCATCACGCAAAGGAAGAGGGCGTACAGTTTGACCTTCTTACCAATCCGGTAGAGATCCTTACCGACGAAAATGACTGGGTAACCGGTATGGTAGTCCGTAAGATGGAGCTTGGTGAGCCGGATGCTTCCGGACGCCGCAGACCGGTAGAGGTAGAGGGCTCCGACTACACTATTGATGTAGATACGGTTATTATGTCCCTGGGAACCTCACCAAACCCGCTGATCTCTTCTACTACAGAAGGTCTGGAGACCAATAAGTGGAAATGCATCATTGCAGATGAGAATAACGGAAAAACAACCAAAGAGGGCGTATACGCCGGCGGCGACGCCGTAACAGGCGCAGCTACCGTTATCCTGGCTATGGAGGCAGGAAAGGCAGGTGCGAAGGGTATTGATGAGTACCTGAAGGGGAAAAATGCCTGAAGAATATAAATAAAGCAGTAAAGGATGTCAGATCAGGGAAGCATATTGACTGGCATCCTTTTTATATTCTCAATAAAAACTCATTATAAAACACAAGACTATGGTGGGAAAATGTGATAAAATGCTGATATAGAAGCAGGAGTGTAAATTGTATGGCAGAGGGAGATTAAGAATATGGTCTTAAAAGAACTATTTATAGGAGTAAGACTTTACTGGTATAGAAGAAAATGCAGACAATTAAGCTCAAGAAAATAACAGTATTTTAACTATATTTTACTGGAAAAAATGACCTTTCCGTGCTAGTATAGAAGGTGCATACTTACTTCCGAAAAAACGG
>JABLTT010055054.1_pt1 | contig 30734 bp, 27 predicted proteins | sample 7160061 | NCBI WGS metagenome assembly JABLTT01 (sample SAMN14651232, study PRJNA627086) | human gut metagenome | isolation source: feces | host: Homo sapiens
CGGACCCGGCCATCCGGACAGGGCACCCCACACCCCACAGGCACCCGTTATGGCCGTCCGGCCTGCCGGACATCTGGGCAGGGCACACCACACCCCATAAGCACCCGTTATGACCGTCCGGTCTACCGGACATCCGGGCAGAGCACACCACACCCCACAGGCACCCGTTATGGCCATCCGGCCATCCGGACGTGGAGACCGGTTGCCTGTGCGCATCCGGGCAGGGCACGCACGCCCCATAGGCACGCAAAACAGCCGAATGTGACCTAAGCGCATCTGGGCAGGGCACACCACATCCTATAAGCACCCGTCATGGCTGTCCGGCCATCCGGACAAAACCCCCGTGGCTATGATAGCCACGGGGGTTTGTGATCTCACTTATTCACTGAGTTCTGATTTGGTTTGGTCGGATACGCCCACTGATTCGCCCAGCACCATGTGCAGGCCTTTGGAAAAGTTCTGAGAATCCTCGGTGTAATCCTCCAGCTCACGCTGCAATACCAAGGCTTCGGCTACGCCGGTCTCCTCGTCCTTCACCGCCTCCATCATCTCCACATAAATGCGCATGACAGAGTCGTTGGCCTGGGCGCCCTGCTCGATCAGCGCTTGGGCTTCCAGATAAACTTCCGGCGCTTCCAGGCCGATGAACTTGGTGTACATGGGCCGCAAGTTCTCCATGGCGCCCTTGGCAAGCTCCAGCTTGTTGATCTGGGCGGCGGTCTTCTCTTCCTCTTGGGCAGCCATCATGGCTTGGTCCAGCAAATGGGAAGCTTCGCTGCTGGCTGTCATCAATTCATCGTAATATTGCTGCAATACGGTGACGTATTCTTCTTCGGTCAGCGGGCCTTCCTTGCCCTCCAGGATCTCTTCTGCCGTGGGGCCTGCGGGCTCCTGCGTCTCCTCCTGGGTGGAGACCTCCTGCTCCTTGGCCTCTGTTTGGGATGTAGTATCCTCAGGCTCGTCTTTCGCATCCTCCTGCTGGTTGCATCCTGCCAGCGCGAACAGCGTGGAAGAAAGCAGCAGCGCGGCGCAGAGCCGGGTGAACAGTTTGCTGTGTGTCATGGTACCTGTCCCCTCCTGGGTAAAAAGTTGTGCAAAATACATAAATATTATTATAGCAGGATGAAGGAAGGATTGCAAGGATTCCGACAAATTTAACAATTTCGCAATGGCAGAGCTCAATAGCGCTCCAAAAGATCTTGCTTGATCTTCCACAGCTTGGGGGAGAGGTCCACGATATAGGTGTGGGGGTTCTCAAAACGGGTCACTTCGGGCCAGAGCAGCCCCACCTGCTGGCGGCAGAAATCCCGGATCTGGCCGATGGGCTTGGGCTGGTACAGGCAGCGCCCCCCTTGGAACAAGGGCTTGAGCAGCGGCACGGCGGTGTAGTTGGTCAGGGTCTTCTTCTTCCAGGTGTACACCGGGTCGAAGATGGTGTAGGGCTCATTCTGGGGGATGGGCTCATCGTGCAGGGCGACCACATCTGCGCTGGCCAGGCCGGTCTCATTGTCGTAGAAACGCCACACTTGCTTGAAATGGGGCGTGGTGATCTTTTCCACATTTTCGCTGATCTTGATCTTGGGGATGATCTGGCCATCCCGCTCGATGGCGGCCAGCTTGTACACCCCGCCAAAGATCGGCGAGCTGCGGGAGGTGATGAGCCGTTCGCCGATGCCAAAGGTATCGATGCAGGCGCCCTGTAGGATCAGATCGCGGATCAGGAATTCATCCATGGAGTTGGAAACGACGATCTTGCAATCCGTCAGGCCCGCTTCGTCCAGCTTTTCCCGGATGCGTTTGCTCACATAGGCGATGTCGCCGCTGTCGATCCGCACGCCTTTGAGCCGGTGGCCCATGGGCTCCAGCACTTCTTTGGCCACCCGGATGGCATCGGGCAGGCCGTGCTTCATCACGCTGTAGGTGTCGATGAGCAGCGTGCAATCGGAAGGATAGACTTCGGCATAGGCGCGGAAGGCATCGTACTCGCAGTCGAACATCTGCACCCAGCTGTGGGCCATGGTGCCTGCGGCGGGCACGCCGTAATCCCGGTCGGTCATCACACAGGCCGTGCCTGCACAGCCGCCGATGTAGGCGGCACGGGCGCCCAAGACCGCCCCGTCGGCGCCCTGGGCACGGCGGGAGCCAAATTCCAGCACAGTGCGGCCCTCCGCAGCGCGCACCATGCGGTTGGCCTTGGTGGCGATCAGGCTTTGATGGTTGATGGAAAGCAACAGCATGGTCTCAATGAATTGGGCCTGGGCCACAGGACCCCGCACCACCACAATGGGCTCACCGGGGAAGATGGGCATGCCCTCTTCCACACACCACACATCGCAGGCAAATTCAAAATGGGCCAGGTAATCCAGGAATTCTTCGCAGAAACAACCTTTGCCCCGCAGATAGTCCAGATCGCTCTGGGTGAAGCGCAGGTTGGAAAGATACTCCACCAGCTGCTCCACACCGGCCATGATAGCATAACCGGCGTTATCCGGCACGTTGCGGTAGAACATGTCAAAATAGGCGATGGTATCGCCCAACCCCTTTTGGTAGTACCCATTGGCCATGGTGAACTCGTAAAAATCCGTCAGCATGGTCAGATTTTTTTCTACATTCAAAAAAGCCACCTGCTTTTCCTTGATTTTTGGCGGCAAAGCAGACCGTTTTTTGGCTGCCGCCCCCTTTGGTATTTGCTCTACCTACATCATATATGGTAAGATGGAAAGTGTCAACGAAATTACGGATTTCTGGATGAAGGCGGGGAAGAAGATGTTGGATTTATTGATACGGGATGCGACGATCGTGGACGGCACTGGGAAACCGGCCTATCAGGGCAGTGTGGGCTGCCGGCAGGGCAAGCTGCATCTGCTGCCCCGGCAGACGGAGGCGACTGCCCAACGGGTGATCGACGGAAGAGGACTGACGGTGGCGCCAGGCTTCATCGATGCCCATTCCCATGGGGATATCCCGCTGGGGAAACCGTTTTCCACCCTATCCAAAGTATCCCAGGGCATCACCACGGAGATCGGGGGACAATGCGGCTTTTCCCTGTTCCCGGTCAACCCGGAGACGCTGCCGCTGCTCCGGCAGGACCTGGCCATTTTTACCGATGAGCTGCCTGAGGAGGCAGCTGGATTCCGCAGCTTTGGGGACTTTTTGGCATATGCCCGACGGCAGCCCCTGGGCACCAACCTCAAAATGCTGGTGGGCCATGTGACGCTGCGCATCGCCGTGATGGGCTTTGCCCACCGCCGGCCTACGCCGGAGGAAATGGAGCAGATGAAAACGCTGCTGCGCCAAGCCATGGAGCAGGGGGCTTTGGGGCTCAGCTCGGGGCTGATCTACATCCCCGGCGTGTATGCCGATACCCAGGAGCTGACCGAACTGTGCCGCGTGGTGGCGGAATACGGCGGCATCTACGCCACCCACATGCGCAACGAATCCAAAGATGTGGTGCAGGCTGTAAAAGAGGCCATTGCCGTGGCAGAGGGAGCGGGGGTGCCTTTGCAGATCTCCCACCATAAAGTGTGCGGCAAACCATATTGGGGCCTATCCAGCCAGACGCTCAGGCTGGTGGAAGAGGCAGAAGCCCGGGGCGTGACCATCACCATAGACCAATACCCCTACGATGCCTGTATGACCCATTTGAACGTGTGCGTCCCACCGGCATTTTTCGCCCAGCCGGGGGGCCTGATGGCAGCGCTGGAAGACCCGGCGGCCCGGCAAGAGATCCGCCGGCAGATGGAAGATTCCGATGAATACGACAACTATTACCGCAACTGCGGTGGATTCGGCGGGATTTTCCTGTCGCGCAGCCCCCAGATGCCCGAGGCAGAAGGGAAAACCATATTGCAGCTGGCCGAAGAGCGGGGAGAAGACCCCTTTGATACCTTTTTTGCCATTTTGAGGGCCAATCAAGGGGTGGCTTCCGCCATTTATTTCTGCATGGGCGAAGAGGATATTTTTCCCATTCTGCTCCACAAGGATACGGTGGTGGGCACCGACGGCATTTTGCGCTCGCTGGAAGAGCGGGCCCATCCACGGGGCTTTGGCTCCTTTCCCCGGGCGCTGCGCTGGTTCGTCAAAGAAAAAAAGCTGCTCACTTTGGAGCAGATGATCCATAAGATGACCGGCCTGCCGGCCCAGCGGCTGTTTTTGCAGAACAAAGGGCGGATCGAAGAAGGGCTTGACGCAGATCTGGCGGTCTTCGACTGGCCTGTGCTGCAAGATACCAGTGACTACATCCACTCCAACACAGTGGCCCGAGGTATGGAATATGTGGTGGTTGCAGGCCAAGTGGTCTATGAAAAAGGGAGATTGACCGGCGCTGCACCGGGCCGCATCCTGCTGCACCGCCGGGATGGATAAGAGATCGGAGGGATGGAAATGAACCGCAATGTGGGCAGCCTGGAACTGATCAAGCGGATCAACCGCCAGCTCGTTTTGGATAAGATCAAGGAGGAACAGCCCATCAGCCGGGCGCGCATTGCCCGGGAGCTTTCGCTGAGCAAAACCACGGTGAGCGCCATCTGCGACAATCTGCTGGACCGGCGCATGATCGTGGACTTGGGGGAAAAGGGGCCGGAAAAAGGGAGCGGCCGCCCTTCCAAAATGCTGGGATTCAACCCCCGCTCCGCCTGCGGTGTGGGTATCGACCTCCACACGGAAAACGCCATGGCGGTGGTGACCGACTTAAATGGCGAAGTGCTGTACCGGCAAGAGGCGCCGGCGGTCTCACTGCCCGACACCATTGCCCGGCTGGCCATGGAAGTGGTCCAGCATTCCGGCATGCCGGTGGAAGACACCATTGCATTGGGGGTGAGCGTGCCTGGCACTGTGACCCAGGAGGGCGTGGTGATCCGGGCCAACCGGATGGGATGGCGGGAATTTGACCTGAAAGGCGCTTTGACAAAGCAGCTCCCCTTTTCTGTGACGGTGAACAACGAGGCCAATTGTGCCGCCCTGGGTGAACGGTGGCGAGGAACCGGGGGGAGATCGGACAATTTGTATTACATCGCCCTGGATGGCGGCGTGGGCAGCGCCATCATCAGCGAAGGGAACTTGCTCTATGGAGCGGGCTGCCGGGCGGGAGAGATCGGTTATCTGTTGGGGGCAGGCGACGTGGAAGCCGGCCGGCAGAACGTGTTGGGCCAGCGGGGCGTGTTGGAACAGAAGATCTACGCCCTGCTGCACTGGGAGGACAAAGGGCCCCGGCAGGTCATGGAGGACTATGTGCGGGGCGATGAAAAGGCCCGGGATGCTGTGACGGAATTTGTCAACATGTTGTCACTCACCGTGGCCAACCTGGTCAGTGTGCTCAACCCGGAAACGGTGGTCATCGGCGGGAGCATCGCCCAGTGGATGGAACCGGTGCTGCCAGCCATCCGGGCCATCGTCAGCAGCATGACGCCCATTGGGACTCAGGTGGTCTTGGGGTCTTTGGGGCCTTGGGCAGCTGCCATCGGCGCGGTTTACGGCGCCTTGAGCCACACGGAAAACGAGAACCGGAAATAAAAGGCAGAGCGCCGGCATTTTTGTGCCGGCGCTCTGCTTCGCATGGGGCTTATTGTTTGCCGCCCAAGATACGGGCCAGGTCTTCTTCCGGGGTGTGGATGGGGGACAGATGAAATTGCTCTGCCAGATGATCCAACACATGGGGCGATACAAAAGCAGGCAAAGTGGGGCCCAGGTAAATGTTTTGCAGCCCCAGGGACAGCAGGGATAATAGAATGCATACGGCTTTTTGCTCATACCAAGAGAGCACCAAAGTCAAAGGCAGATCATTGACCGAACAGCCAAAAGCCTCGGCCAGGGCCAGTGCCACCCGGATGGCGCTGTAAGCATCGTTGCACTGCCCCATATCCATCAGCCGCGGCAGCCCATCGATGGAGCCCAGGTCCAAATCATTGAACCGGTACTTGCCACAGGCCAGTGTGAGGATCAAGGTGTCTGGCGGCGCCTGCTTGACGAACTCGGTATAGTAGTTCCGGCCAGGCCGGGCGCCATCACAGCCGCCCACCAAAAAGATGTGGCGGACAGCACCGCTGCGGACGGCCTGTACCACCTGATCTGCCACAGAGAGCACTGCATCGTGGCCAAAACCGGTGGTCAGCTGGCTGCCGCCGTTGATGCCGGCAAAAAGAGTGTCTTGCTCGAAGCCTCCCAAAGCCAGGGCTTTTTCAATGACAGGGCCAAAATCCTTGTCGGGTCCGATGTGGCGCAGGCCAGGGTAATCCACCACAGCGGTGGTAAAAGCCCGGTCCTGGTAAGAGGGTTTGGGGGGCATCAAGCAGTTGGTGGTAAATAAGATGGGGGCAGGCAGGCCATCGAATTCCCGTTGTTGGTTCTGCCAAGCTGTGCCGAAATTGCCCTTCAGATGGGGATAGGCTTTCAGTTTGGGATAAGCGTGGGCAGGCAGCATCTCGCTGTGGGTATAGATATGGATGCCTTTCCCCGCTGTCTGCTGCAGCAGCTGTTCCAGATCCTTCAGGTCATGGCCGCTGACGACAATGAAAGGGCCTTTTTCCACTTGCATGGAAACTGGAGTGGGCGTCGGGGAACCATATGTTTGGGTATTGGCCTGGTCCAGCAATTCCATGCAGCGCAGGTTGACCTGGCCGCATTCCATCAGCAAGGACAGCAGTTGATCCTGCTCCAGCGGCTCGCCCAAAGAGAGCATCCCTTTGTAAAAGAAACGATTCACTTGCTCATCGGTATAACCCAGCGCCCTGGCATGGTAGGCATAGGCTGCCATGCCCCGCAAGCCGAAGAGGAGCAGGGATTTCAAAGAGCGCAGGTCTTCTTGCTCGCACCAAAGCTGGGAGAGGTCGTATTCCGCTGTACGGCCGCATGGGGCAGCACACAGGCTGCAGCCTGGCGCCAGGGCTTCCTTTTCCCGGCGTACCCGTTCTATCTGCCACTGGATGGAGGCTTCGTCGAAGTTTACGTTGGTGAGAGTGGTGAACAGGCCTTCGATCATGGCCTGGTCGGTGGCAGGCGTGGGCGCAGCGCCGTTGGCCGCCCGGGCCAGGGAGATCAGCGCGCCGGTCAAATCGTCTTGGAGCTGCGCCACCGCAGCAGTCTTTCCGCACACGCCTTGGGCGCCGGTGCAGCCCGCACAGCCCGCCGTTTGTTCACACTGAAAGCAAAACATAGACATGGTCAGATCCTCCTGTCATTGGGTTTAGCGGTCCAAAATGCGGCCGTCGGTGGACAAAGTGACCACCTGCCAAGGGATAAACTTGCCGCTCTGCTGCAGCGCGCGCACAACGGCTTGTTCCAGGCCGCCGCAGCAGGGCACTTCCATGCGGGTGAGGGTCACGCTTTTGATGTCGTTCTGCTCCAGGATGGCGGCCAACTTTTCTGCATAGTCTACGCCATCCAATTTGGGGCAGCCCACCAGGGTGATGTGGCCTTGCATGAATTCCTGATGGAAGTTGCCGTAGGCGTAGGCCGAGCAGTCGGCGGCGATGAGCAGCCGGGCACCTTGAAAGTAGGGGGCCTGGATGGGCGCCAGCTTGATCTGCACAGGCCATTGGTTCAGCTGAGAAGGGCAAGGGGCGGCTGTGGGCTGCACTTGCGGCCCTGCGGGGTGCAGCAGGCGGGCCGCACTGCCCGGGCAGCTGCCGGATGGCTGCTGTTTGGCTTTGTTCTGCTGTACGGCCTGCTGGTCATAGGGGGCGGCTTCCCGCTCCACAAAAGAGATGGCGCCGGTGGGGCAGGCGGGCAGGCAATCCCCCAGGCCGTCACAGTAATCGTCCCGCAGCAGCCGGGCTTTGCCGGCCACCATGCCGATGGCGCCTTCGTGGCATGCTTTGGCACACAGGCCGCAGCCGTTGCATTTGTTTTCATCGATTTGTATGATCTTGCGAATCACAGGCAATTCCTCCGTATTGACTTGATGAACTTGCCCTGATTGTACTATACTGGGGAAAACAAATCGGTTGTTTTTACAACGGAAAGGAGAAAAAATGGATCCTTTGTTTTTGACAAAGACCCCGCTGTTTCAAGGGATCGCACCAAAGGAACTGGAGCAGATGCTGGGGTGCCTGGGGGCCTCTGCCCGGCAGTATGGCAAAGGACAGACCATCTACCATGTGGGGGAGAACGTGGAGCAGATGGGGGTGGTGGTGACGGGCAGCGTCCATGTGGTGCAGGACGACGTGTGGGGCAACCGGAGCATATGGGCCCAGGTAGGGCCCGGCCAGGTATTCGCCGAGACCTACGCCAGCCTGCCGGGAGAGGTGCTGAACGTTGGGGTGGAAGCGGTGGAGGAGACGCAGGTGTTGTTTTTAGACGTGGGCCGGGTGCTCCAGGTATGCCCCGGGGGCTGCCCCTTCCACAGCCGCCTGCTGCGCAACCTGCTCCAAGTGATGGCCTTGAAAAATTTGAACTTGACCCGCAAGATCAGCCACATCACCCCCCGCTCTATCCGGGAAAGGATGCTGGCGTATCTATCCAACGAGGCCGTGCGCCAAGGGACGATGGATTTCCGCATCCCTTTCAACCGCCAGCAACTGGCGGATTATCTGTCGGTGGATCGCAGTGCCCTGTCGGCAGAGCTATCTAAAATGAAGAGGGAGGGCCTGCTGGATTATCAGAAGAACCACTTTATGTTGCACGGGGTGGAGGCCCCCAGACCATAACAAGACCCTGGAACGATCTTTTGCAGATGGTTCCAGGGTCGTTTGTTTTGCAAAGAAAAGATCAGCTGTCGGCGTTGGCTGCCTCGGTTTCCGGTACGCTGGAGCGCAGCTTGTCCAGTTCGGCCTCCTTGTGTTTCTGGTGGCCGACTCCGCGCTCGATGGCAATGCTGTGAGCCAGCAGGTTGACGGCCTCCATCACAGAGGCATACGAGTGGTAGATGAGCCCCCGGGCCATGGGGCAGTAGATCACCGTATCGGCGCAGGGCGCGATGGGAGAGGAGGGCTCATCGGTGATGGAGATGATCTGGGCCCCTTTTTCGGAGGCTTGCCGGAGAAAAGCGGGCAACGCTTCCATATAACTGGGGAAAGTGACCGCCACGACAGTGGTATGGCAGTCCACGGTCTCGGCCCGCCCTTGCAGGGAATTGATCTCGTCGGGGTTTACCACGATGGTTCGGATGGCCAGCAGGCTCAGCCGGTAGCTCAGGAACTCTACGATGCTCTTGCTCAGCCCCCGGCCCAACAGCAGCGTGTATTCACTGCCGGCGATCATACGGGCCGCACGCACCACGGCCTCCAGGTCCACGGTGGCCAAATAGGCCCCAATGTGCTGGGTCTCCCGCTGGCAGATGCAGTTGAGCAATTGCTGTGTCCGCCGGCTATCCCGCGTGTCGGCCGGTACCGGAGAAGGAGCGGCGCGGAAATACTCTTCATAGCAGCGCCGAAATTCCTGCTTGAAGGTGCCGAATCCAGAAAAACCTAGGCGCTGGCACAGGCGCAGCAGAGTCACTTCCGTACATTGGGCCCTGCGGCTGAGCTCCTTGAGGGAGATGTAGCATATTTCAGCCGGGTGGTCCAATATATATTGAATAATCTGTTTTTGCTTGCGGGTCAGCATCAGGCCGGATAAGTCGATTTCTTGCCGGAGCAGCGCTGTGAGATCCATCATATTATCATCCCTTTTCATAGAAGACAGTATAGCACAAAATGGTTGAGTTTGTATATAGATTAACAATAATTTGAGTATATGTACAAAATTTTTGTGAAAAAACTTGTAAAGCATCACGAAAATGATAAAAGGTGCAAAGAATCGCTTTACTTTAGATAAAGCGTTTGATATACTTTGTCACATACAATAGTAGTTGGTGGGAAAACAGATTGGAAGATGGTTGAGAGAGTTCAGATCCAAAGCCGGCGAAGGCCGGCCCAGTACGAAAGGTAGGAGAGAAGGTTATGTTGAAGAAAAAGTTGGTATCCCTGCTTGCGTTGGCCCTGTCATCCATGATGTTGCTGAGCGCCTGCGTAGGCAACGCAGACGGCGACACCCAAGGCGGGAACGGGGGCGAGGGCACCCAGACCAATGCCTCAGGCGAAGTGGTGAAGGATGCAAATGAACTGGTGATCGGCACATACATGCCCGTGACCACCCTGGTGCCCTGGAAGACCACTTCCGACGGCGACGGTTACATTTTGCGGCAGATCTATCACACCCTGGTAGAGATGGATGAGCAATCCAATTTCGTGCCTTCCCTGGCTACAGAATGGCAATGCAGCGAAGACGGCTTGACTTGGACGGTCAAGATCCGTGACGACGTATATTGGCAGACTGGAAACGGCCTGTTCGATGAAAAAGTCAAAGTCACGGCAGAAGACGTCAAATTCTCGTATGACTACTATTTGGACCCGGCAAACGGCTCTGTGCGCTATACAGAACTTTCCAAGTCTCTGAAAGAAGTCAACGTCATCGACCCCACCACAGTGGAATTTGTCACCAATGATATCGATGTGCTGTGGGAGTACAAGATGTATCAGAACTACATCATCCCCCAAAAAGCCATTGAAGAAAATTGGGATTTTGAAAACCAGCCCGTGGGCTCCGGCGCTTACAAATTCGTAGAACATGTCATCGACTCCCAGGTCGTGCTGGAGCGCAACGACGAATTCTGGCAAGAGCCTGCGCTGGACAAAGTCATTTTCAAGATCATCAGCGACAAATCGGTTTCTGCCATCGCGCTGCAGAACCAGGAAATCGATATGTCCCTGTCCATCCTGCCCACCGAGGTCGGCAACATCATCAGCAAGGATTATCTGGAATTGCGGGCTTCTGAAGTGGGTTCATACCGTTGGGTAGGCTTCAACTGCCAAAATGAACTGTTCACCGACCCTGAGATCCGCCGGGCGCTGAGCATGGCGGTGGATATGGATAGCGCCGTGACGGCTATTTTTGAAAATGATGCCGGTGTCGAGCTGGCAAAGCGCGCATACGGCCCCATTTCTTATGAACGGCCGGGTGGCAACGAAGAGCGGTTCAAGGCCGTGTGTGTTGAGTACGACCCGGAAGAAGCAGAGCGGATCCTGGATGAAAAAGGCTGGGTCAAGGGCTCTGACGGCATCCGTGAAAAAGACGGGAAAAAATTCAGCTTTACCCTGCAAGTAGGCAACAATGACTCCAACCGCGAAAACCTGGCGGTCGTCGTTTCGGCACAGCTGCAAGCCATCGGCATTGACTGCACGGCCCAGACGGTGGAATGGGGCACCCATACAGAAGACATCAAACAAGGCCGTGTGGAAATGTATATCCTGGGCGGTTATTCCAACCTGGATGGTCCTTACCGCATCATGCACACCAGCGATACGATGAGCCCCAACTGCGGCTATTCCAACCCGGAAGTGGATGCCCTGCTGGATGAAGCCTGGCGCACCATCGACCTGGAAGACCGCAGCGAGCTGCAGACCCAGGCGGCGGAGATCTTCATTGCCGATGCTCCCCATATCTTTAGCTATTTCGAATACAGCCAGATGGGCGTGAGCAAAGCGGTCACCGATTTTGAACAGGCCAGCGTGTACCGTTCTCTGTGCAACCAAGATCGGAACGTGGGCGTCAACTACAAATAATAGGTGAAACAGCAGCTTGCCTGTTGAATGGGTGAGAATGAAGGCCGCGAAGTGACCGGTCCGTTGGAAAAAGGCCGGGCTCGACTTTGAGGCGATACACAACGCCGGAACCTATAAGGCATGCCTTATAGGTTCCGGCGTATAAAGGAGAGTATGTATGTGGACTTATATTCTGAAAAGAGTGTTGCAGGCGATCCCTACGCTGCTTGTGATCTCCTTTCTCATTTTTTCCCTGTTATACATAACGCCCGGCGACCCGGTGGAATTGATCTTGGGCACCGAGGACGGCACGGTCTCGGAAGAGCAGCGTGTTCTGGTCGAACAGCAGTGGGGGCTGGATAAACCCTTCCTGGTGCGTTATGCCGATTTCGTCATCAACGCCTGCAAAGGCGATCTGGGCACATCCTATGCCACAAATCAGGACGTGTTCGACAGCATTATGGTGCGCATGCCCGCCACCTTTACCCTGGCCGGCTTCTCCATGCTGCTGGCGCTGCTGGTCTCGGTGCCCCTTGGCATCTTGGCGGCGCTGAAACACAACAGCATTTGGGATTCGCTGGCCACCGCGCTGGCCACCATCGGCGTCTCGCTGCCGAAGTTCTGGTTTGGCCTGGTGTTGATGATCTTCTTCTCTTTGAAGCTCGGCTGGTTGCCCTCTACCGGTTCGGCGGATATCTCCCAGGGCCTGGGCACCTTTTTGAGCTATATCATCATGCCGGCCTCCTCGTTGGCCTTGGGCATGGCCGCCACCCAGACCCGTATGATCCGTTCCAGCATGCTGGATGTGCTCAACCAGGATTATGTGCGGTATGCCCGGAGCAAGGGCTTGAAAGAACGGGTGGTCATCTGGGGCCATGCGCTGAAAAACGCCATGATCCCGGTCATCACGGTCATCGGCGGTGAGATCGGCGGCCTGTTGGGCGGCGCGGTGGTCACCGAATCCATTTTCTCTTGGCCCGGTGTAGGCCGCTTGGCGGTGAACTCCATTTCCAAGCGCGATTACCCCATGATCCAGGGCATCACGCTGATGTTGTGTATCAGCTATTTGGTGATCAACCTGCTCATCGACATCATTTACGCCTGGGTGGATCCCCGCATCCGCCTGGATAAAAAAGCCTAGGGAGGTGGCCTGTTATGAGTGAGGAAAAGAAAAAGGAGAACCTGCAGCAGACCAATACCCCCAGTGGCGAGATCGGGATAGAAGCACTGCCCGTTACCACCTATTGGGCGGATGTGGTACGCCGCTTCCGCAAAAACAAGATCGCCGTGGTGGGGCTGATCATGCTGACCATCATCATCGTGCTGTGCGCCGGTGCGCCCCTCTTTACCGATTATGATCCCATTGTGGATATGAATTTGCTGGATAAATTGCAGCCGCCCGGAAGCGAAGGGCATATGCTGGGCACAGACCATCTGGGCCGGGATATTTGGAGCCGGCTGCTCTATGGCGGCCGCACCTCGGTCCTCACCGGTTTGAGCGTGGCGCTGATCACCGCTGTCGTCGGTGTGGTCATCGGCCTGTTCAGCGGTTACTTTGGCGGCATTGTGGAAATGATCCTCATGCGCCTGACGGATATTATGATGTCCTTCCCCTTCTTGATCGTGGCCATTGCCATCATGGCGGCCTTGGGATCCAGCCAGCGGAACATCATTTTGGCCTTGGCCATTGTGGGCTGGCCCCGGTTCGCCCGCCTGACCCGCGGCCAGGTGCTGGCGGTCAAATCGTCGGAATATGTGGAATCGGCCCGGGTGGCTGGCTTTGGCAATCTGCGCATCATCTTTAACCACATCCTGCCCAACTGCATGGGCCCCATCATCATCCAGGCCACGCTGGCTGTGGGCAGCGCCATTCTTTCTGCCGCCAGCCTGACATACCTGGGCCTGGGCGCCGACGCTTCTGCGCCAGACTGGGGCGTTATGCTCAGCCAGGGCCGCAACTATTTGCAGTCGGATGCATACTTGACCATCATCCCCGGCTTGGCCATCTCCATCACCGTGCTGGCCATGAACTGGATCGGTGACGGCCTGCGGGATGCCTTCGATCCTAAGATGAGAAAGTAGGTGCCATGACAATGAGTGAGAAATTTTTAGAGGTCAAAAACCTGCGCACCTATTTTGACACGCCGGAAGGATTGGTCAAATCGGTGGACGGCGTTTCCTTTTCCATCAACCGGGGCGAAACTTTGGCCCTGGTGGGGGAATCTGGCTGCGGCAAGACCGTGACATCCCTTTCCCTGATCCGGCTGCTGGCGGATACCGCCCAAGTCCAGGCGGACTATATGGAAGTGGACGGCCAGCAGATCCTGGAGCTGACAAAAGACGAAGCCCGCAAACTGCGGGGCTCGAAGATCTCGATGATCTTCCAGGAGCCCATGACCAGCTTGAACCCGGTATACCGCATTGAAAAACAGCTGGGCGAGGTCTTCCGGCTTCACGACCCCAAGCTGACCAAACAGCAGGTCTTTGAAAAATCAGTGGACATTTTGAAGAAAGTGGGCGTGCCCAACCCGGCCGAACGGCTGAAAGTCTACCCGCACCAGCTGTCCGGCGGTCTGCGCCAGCGGGTCATGATCGCCATTTCCCTGGCTTCCAGCCCGCAGATGCTCATTGCCGATGAACCCACTACTGCTTTGGATGTGACCATCCAAGCCCAGATCATCGACCTGCTGAAAGAGCTGCAAAAAGATCTGAACATGTCCATCCTGCTCATCACCCACGATTTTGGCGTGGTCTCTCAGATCGCGGACCGGGTGGCGGTGATGTACGCCGGCAAGATCGTGGAAGAAGGGCCGCTGGAGAAGATCTTCGAAGACCCTTGGCACCCCTATACAAAGCTGCTGATCTTGTCCATTCCGGGCATCAAAGTGACCCGCGGCAACCGGCTGGAATCCATCTCCGGCACCGTGCCCAATCCGCTGCACTTCCCCGAGGGGTGCCGGTTTGCGCCGCGCTGCCCCTATGCGATGGAGATCTGCAAACAAAAGCCGCCGGAAGAACTGGTGGAAGGTGACCGCAGAGTGAGTTGTTTTTTGAGGCGGGGTGAACATGAATAATCAGAATACGATCTTAAAAATAGAGGACTTGCAAGTCCATTTCCCCATCAAGGCGGGGATCACACAACACACCGTTGGCGTCATCAAAGCGGTGGATGGGGTGAGCATCGACATCCGAAAAGGGGAGACCGTGGGCCTGGTGGGCGAATCCGGCTGCGGCAAGACCACCATTGGCCGTGCGATCGTGCGGCTCAACGAGCCCACCGCAGGCAAGATCATCTTTGACGGAAAAGATGATATCCTGCAGCTCAAAGGCAAGGAATTGCGGAACCTGCGGCGCAAGCTGCAGATCATTTTCCAAGATCCCTATTCCTCGCTGAACCCCCGGCAGACCGTCAAACGGCTGCTCAGCGAAGTGCTCACCGTGCAGATGGGCATGAACCAGCAGCAGGCCTTTGAGCGGACGGCAGAACTGCTGAACGCCGTGGGGCTCAGCCCGGTGTATGCCCAGCGCTACCCCCATGAGTTTTCCGGCGGCCAACGGCAGCGCGTGGCCATTGCCAAGGCCATAGCACTGCAGCCTGAATTCTTGGTGTGCGACGAAGCGGTCTCGGCGCTGGACGTCTCCATCCAGTCGCAGATCATCAATTTGCTGATGGACCTGAAAGAACAATTTGGCAACATGACCTATCTGTTTATCTCCCACGCGCTCAACGTGGTGGAGCATATTTCCGACCGGGTCGTGGTGATGTATTTGGGCAAGATGATGGAATTGGCGGACAATGAAGAACTGTTCAACCATCCGGCCCACCCCTATACACAAGCGCTGCTGTCTGCCATCCCCATACTTTCCGGCAGGCAAAAACGGGAGCGGATCGTGCTCAAGGGCGAAGTGCCTTCGGCTGCCAATGTGCCGCCGGGGTGCCGCTTCCACACCCGCTGCCCCTATGCAGAAGAGCGGTGCTCCAAAGAGGAGCCTGATTTCCGCGAGATCGCAGCAGGCCACTGGGTGGCTTGTCACAAAGTATAGCAAAATAGAAGAAATTCTACTGGACAGCCAAAAAGCGCCGGGAAACCCCGGCGCTTTTTGGCTGTTTTTGTATTGACCGTTTGGATAGTAGTTTTAGAAAATATTGTTTTTTTAAATAAAGAAGAGAACTTTCTGAAAGCTCCATAAAGTAATTCAATAAATGGAAAATGAAAATTTGGTAAAATCGCAGAATGGGCTGCGATTTTCAACAAACTGACCGATGGAATGCCCTTGTCAACCGGCGAAAAAACGGCAAAATAACTAAATAAAGCAGAAGTTTGACAAAAAATTAGCAAGTTGCTATAATTGGCCTGCGATTTTGAAATGCCATTATATGACAGAAAGGATGACGACATGAGACGCATTTCTCTGACACGTATCGCTGCGCTGACACTGAGCATCGCCATGCTGCTGACAGCTTGCAGTGCACCCGGGACGGGTGGGGGTTCCAAGGGCAGTGATCCCGCCGCCAACTCCGGTGAGACCACCTATAAAACGGAACTCAATGTAGCAATCAATGCCAATCCCCCTTCGATGGACCCCCACGGCATCAATTCGAATACGGTAGGAGGCATCGGCATGCACATTTATGAGCCGCTGTTTTCTCTCAATGCGAATTATGAACCGGTGCCCGTCTTGGCCGAGGGGTACACCGTCAGCGATGACGGCCTGGTGTATACCATTACCCTGCGCCAGGGCGTCAAGTTCCACAACGGCCAGGAAATGACTGCCGACGATGTGGTGGCTTCGATGAACCTGTGGCTGGAGCGCTGCTCCAAGGCCCAGCTGATCGCGGGCTCCACTTTTGCCAAAGTGGATGATTACACAGTGACCCTCACGGTGCCCCAGGCATCCTCCGATATCATCATGGTGCTGGCCGCACCCATCCAGTTTGCCGCCATTTATCCGCAGTCGGTGGCAGAAGCTGCCGGCCCGGACGGCATCAGCGAATACATCGGCACAGGCCCCTATGAACTGGCCGAGTGGAAGCAGGACCAATATGTCAAACTCACCCGTTTTGCCGATTACCAGTCTCCCGAAGGGGAAGCCAGCGGCCTGGTGGGTGAAAAGAGCGCCGCAACGGAGACCATCTACTTCCGGGTGGTAGCGGATAACTCTACCCAGATTGCAGGACTGCAGACCGGCCAGTATGACATTGTAGAAGGTGTGCCCCTGGAGTACTATGAAGACTTGTCTTCGGATAATAATCTGGAATTGGTTGTCGAAACAGGCGGCACTCTGAACCTGTTCTTCAATACGACCCAAGGCCCGCTGGCCAATGAGACACTGCGTCAAGCGGTGCTGGCGGCCCTCAACTGCGACGATATCCTGTTGGCCGCCTATGGCGACCCCAACCTGTATACGCTGGATCCCGGCTGGTGCCCGCCCGATGACGCGGTGTGGGGCAGCGAGGCTGGCAGCGAATATTACAACCAGAACGATCCGGACAAAGCCAAGGAACTGCTGGAACAGGCCGGTTACGATGGCGAACCCATCGTACTGGTCACCACGCCCGACTACAGCGAGATGTACAACGCCACGCTGGTGGTGCAGGAGCAGCTGAAACAAGCCGGCTTCAATGCAGAAGTGGAACAATACGACTTCAGCACCTTTATGGAGCACCGTTCCAACCCGGACCAGTACGACTTGTTCATCACCAGCAACTCCTATAACCCGCTGCCGGTGCAGCTGTCGGTGCTGAGCCAGGACTGGGCCGGCCTGAGCGCCCCCGAAGTCACAGAGGGGATCGCAGCCATCCGCGGCGCTGCCACCACCGAAGAGGCATCTGCCGCCTGGGACGAGCTGCAGGGCTTCCTGTATGAGTATGGCGCCGCCACAGTGCTGGGCCACTACACCGGTGTGTATGGCATGCAAGCTGGGGTGGAAGGGTTTGACTACATGCGCTATCCCATCTACTGGAATGTAAAAGTCCCCGAATAAACCATATCCGACAAGCAGCGGGGTGCATCTGCGCCCCGCTGCTGAACTGCGCAGACGTCTGTGCTTTCCGGGCGGCCGCGTTTGGCGGCTTGCCATTCTTCCATTTCAAGCGTCAAAGGGGTAACGTCCTATGCTTTCCTATATCCTCAAACGTATCCTTTCCCTGCTGCCGGTGTTGTTCGTGGTATCGGTGGTCATTTTCCTGGTGGTCTATCTGATTCCCGGAGGGCCGGCCACCGCCATGCTGGGGTTGGAAGCCTCCGCCCAGCAGATCGAAGAGCTCAACGCCCAGTTGGGGTTCGACCGGCCATTTTTGGTGCAGTATGCCGACTGGCTGGCCGGCGTATTCCGCGGTGACTGGGGCCAATCCTACTTTTTGGATGTGCCGGTGCTCACCGCCATTGCCGAATATTTCGGCCCGACCCTGAGCTTGGCCATACTGGCCCAGGTGGTTTCTCTGGTCTTCGCCATTCCCATGGGTATGCTGGCCGCTTATAGACGGGGGACAGCAGTGGATCTGGCCACTGTGTCCATCTCCCTTTTGGGGACAGCCATCCCCGGCTTTTTGCTCAGCATGTTTTTCATGCTGTTCTTCGGCGTCTATTTGCAGTGGCTGCCGGTGGCAGGCTATGCCCCCATGGCCCAGGGCCTGGGAGAACACTTGCGCTATCTGGCCCTGCCCGCCTTGTCCCTGGGCGTGGTGCAGGCAGCCTACATCACCCGCATGACCCGCTCGGCCTTGCTGGATGTCTTATATAAAAACTACATCCGCACAGCCCGGGCCAAAGGCCTGCGGGAAAGCGCCATCCTGTTTGGCCAGGCTTTGAAGAACGCAGCTCCTACCATCCTCACGGTGGTGGGCCAATCCTTTGGCAGCCTGGTGACAGGTACCATCGTCACAGAAACCATTTTCAATATCCCCGGCCTGGGGATGCTCACCATGAGCTCCATCAACCAGCGGGATGTGTTCGTCATTCAAGGCGTGGTGTTGTTCGTCACAGTGATCTATGTGTTGGTCAATTTGGCTGTGGACATTTTGTACGGCTTGGTAGACCCGCGCATCCAGCTGGGCCGGCAGTAAGGAGGGTGCAGATATGTCAAAAAACAAGCGGGCTCCCGCCATGGGGGCCGCCATTGTCCGGGAGCAGCGGCTGCTGCGCCGGGAACGGCTGCTGAATAACCCAGGGCTGATCATCGGCGCCGTGGTCTTTCTGCTCATCGTTTTGGCCGCTCTCATCATTCCGGCGGTGAGCTCGGTGGACCCCAATGCCATGGAAGTCACCCAGCGCCTCAAGCCGCCCAGCGCCCAGCATATCTTCGGCACAGATGAATTTGGCCGCGACTTGTTTATCCGGGTGCTCTATGGCGCCCGCTCTTCTCTGGTGGTGGGCGGCGCCGTGGCTGTTTTCTCCTGCCTGCTGGGCACCATCATCGGGGTATATGCCAGCTACTTCAAAGTGCTGGACCACATTTTGATGCGCATTTGCGACGGCCTGATCGCCATCCCCGGCATTTTGTTGGCCATTGCCCTGATGGCCGCCCTGGGGGCCAGCAACTGGAACGTCATTTTGGCCTTGACCATCGTCTATACCCCCAGCGTGGCCCGGGTGGTGCGCTCCAGCGCCCTGGTCACCAAAAACCAGACCTATGTGGAGGCGGCCAAAGTGCAGGGGGCCACCAATGGGCGGATCCTGTGGAAGCTGATCTTGCCCAGCGTGATCTCGCCTTTGACCGTGCAGGCGTCTTATATTTTTGCCCAAGCCATCTTGTCGGAGGCTTCGCTGAGCTTTTTGGGGGCCGGCATCCCTGCCCCTGCCGCCAGCTGGGGCAATATTCTGCAAGCCAGCAAACAAGTGGTGCAAAAGGCATCCTGGACCGTGATCTTCCCCGGCGGCGCCTTGATCCTGTGCGTGCTCAGCCTGAGCCTGCTGGGTGACGGACTGCGGGATTATCTGGATCCGCGCACTGCAGGGAGGAGGAGAAAATGATGGAACAGACCGGAGAAAAGAAGGTCCCGCTGCTGGAAATGCAAGGGTTTCGCGTGCTCTTCCCCGGGCGGAAGGGCCCCATGGCCGCTGTGGATGGGGTGGACCTTTCCATCTACCCCGGGGAGATCGTAGGCGTCGTGGGCGAATCCGGCTCGGGCAAAAGCGTCATGTCCCAGTCCATCCTCCGGCTGCGGGAGTATGAGACCAGCCTGCGTTACGAAGGCAGCATCCGCTTTGAAGGGCAGGACCTGCTGCAGCTGCCCCTGTCCGCTCTGCGGCAGATCCGGGGGAACCGCATTTCGGTGATCTTCCAGGACCCGCTGACTTCCTTGAGCCCGGTGCATACCGTGGGCAAACAAATGGGGGAAGTGCTGCGCCTGCACAAGAAGTTGTCCCGCAAGGAGGCGTTGGAGCGCAGCGGGGAGCTGCTGCACTTGGTGGGCATACCGGACCCGGCCCGGTGTTTGCGCCAATACCCCTATGAGCTGTCGGGCGGCATGCAGCAGCGGGTGATGATCGCCATGGCCCTGGCCTGCGAGCCCGCCCTGCTCATTGCCGATGAACCCACCACTGCTTTGGATGTGACCATCCAAGAGCAGATTTTGGACTTGATCGCCCAGCTCAACAAAAAATTGGGCATGTCGGTGCTGTTCATCACCCACGACTTGATCGCCATGGCCCAGCTGTGCCACAGCGTGCGGGTGATGTATCTGGGGCAGATCGTGGAAGAAGCGGAAACCGAGGAGTTGTTTGCCCGCCCGATGCACCCCTATACCCAAGGGCTGCTGGCTTGCATCCCCCGGCTGGATGTGCAGCGGGGCCAGCCCCTGCCGGTCATCGAGGGGGCTGTGCCGCCGCTGTCGGCCATTCCAAAGGGCTGCCATTTCTGCACCCGCTGCCCCCAGGCGACTCAGCGCTGCCGTGAGGCAGACCCTCCGGCGGTGGAGGTCTCCGCCGGGCACCGGGTGAAGTGCTGGCGCTATGCAGCCCCTGCCGGGGCAGGAGAGGAGGAGGCAAAATGAAGACCCCTTTGATAGAAGTGAAGGACCTGCGGAAGCGGTACCCCATCTATGGGCCGCTGGGCAAGTTGTTTCCTCCGAAGACTCATATGAACGCCGTATCTGGCCTGTCGCTGCAGATCTATGAAGGGGAGACCTATGGCTTAGTGGGTGAGTCGGGCTGCGGCAAAACCACCACAGGCCGTTCCGTTCTGGGGCTGACCAAACCAGAAGAAGGGGAGATCTGGTACCGGGGCAAAAACCTGGTCCAGCTTTCAGACCGGGAGTTCCGCCCTTTGCGGCGGGACATCCAAATGGTGTTCCAAGACCCGCTCTCTTCTCTCAGCCCCTGGCAGCGCATCGGCGCGCTGCTGGAAGAGCCCTTGCGCATCCAAGGGGAAAAGGACGGGGGAAAACGCCGGGATAAAGTGCTTTCCATTTTGGAAAAAGTGGGCCTTTCCCAAGAACATTATTTCCGCTATCCCCATGAGCTTTCCGGCGGCCAGGTGCAGCGCATGGGCATTGCCCGGGCGCTGATCATCGAGCCCAAACTGATTGTGTGCGATGAGCCGGTATCGGCTTTGGATGTGTCCATCCAAGCCCAGATCCTCAACATGCTCACCGCCTTGCAGCGGGAGATGGGGCTGACGCTGCTGTTCATCTCCCATGACATGGGCGTGGTGCGGTACCTCTCCGACCGGATCGGCGTGATGTATCTGGGGGCGTTGGTGGAGGAATCCACCACAGACGAATTGTTTGCCGGCCCGCTCCACCCCTATACCAAGGCGCTGTTTGCCTCCATTCCCGATCTGTCCAAACGGGGCAAAGAGCGGGAAATGCTGGGCGGCGAACTGCCGGTGCGGACCGATGAATTCAAAGGCTGTGTGTTCCACACCCGCTGCCCCTATGCAGAGGAGCGGTGCAGCCAGGAAGAACCGGTTCTGCAAGAGGTTTCTCCGGGGCACAAAGTGGCCTGCCACAAGGTATAACGGCAGATAAGGAAAGCCCGGGCGGCAAATCTTCAATGGAGCAAAGGCGGCGCGATCTGTGCCGCCTTTTTCTCTTTTCAGTTCGGCATTTTTCCTGCTGTTCTCTGCCCTATTCGAAAAACACCCCCTGTATAGGTCTCATTTCCTATGCAGGGGGTGTTTTTCCATGGCCCGTTTTGCCAGGGCCGATGGGCATTGCCATCAATCGTGCTGCTGTTTATATTTCATCTTGGTGGCCATGCCGCCGCGGATGTGCCGCTCGGCCTTGTTCTCATCCAAGACAGATTTGACTTCCTCGTACAGCTGCCGGTTCGTCAACCGGAGACGATCTGTCACGTCTTTATGAACCGTCGATTTGGATATGCCAAATTTGGCGGCGGCCTGCCGGACCGTCGCGTTGTTGCGGATGATGTATCGCGCCAACTCTGCGGCGCGCTCTTCGGGTAACCCTTTCACAAATCAAATCCCCCTCGTTTCGGTTTCACTCTGCAATAGTACATGTTTATGCGGCGATCCACCGAAAAGACCCGTGAACCGATCAGGTCCCTGGCAGGAAATATAGAATGCGAGGAGGAGAGGTGCCGCGCAGGCAGCAGCTATTCCGTCTTTCGCTGGATACGCTCAACATTGTAGAAGTGAACATTTCGGTCGATCATCTCGTTGACTCCAGAGAAAGCAGCAGACCTGTGCCGCAAACAACCTGTTTTGAGGATGGAGAAGAAATTTTCATCCAGGAGATTGTCATACGGGTTCCCATATCTTGAAATAAATGGCGCAATGCCGTATTATTTAGTCAGCTGGAAATAAATGCGAGAAAAGTGGAAGAAACCGTATTTTCATTGAATAAGGAAAAAGGTACGTGTACAGAGGAATGCAGTTCAGGAGGTCGCCGATTGATATGGTATATTATGCAAAATCACCCGAAAAAGATGGTTCACAGGAAACAGTACAAACACATTTACAGGTGGTGAAAAACCTTGCCGGGGAGTATGGAAAGGCTTTTGGAGCAGAAAAAAGCGCCGAATTGTGCGGACTTTTCCATGATTTTGGAAAGTATAGCCCAACGTTTCAGAATGTATTAAAGAGAACACAGACAGGTGTCGACCATGCTATCTGCGGGGCTGCATTTTTGTATTTTTATCAAAATTGCCAGAAAGACTCTGGCAAAAAGCCCTTTCGCCCCGCAGTGGAAGCCATCGCTGCCCATCATTCTCATTTGGTGAGTCAAGAGGATCTGGCCGGAGTGCTGGAGACTGTTTTGCGGACAAAGGACCCGGTTACAACTCTCAGCGGAAAGCAGGCAGCTCTGTGCGGGGGGCAAGCCTATCAGGAAGCGGGGCAGATCTTTCAGTCAGAATTCCCGGATTTCCGCTTCCCCAAGAAGAAAGATATTTTACCCCACCCGGCTTTGGAGGGGCAGGAAGCCTCTATGCTGTATACCAGGATGCTTTTTTCCTGCTTGGTGGATGCCGATTATACGGCATCCGCTGGCGCCGCCTTGGAAGAGGAACAAGTGCTGGACGTTTCCGATGGACTAAAACGTTTATACGCCTATCGCCAGGCTCTCGGAGCAAAAGCTGGGGCTGACCCGGTGCTGAACCAATTCCGCAATCAGCTATTTGAACGCTGCGGCCAGGCAGGAGAACAAGCGGGAGGATTATTTACTCTGACTGCTCCCACGGGTACGGGGAAAACGCTGGCGCTGCTTCATTTTGCGCTGCGTCACTGCCAGCATACCGGAAAGGGCCGGATTATTGTGGTACTGCCTTTCCTGAGCCTGATTGAACAGAGCGCCCATGTGTACCGGCAGATCATCCCCCAGGTCGTGGAGGATCACAGCCAGTCCGGGCTGCCTGAGGAGATGAAAGAACAGATCGCCCGCTGGGATCAACCCTTTTTGATCACTACTTCGGTTCGGTTTTTTGAGGCGCTGTTCTCCAGTCATCCAGGGGATTGCCGTAAGCTCCACAATCTGGCCAACAGTGTGATTTTGTTTGATGAAGCGCAGAGTCTGCCGGTATCTTTGTTGGCGCCTACACTGAAAGTCATGCAGGAGCTTTCCAACCGTTACGGCTGCAGTGTGGTTTTTTCCACTGCTACCCAGCCGGATTATACCGGGCTGAGGGAAGTGCAGTGGCCTGCTGTAGAGCTGCTGCCGGAGCACCGGAGTTTTTACAAAGCCCTTGGCCGCACAACGATCCGCTGGGAAATCGACACGCCTGTGCAGCTAGAAGAAATTGCAAATCGAATGGCGGAAAGCCAGAATGTATGCGCCATCGTCAATCTGCGCGCCCATGCACGGAAGCTCTATCGGGCGTTGGCAGAGCGCTGTCCCAAGGAGGAGCTGTTTCTTCTCAGCACGGATCTTTGCCCGGCACACCGTACGCAGGTCATTCAGGCGATTCGACAGCGCCAGCAGGAAAAGCTTCCTTGCCGGGTGGTGTCGACTCAGTGTATAGAAGCTGGGGTGGATTTGGATTTTGAACAGATGTACCGGGCGCTGGCCCCGTTGGAAGCGATCATTCAAGCGGCCGGGCGTTGCAACCGCAACGGAACGATGCCCTGTGGAGAGGTTTGCGTATTCTTGCCGGCGGAAGACCGCCTTTACCCGGATCCTCATTATGAGAATGGGGCGATTATCGTCCAAAGGATGCAGAGGAAACAGCCGATCGATATCCATGATCCGGAATGCATCCGTCAGTATTATGGACAGTTGTTCGGCGCTTTTCGCGGCGATGCAAAATCCCGGGCATTGGAAAAGGCCATTGCTCAGCGGGATTTTGCCAAAGTGGAAGAAGAGTACCGACTCATAGAGCAGAAAGGTGTTTCGGTGATCGTGCCCTATGAAGATCAAAAAGAGCTGTATGCGAAGGTCCGCAGTGAAGGCCTGCAAAAGGGTCTGACGAAATCCCTTTTGCGGCAGGCAGCGCCGTTGATTGTCACCTGTTACGACCGGGAGCTGGTGGAGCAAGTGTGCGAACCTCTCTGTTTTGCCGGCGATGACCGTTGGGAAAACAGGGAAAGCCCCTATTCTATCGTTCTTTCCGGAAGAGAGGATTGCTATGATTCCAAAATGGGTTTTTGCCCCCCGAAAGAGCAAGGGTTACAAAATTTGTTTTGGTAATTTGTTGAAAAAGCTCCATTGACAGCAACGAGAAAATTATATATACTTTAATTAACCTGATATTTTTTGTCGGGGGAAGAATTGAAATAATTACAGTATGAGCGCTTTGCACGATGGGGTGCAAAGCGAAAAAGGAGGGTTTGATTTTGGAAGTATGTGTGGAATTTTGGGGGGATCTTGCCTGCTTTTCTCCGCCCTATGAGAAGGTGGAGCGCCTGTCTTATCCCTTTCCGACACCGTCTGCCGCCAGAGGAATGTTATCTTCTATTTATTGCAAAAGAACAGAATTTTACTGGCAGATCACCCGCATTGAGGTACTGTCTCCCATCCATTACATCAGCTTTAAGCGAAACGAGGTGAAGGAGACCGTTTCCGATAAGCCGATCAATACCGATGACTGCCGTACCCAACGGCAGACCATGGCGCTGCGGGATGTGCGTTACCGCATTACCGCCGCTATCTGCCCTCGGCCTGATTATGCCGGCAGCGAGGAGTCGCTCTATCAGCAAGCTTTGCGCAGGATTCGGGGAGGGAAGTGTTTTATGCAGCCCTGCCTGGGCCTTCGGGAATTTGCCGCCTATTTTGAGGAAAGCGACGGCAGCCGCCCGCCCATTTCGGAAGATTACGATGCAGGGCTGATGGTTTACGATGTATTTGATCTCCACGATTTTGCCCTTCGGAAAAAGGCCCGCCCCCGGCTATCCCTTTTTCATGCTGTGATGAAGCAAGGTGTGGTTGAAGTGCCGCCCTATGACGATTCATGTGTGTTGAAAACGGGAGGGAAAAGCCGATGTTGAAAGAACTGTATGACTGTGCCCAACGGATGGGTTGGGCATTGCCGCCTGGCTATACGGAGAAGACCATCCAAGCCTTTTTGTGCCTCACAGAGGATGGGGATTTTGTGGGCGTGCGGATGGACGGAGTGCATCCATTTCGTTGCCCTGATATTGGAAGCCTTGCCAACGGGACCCATAAGAGCAATTTGCTCGTGGAAAAGTGCAGTGTGATTTTTCCGCCGGAGCCCTCGGCGAAAAGCCGGTTTTTCCGGGAGGGACTGAAAGCGCTGGCAAAGGTGGAACCTCTGGCAGAAGTCTGCTGCAAAGCCTTGGAGGACGCTTCGTGCTGTGAGCATATGATTGCTGCGCTGGAACAGCACAAAGTCAAACCTGCAGATCGGATCTCTTTTATGGTGGAAAACACCTATTTGGTGGAATGCCCCACAGTGGAAACGTGGTGGCAGACCTACCGGCAGCAGTTCCGACGGCAGCAGTTCCAAAAGCCCGCCAAAGGGGATGAGCTTTCCCTGTGCCTGATCACCGGACAGGCCACCTCTCCAATGGCTACAGTGCCAAAAAACACCGGCCTCCGGGTGGTAGGAGGTCATTCCAGCGGAGATGCCTTGATCTGCTTTGACAAACCGGCCTTTTGTTCCTATGGGCTGAAAAAGAGCGCCAACGCCCCGGTCTCAGAGGAAGCCTTTGCCCAGGTACGGGTCGCGCTGGACAACTTGCTGGAAGATGCCCCCGTTCTGGCGGGGATGAAGTTCGTCCACTGGTACGATAAGCCTTTGCCAAAGCAAGAGCCGGATATTCTCCTCCCCATTTTTGGCAGTTTGAAGCCGGAAGAAGAGGACGAGGAGGACGAAGAAGAGAGAAACGATGAGGCAGAAGAAGAGGCAACGGTGATGCAGCAAGCCCGACGAGATGCCGACATGCTGGTGCGGTCAGTGCGAAGCGGACAAGCTGTGACCGCTCTTCCCGATCGCTATTATATTTTGCTGCTCAGCGGAGTGAGCGGCCGGGTAATGGTCCGCCAGTTTGCCCAGGGGCCCTATGAAGACCTGAAAAAGAACTTGGATCAGTGGTATGCTGATTTGCAGCTGAGGAATCCAGGCGGCACAGGGAATTTGAAACCGGCAAAGCTGGCAGCCCGGTTGATACGCTTGTTAAAGTGCCAGAATTCCGATAAACAGGTATTTAAACGGCTGAAAGATGAACTGCCTGGTTTGACCGCTCCCATTCTGCATGCAATTCTTCATGGAACAGGGCTTCCAGATCCTGTTGCCGTCCGTTCGTTGCGATTCATACGCTCACAAATGCTCACAAAAGAGCCGGATCGTTATGGATCGCTGGTCCCAGACCCCATCGCCTGCCAGTGGCTGAAGGTTTGGCTGATTCGAAATCACAAGGAGGAGGATCTTATGCCGGAATACAACCCCAAACACCCCAGCCCCGCCTATCACATTGGCGCCATGGTGGCGGTCTATGCAGCGCTGCAGCAAAAGGCGTATCCCGACGTGAATGTCACCGTGGTACAGCGCTTTTTTGCTTCGGCACAGCAGACCCCGGCGCTGGTGTTGGGAAGACTGGCCAAAATGTCTACCCATTACCTGGCAAAGTTGGAAAGCAAACAGTTGGTGCAGGAATATGAATCCCGCCTTGCGAAAGTCAGTGCCCGCATCGGTGATACCATTCCCACTGTGCTGGTTTTGCCGGAGCAGTCCTTGTTTGCGTTGGGATATTATCAGATGTATGCTGCGATGCATGAGGAACGCCTTCAACGGTATGGAAACAATGCTGTTTCTGCCAATCAAAACAAAGGAGAGTAGATCATGGCTATTCAAAATCGATATGAGTTTCTGTATTATGTGGCCTGCACCAATGCAAATCCCAACGGTGACCCGGATATGGGCAACACGCCGCGCATGGACCCTCAGACGATGCAGGGATATATCACGGATGTGGCCACCAAACGGCGTATCCGCAATTATGTGGAAACTGCCTATGGAGACCGGCCTGGCATGGGCATCATGATCCAGCAGGGCACCAACATCAACCGGCATATCGCTTCCGCCAAGCGTGCCGCCCAAGTGGAAGAGTGCGCCAAAACCACAGAAGCAGTCTATAAGGGAAGGCAGAAAGCCTGCGAAATGTTCTACGATGTGCGTACCTTCGGCGCGGTGATGTCCACCGGTCCCAACGCCGGACAGGTGCGGGGGCCGGTCCAAATCACCTTCGGGAAAAGCATGGATCCCATTTTGCCCCTGGATATTTCCATCACTCGCATGGCCATTGCAGACAGTGTCAAAGGAGAAACGGTGGAAGCCTATTTGGAAGATGAAAAGAAGCGGGATGTAGATGCCCTGCGCACCATGGGACGCAAGCAGTTGATCCCCTTTGGCCTTTATGAAGTGCGGGGATTTATCAGCGCCAACCTTGCCGCAGAAACCGGCTTTGACCAAGAAGATCTGCGCATTTTGTTTGAGGCGATTCTCAATATGTATGAACATGACCACTCGGCCAGCAAAGGAGAGATGTCCGTGGTATCTCCGCTGATCCTGTTCCGGCATGTGGGGACGGACACCGATGAGCGGCAACGCATTCGGCAGGCCAAGTTGGGGTGCGCTCCCGCCCATAAGTTGTTTGAGCTGGTGAAAGTTGCGAAAAAGCCGGGGGTGGAAGTTCCACGCTCCTACCGCGACTATGATGCGGCCATTGATTTGAAACACATTCCGGAAGGGGTGGAAGTGGGCTTCCAAACCTATGCTGGAATTGCCTGGGGCAAACTTCCGGAAGATGAGAACTGGTTCCATGAAGCATGATGCGGAATATCTGCCCCTTTCCTATTTGTCGCAGCTGGGATATTGCCCCCGAAGAGTGGGGCTATTGCTGAATGAACGAGTCTGGCTGGAAAGCGCCGATACGGCAAAAGGGCGCAGGGAACACGAGAGCGTCCATACCCGGCGGATTGAGCGGCGAGGCCGAGAGCTGAAGCTTTTTGAATACCCGGTTGCTTCCAATGACTTGGGCGTTTCAGGAAAATGTGATTTGATTGAAGCACAGGAAGATCCCACAGGCTGCCGGATTCCCGCAGTGGATTTCCCGGTCTTACTCTATCCTGTAGAGTACAAACACGGGAAATTGCGAGATGAGCAGGAATATAAGATCCAGCTTTGTGCGCAGGCCATGTGCCTAGAGGAGATGTATCACACCACGATAGCGGAAGGAGCCATCTTTTATATCTCATCCCACCGGCGGCAAAGGGTGGTGTTGGATGAGCCGCTGCGCCGCCTGGTGCTGGAAACAGCCAAGGAGCTTCACCACATCCGGGAGTCTCTCTCGGTCCCTGCAGCCCGATATTCCGAAAAATGCAAGCGGTGTTCTTTGCTGGAATACTGCATGCCTGCTGTTGGACATTCGGCCCGGGCATACTGCCAGAAGTTGGCCCAGGAGGCCAAGGAGGTGGAAACTGTTTGAAAAAATTGCTCAATACCCTCTATGTCCTCACACCGGACAGCTATTTGTTCTGCCGAAATGAAACCATTGCGGTAAAGATCGGTGGCGAGGAAAAAACAGCTGTGCCCGCTAAGGACATCGAAGCGATCGTCTGCTTTGGACAGATGACAGTTTCCACGCCGTTGCTTCAGTTTTGTGGAGATAGGGGCATTTCCATCACTTTTTTATCGCCTCACGGCCATTTTTATGGGCGGTTTTACGGTCAGGTCAGCGGCAATGTACTGCTGCGGAAAAAACAGTATGAGAGCATGGCCTGTCCGGATTTTACAGGTCTGCTGGTCCGGGATATCTTGCTTGGAAAAATCAAAAACAGCAAGACCGTCCTTATGCGCGCTGCACGGAAAAACGAGGATGCAGCCCAGTCGTTGACCCAGGCATCCAACCATCTCAGCCAGCTGGCGGTTCAGCTGGAATCCTGTGGATCCATCGACTCCATGCGGGGGATTGAAGGCGCAGCAGCTACCATCTATTTTTCGCAATTTGATTGCATGCTTCATAGTCCTGCCGGGTTCCGGTTTGAAACGCGAAGCCGCAGGCCGCCCGCAAACGAAGTGAATGCAGTGCTGTCCTTTGTCTATACATTGCTGACGCGGGAAATTTGCTCTGCACTGGAAACGGTGGGGTTGGATCCGGCAGCGGGGTATCTTCATACCCTGCGTCCGGGCAGACCCTCCTTCGCGCTGGATCTCATTGAGGAATTGCGAGCGCCGCTGTGCGATCGGTTCGTGTTGTCGCTGTTCAACTTGGGACAGCTGGGGGAAAAAGATTTTGAAAGAGATTTTGAAGCAGTTTTCCTCAATGAGCGCGGCCGACGCACCGTGTTGAGCAGCTGGCAAAAGAGAAAAGGGGAAACGGTGCAGCATCCTTTCCTCCGGGAAAAGATCCCCATCGGGATGATCCCCTATTCTCAAGCGATGCTGTTTGCTCGGGTTTTGCGGGGAGATTTGGATCGATATCCGCCGTTTGTTTGGAGGTAGCATATGCTGTTCGTTATCACATACGATGTGGATACTACCGATGTACAGGGGGCAAAACGCCTGCGGAAGGTTGCCAAACTGTGCGAACGCAACGGTATGCGGGTGCAGAACTCCGTATTTGAGGTATTGGTGGATGCTGCGCAATGGGTGGTCTTGAAAGAGGAGCTTTCCAAAACAATTGACCATGAGCACGATTCTATTCGCTGCTATCGCTTGGGGAACTCCTATCAGCATAAGATCGAAACGATGGGACGTACTCCCTTGGTGCAAGCAGGTGAAGCCTTGCTATTGTGATGGTGCGCCTACCATGCCAATACAGAAAATAGAGGGAGGTAGGCGCAGAAAAACAGAAGAACATGGCCGGGAAATAGAAGCTTTTTTTACCCATTCGAGCTGTACTTGAGAAAGAATATTAGATATTTGGTAATTTTGCAACAAAACAGATGTGATTATTTGTCTGATTTTGCTGTCTCCCCTCGCGTAGGGGCGTGAATTGAAATTCGATGTTGCTGGCGCCCTTGATGGTCGGGGTCGAGTCGCCCCTCGCGTAGGGGCGTGAATTGAAATTCTGTCCTCCGGCGTGGCTACATGGGCCAGCTCGTGTCGCCCCTCGCGTAGGGGCGTGAATTGAAATTTGATGTAGCGCCGCACGATCACGTCGCACCATTTGGGTCGCCCCTCGCGTAGGGGCGTGAATTGAAATATGCGCTGTTATAGCGGCCATTTCGAGAGGATGAGTCGCCCCTCGCGTAGGGGCGTGAATTGAAATATGCTGGAGATTGCCAACCTGATGAACCTGTACCGGTCGCCCCTCGCGTAGGGGCGTGAATTGAAATATCTTCAGCGAACGGCAAAAAGAGAA
>JABLTT010004550.1_pt1 | contig 30583 bp, 33 predicted proteins | sample 7160061 | NCBI WGS metagenome assembly JABLTT01 (sample SAMN14651232, study PRJNA627086) | human gut metagenome | isolation source: feces | host: Homo sapiens
ACCGGGGCAATATCGGCACCATCGACGCCCTGTGCGCCGCGCTGTGGGAGGGCACGCTGGTGGGGTATGAAAATACGCTGATGGTCCATATCCGCCGCCTGCGAGAAAAGATCGAGCTGGACCCCAGCCACCCCCGCTACCTGCTGACTGTGCGGGGGCTGGGCTACCGGCTGCTTCAGGAGGCCGCCTTATGACGGTGCGTGGTCTGTGGAAGACGGTCCTATTGGTAGCCGGTTCCGCGCTGCTCATCGTGGCGGTGTGCGCTGCGGGGCTGCTCACCTTCATCTACCAATCTTCCCAGTTGGACCAGTCTTGGAACATTCCCCTCTCCGCCGTCTCCGACGCCCTGGCAGAAGGCCCCCAGGGCTATGTATTCACCGCCGGCCCCTTGCTGGACGAACAGGGGCAATGGGCCATGCTGTTGGATGCGCAAGGCCGGGTGATCTGGCAGTGGAACAAACCCGCCGACGTGCCGGACCAATTCACACTGAACCAGGTGGCCTCATTCAGCCGCTGGTATCTATCCGATTACCCGGTACAGGTGCGCACCCGTCCCGATGGCCTGCTGGTGGTGGGCTCCCCCAAAGGAAGCACATGGAAATACAGCATCGCCATGGACAGCGATGTTCTGGCCCGGGTCCCCGCTTGGCTGACGGCCCTGTTTTTGGTGTCTCTGCTGTGTGTCATCGGCCTTTCCGCTTGGGTGCTGCGCCGCTGGTTCCGCAAGGAGCAGCGGCAGCGGGACGCCGCCCGGTCCGACTGGATACACGGTGTCTCCCACGACATCCGCACGCCGCTGAGCATGGTGATGGGCTACGCCAGCCAGCTGGAGACCGACCCTGCCCTGCCGGCAGCCCAGCGGCGCCAGGCAGCCATCATCCGCCACCAGAGCCAGACCATTCGGGATCTGGTCAACGACCTGAACCTGACCATGCGGCTGGATTACCAGATGCAGCCCCTGCGCCGGGAACCCCTTTCCCCTGCGGCCCTGGTGCGCCAAGTGGCGGCAGATGCCCTCAATGGCGGCCTGCCGGACGCTTTCCCCCTGGAGGTGTCCCTTTCGCCATCCCTGGAGGGGGTATCCATGAATGCCGATGGATTCTTGCTGCGCCGCGCCCTGCAAAACCTGCTCAACAACTGTGTGCGCCACCATCCGGCGGGCTGTGCCATCACGCTGGGCGCTGCCGTCCAGCAAAACCAATGCATCCTCTGGGTGGAAAACACAGGCCAGGTGCAGCATGTCCCTTCGCCCGATGCTTTGCCAGACGCCGCTCTAGCCCCAGACGGCGGGGCTGCCCATGGCACCGGCCTGCGCTTGGTGCGCCAAATTGCAGAAGCCCATGGCGGCACGCTGGAAGTTCACCAAAGCCCCGCTTCATTTTGCTGCCGGCTCCAGCTTCCCCTGGCCCTGTGACATCTGCTTGCCGCCCAACTTTGTTTCCCCCGCGGATGGGTCAAAAAAACCGGGAGTGCTGCTGTAAGCACTCCCGGTTTTTCGCTGCAATGGTTTTCCAACCAGCCTTAGCGGTTCAAATAGCGGTAGAGGAAGGTGACCACTTGGGCCCGGGTACAGGATAGGTTCGGGGAAAACGTATCTGCACCGGTGCCGGTGGTAATGTCGTTATCCAGGGCCCATTTGACGGGGAACCAGAAATAGTCCCCCACGCGCACATCGCGGAACCCCACCGGACCGGTGTTTTTTTTCAGCGGGGTATCCGTCCGCCATAGGAACGTGACCACCTGAGCCCGGGTACAGGTGGCGCCGGGCGAGAAGGTGTTGGCACTGGTGCCGGTGGTGATCTCATTTTCCGCGGCCCACAAAACAGCATCGTGGAAATAATCCGTATCCTTCACATCGCGGAAGGGATTCTGCCCGCTGCCATCCCCTTCTCCCAAGTGCATGGCCCGCCAGAGCAGCGTGACCACTTCGGCCCGGCTGCATGGCCGGTCAGGGGAAAATGTGGTATCTGTCGTACCTGTGGTCACACCGTTTTCCACAGCCCACTGCACCGCATCGCAATACCAATCATTGGATGAAACATCGGTAAATTCGGGCAGGTCGCCGCTGACCGTCAGTTCATAGACCAGCCGGGTGCCGCTGCCATCCAATGCCTGGGCCACGATGGAGACGGTGCCCGGCGCCACGGCAGTGACCAGACCATCGCCGTTGACCGTAGCCACCGATGGGTCGGAACTGGACCAGCACAGGTAGGGCAGCGTGGCGTTGGAAGGTTCTACCTCCGGTTCAAGCTGCATGGACCACCCCTTCGTCATGGTGCTCTGGGCGCCGTCGCCTGGCTCAATGCCTTTGACTGCGGTAAAGCGATCCATATTGTCGATGGATTTGACCGGCGCGATGTTCTCTCCTTTTTGGTTGGTCAGGCGCAACACACCATCGCCGTTGCCGTAGACTTCCGCATTCAAGGAGCCGCTGATGTATCCCTGCCCAGGCACCACATAGTCTTCGATTTTGACCTGTTCCATATCGGCGTTGTGCTGGGCATAGATCACCACGACTTTCTGATCTTCTTTTGGGGTGATGCGCAGATTATATAAGCCATTTTTGTAGACGCCCATGTAAAAAACGCCGCCGCCCAGGATCTGTCCGGTGACATCCGAGCTGCCGTGTTCAGTTACGCCGGAATCCTCGATTTCCAGCAGTGTCTTGCCGGTTCCATTCAGCAATGTGACCTGGGAAGCACCGTTGATCGTCAGCGTATTGCCGCCCAAATGCTGGTCGGAGACGCTCTCGCCGTGGCACAATGCCAGATCCCAGTCGATGATCTCCCGGTCGGCGATGGCGATCTCATAGGCGTTGGTGCGGATATTGCCAAAATGCAAGATGCCCTGGGCCGCCGACTTCTGGCTCACATCCAAATAGTCCCGGTATTCCCGCAGGGTATAGAGCTCGCACTGCCGCAGCAGGGAGTAGGCCGCATGGAATTCCAGCGCCGCCTCCGGGCTCTCGTCGCGGAGCAACGTGGCACGCTTGTCCTGCAAGATGGAATACAGAGCTTCTTCCATGTAATAGTTGGCCCGGATCATCATGCGGCTGAGCACCAGCTTGTCATTGCCGGTGATGGCATCCGAAAGGGCCCAGCCCAGGTGGTAAGCTGCCAGAGGCACGGCAATGGATGCACCCGTCATTTCTTGCAGGTAGCTGGTCGCCAAAAAGCTGGCGGCGCGGGAGCCCACCATGTCGTACAGGCGTCCGCCCAGGTCGGAGGCAATGTCGCCGCCCATCATAAAGACCTTGGCCAAATTGTCCGCCGTCATATACTTCTCATATTTGGCCAGAGCCGCTTGGAACTGGCCGCCATGGGTATCGTTGCTCATCTTGGTCCCAATGCTCCGCAGGATCTCGCGGGTATCTTCGCCCAAGTTCACATAGGTCTGGACCAGCAGATAATACTGCACAGAATCCACAAACCAATCCATGACCTCTGCGGCGTCGACCACCACGGCCAGGGCGCTGGCGAATCCTTCCACACCTTCCACGCCTTTGAGCAGCGCTTTCAGCGTGCCCTCCCGGCCCGCCTTGCCCACCATATCCGTCAGGGCGGTCTTCAAAGTCTGATAGAGATCCGGGTGGCTCTTCTGGAAGCTCTCCGGCTCTTCAAACAGAGCCATCAGGTCGGTCTTGAAGGTATCGCTGGGCTTGTAATCAGGCTGGACTTTATAGATGAGTTCCAGCACGGAATTGCTCAGATCGAACATCTCCGAATCGATGGCCACTTTGGCGTCGTCCACATCTCCCATGTTAGCCAGCAGTTCGGCCAGCAGAAGGTCATAGGGGTTCTCCGCCACAGTGAGTCTTTTGAATTTGGTGAACTCATCCACCGAGTTCAAAATGTCATAGGCGATCTCGGCCGCCACCTGGGCCCCGCTGTTCTGGGCCTTGGCAATGGAAGAGGCAAAGCGGTGGTCCATCCGGTCATCATAGAGCTCGCTTTCGGCAAACCAGATATGCTCCTGCACATAGGTGTTGGAAGCCGCGCTGGGCGCCCAGGTCTTTTCTTCTTCCGGCGGTTTTGTGTAAGTGATGGTCAAGCCTTCCTCGTTGAAAGCGCCGGTTTTGCCCTGGGCGTAAGCCTGGACGGTGTATGTATAGGTCTTCCCCTCTTCCACCGTGTCATCCACATAATAGGTGAGCGCCTCACCCCGCTCGGCGATCTTCTGGTAGCTTTCGCCCTCTGTTTTGCGCAGCACGTAGTAACCCTCTACGGCATAGGTGGTGTCCAATGTATCCAGCGGCCGGGTCCACTCGATCTGCACGCCCGCCCGTGTGCTGGATACGCCCTCCAGAATGGGGGTGACGATGGGGGCCTCCTCTGTTTCTGTGTCTCCTGTGTCTTCTGTCCCATCGTCGTCCGGCCCGGTGGAATGGAAGTGGAATTCCGCTTTGCTGAAATCATCGGGGTCTTTTAATGTGATCTGGTTCCATTCTTCTTCGCTTCCCGCGTAATAGACGGTCCGCACCCCGTCGTTGTTTGCACCGATCCATGTCACGCTTTTGGGCACGACCAGATAGCCTGTGTCATCCCGGTAATAATAACACCAGGAGCCAAGGCTGGTGACCCCTTCTTCAATGGTGATCGAGCGCAGGGTCTTGCCCGACCAAGGCGCTGTTGTCCAGATGCCGTAGGAACCTCCGCGGTAGGAATAGTTTTCCATATTCCCAGTCCCTTTGATCGTGACGTGTCCATGGTTGTAGGTATAGGTCACGTTCTCACCGCAGGAGCCGCTTCCCACATCGCCCGGAAAATAGGCTTTCGCCTGGGGCGCCAACCCGCCCAGCGGGGTAAACAGCCCAAGAACTAAGGCCAGGGCTGTCAAGGTGCTCAGCGCCCTCTTTTGCAATCTTCTCATGTCTCTCTTTCCTCGTTTCATTTCCGATATTCGTCCTCCCAGTACTCCCGGTACCGGCGCTCATTCTCTTCCTCTTCCTCCCGTATGCCCCGTTCAATGAGGTCGATCATCTGAGCTTCATACATCAGGTCAGCCAAACTCTTTTCCTTTTTCTCCTGTGGAGCCAGGGGGTCATATGTGCCGTTTCGAGCCGCCTGCTCCACGGCTTGCTGGTGGTCTCCCAGCAGCCAGAGGACCAGCAGGAACAGCAGTGGGAGCAGCGCGGGCATCAACAGCGCGAACAGCTGATGGAGCGCTCCTTCCACCCCCTGGAGCCCAATGCTCTGGAGCACTGCTGCCGGCCAAAAGCCCACGAACCAACCGGGGATAAAACTGCCCACGGCCCGCCGCAGGCAAAAGCTACAGGCTGCCGCATTCGGGTAGCCGCGCCCACCCCGGCGGCGTGGGCGCTTCAGCCGCCGGTAGGCGCGGGTCCACTCCACCGCCAGCAAAATCAAAAGCACGCCAAAGAGGGGAAGCAGCCAAGGGCGCAAGCCCCGGCGCCACAGCACCGCCCCGCAGTTGTACCACAGCAGGAAGTCGAATACGGCCAAAGCCTCCAGCAGCGTGATGCTTTTGGGGAAATCCCCTTTGGCCGGCGCGTCTTTGGCTTTGATGTTCAGGCTTTGATACACCAGGCTCTCGACTGCAACACACCCCAGATAAACAGCGGCCGCCCCCAACGGAATGGAGTACCACCAGTTGGCCGCCATCCAGTTCCACACCTCATTCCACCTCCTTTCTCCCAGACCCTTGGGCCAGCTCTTCCAGCAAGGCAGCGGTCTCCTCCGCCGTCCAGGTCTTTTCACTGCCCGGCAGATGGGTCAGCCATCCATGGAAAGCCCGGCACAGGGTGGGCTCCCGTATCTGCACCGAACAGAACCCATCCTGCAGAGGAAAGTGCTCAGTTGTAAAAAATCCCACGCCGCAGGCCTCGGATGTGGTCATGCTCAGATAGTCGGGGAATACTCCTGGCTCCATCACCCGTCCGGTGACATTTCCGCTGCGGATCCGCTCGGCCAATGCCATCATCAGCTTGTGCCGCTGCCCGGGCGGAAAGGGCTCCACAAAAGCAGTGGGAAAATCGTCCAGCGCCCCGCTGCCGGCAAAGCGCTCCAGCCCGCTGCGGGTAAACAAGGTGTAAAACTGCTTTACCGTGCGCAGTCTGCCAAAACGCACCTGGGCCACTTCTTTCAGGCGCTCGTAAAAGGGCAGCTGCTGTCGGAGATAGCGGTGGATGACTGCTTCGTCATAAAACCTGCCAAAACACGGCTGATCCATCACCATATAGAACCCGTTTTCATCGGTGTAGTTGTCATAAGAGGCCAAAATTTCAATGGGGTCTGCCGTGTATTGGATCAGCCCGTAGCACTGGGACAGCAATGCCTGGAAATGGCGGTGGTACCGTTCCACCTGGTCGGCGCCTCGCAACAACATGGCCTGTCCCCCATCTTCCGCAAGGCATATGACACAGGTGTGCGTGGCCAAAAAATAGGGAAATGGGTCGGTGTACCGCGCCGTCACACCGCTGTCGTAGTAATAATAGGGATGATAGTGCCGTTTGGAGAGCAGGCAGATCGGGAAAATGCGGCAAAAGCACTCCAAATTGTGCAGGTTGATGTCCTCCCCATCGCCTGAGGGGTCAAAGGCGATGATCTGGCTGACCTCCGCCGTCATCCGGCCATCCAAATAGCGGCGAAGCAGCTCGTCGGCCAAAAAGGTGTGGGCCGGCGGCACAGTCAGCTCCACCCTGGCATCCGGCCGGGATAGCTCTTCGGTGAGTGCCATGCGCAGCAAAGGCTGTACGTTGGTCGCGCCGGAAAAGATGGAGCGCTGGCCCGCATAGGTTTCCAGGCTCATCAGCAGCCGCGTCTCCTCGAAAGCCGGTGCGGCAAATTCCAGTTCCGCCAAATCGGCAAACAGTCTCCCCACTGTCTCCAAGGACCGCCGCGTCCCTTCTTTTTCAAATTGCGCATCATAATAAGCCCGAAAGCGCTGTTCCTCGCTGGGTGTCAAGCGCAGATGGTAGACCAATTCCCCCAGCACATCATAGGGCAGCACCCGCTGGCCAGTCAGCGTTTTGGATAGCGTCGTCCGTTCTACGCCTGTCAAGCGGGAAAGGGCCGATACCGTCATTTTTTTGGCATGCAGCAGTTCCCGCAGATATTCACTGAATAACAGCATGTTGTTTCCTCTTTGGTCTTTTTTGTCATTTGTTCCAGTATAGCATAGAACAAACCCAAAGGGTGTGCCTAAAATCCCTCGTTTTGGTGCACAGTTGCTGCCACACCCCACTATTTTGCATGGAAGCGGTCTTTTTGCTTATTACACCGTATATTTTATTCACATTTTATCTCTTCCGTCTTTTTTTCGGCTATTTTGCAGCAATGCAGTAAAATATGCGTTGTATGTTTTTGAGTATGGCCGTCGTTCCTCCACCAGGTGTATATGGGAATTTTTGAGACACTCACCGCAAAAAAATACCCCGGATGCCATAAGCATCCGGGATAGTTTCCTTTTTGTCTCAGTAGCGTGGGCTTGCCGCCCTCTCTCAACTGTTGATGTGGATATTGACGCCGTTGACTTCTACATTTTCATCGGCGCGGATGAGGATGTATTTGACCCCCTCGATGATGCGGGTCTCCACCAGGTCGCCCCGCTCCGGGTTGACATAGATCGTAACATCCGGCGTGCGCAGCTCCAGTTGTTTGTAATCCACCAAATTCCGCGGGCTCAGCACCACATCGGCGCCGAATTCTGCGTCGTACTTTTCTTCAAAGGTGGCCACATGGCTGTCGTCAATGCCGCAGGCGGCCAACACCTGTTTGACTTCTTGTTTGGAAAGGGCCAGCGGCTCTTCTTCCCGGCTTTCCGCGTGTTCGTCTATGAGGTCACAGAACTGGTCGTGCACCGCCTGCACCAGGGTATAGCTGCAATCGTCTGCCAGCGTCTCTGCCAAAATGGTCTGGAAGATCTCTTTCTGCTCTGCAGCAGGCAGGGGCAACGGGCAGTGGAACACAGCATCCACAAAGGCCTGCTGGTGTTCTGTCACGCTGCGCGAATAATAGAGGGCGCTGTACAGGTTGGCGCTGCGGTCGTCAAAGGCGGGGAACAAAAAGCCCAGTTCCGGCGGCGCCACCAACCAATCCGCTGCCCGGTTGTGGAATTCGTTGGCATCCACCGAATAGCTCAAAGCCGGTTTGGTCAGCTTGACGGGGCAGACGCAGCACAAAATATACGAATAGACCTGGTCGGAAGCGTCTTGCTGTACCTCGCCATCTTTGCCGCGGTAGGGCACATCATAGGTGTCATGGGCCAGCAGGATCAAATAGTTGCCCTCCAGATCCACCGACTGGATGGCCTTTTGGAAAAAAGCTTCCACCGCCTCTTCGTCTTTCAGCGAGGAATCCCGCAGGGCCATCAGCAGCTTGTGTTCTTCGCTGTCTATGACCTGCTGGTTGGAAAAGGTGAGCTCCAGCAGGTTTTTGCCCAAACCGCCCGACAGAGTCCGCTTGAGGATGCCCAAAAACTTTTCCGATTCCTCTTGGGTCATCATGCCCAACGATTGGTTGAATTGAGAAATGATCTGCCGCTGCTCATTGACATAACAGCCGCGAATGTGGGTGATGTTGCTCTTTTCCGGTTTGAACCGGCGGCGCAGCTCGGCAACTTCTTTTTCGTTCATGTTGTCTTCCTCTTTCTCATCGCGTTAGCACAGCCCGCCCTGCCGCAGCAAGCACCGGGCTGTGGAGTTTCTATTATAGTACAGCCATTATACCGGATTTTCCCTTGGATGACAAGCGGCAGCGCCGCCGCAAAAAAAGAATCCGGCCAGACGATTGACGCTGCCTCCTCTTTGTGCTATGCTGTAGTTAGCTAAAACTAACTATCAAATAAACCCCCGGGAAGATGAGCCTATCGTAGCCGGATGGCGCGTATGCATCCAGCCTCAGCTCCCATTCCCGGGCAAAGGAGGCCGTTCGGTATGATCAAGTATACGTTGGTTGTGGAAGGCATGCAGTGCAGCATGTGCGAATCCCATGTGAACAATGCGGTACGCAAAGCGTTCCCTGTAAAAAAAGTCCAGTCTTCTCACAGCAAGGGGCAGACCATCGTGATCGCGGAAGAGCCCCTGGATGAACAGCAGCTGCGGGATGCCATCGACGCCACCGGGTATACCGTGGGCAGCATCGCCAGCGAACCTTACGAAAAGAAAGGCCTGTTCTCCTCCTGGCGGAAATGAGAAAAACAAGAAGTTCGCCTGCCTTGTCGCGGTTCGGCTGTCAGGGCGCAGCCCGCAGCCGAACTTTTTCATGCCACACTCCAGTCAGACGAGGCCGCTTCCGCTGCCGCAGTGCCCCTGCTCCCTCCCATATGCCAAAAACGTATCGTATATCATAAAGAATAGGCATTCGCCATCGGGGCAAAAAGGCGTTATAATAGAAGAATCCAATCGCGCGTGTCTTCCAAGTGCCTCTGAAGGGTGCAGGGTCATCCGCCCCTTTGGCTGTCGGTACGGTTGGAGCAGCTGCGTGCAAACCGAAGGAGGAAGCGAAATGAAAAAAGCACTGGTAGCTTATTTTTCCGCCAGCGGCGTGACGGCGAAGGCAGCCAAAGCCCTGGCACAAGCGGCTGGAGCCGACCTCTATGAGATCAAGCCCGCCATCCCCTATACCAAGGCCGATCTGAACTGGACTGACAAAACGTCCCGCAGCTCTGTGGAGATGCAGGATCCATCCTCCCGGCCGGCCCTGGCCGACCAGACAGCGCAGATCGCCAATTACGACGTTGTCTTTCTCGGCTTTCCCATTTGGTGGTATGTGGCGCCCACCATCATCAACAGCTTTTTGGAAAGCTACGACTTTGCCGGCAAAACCATTGTGTTGTTTGCCACTTCCGGCGGCAGCGGCTTTGGCAAGACCGTCGCCGGCCTCCAGGGCAGCGTATCCCCCGAAACCAAGATCTTGGAAGGGCGGCTGCTCAATGGCAAGCTGTCCGACGGCGAATTGAAGGCCTGGGTAGACAGCTTGCCCCTCTAAATGCCTCACTGGCCGGCTGCCTGCAACGCTCGGCAAAACAATGGCCCCACTGTCTGACCATCGGACAGCGGGGCCATTGTGCGCCTTACGGATGAATCTTGCGGCTGTGGAGCATCCTGACAAAGGCGGGGTCATAATGATCGACGATCTCGCTGTGCCCCAGGTCCAGTCGGGCAATTTCCGCCATATCTTCCGCGGACAGCTGAAAATCCCACAAGTCCATGTTTTGGGTCATCCGCTCCCGGTGAACCGATTTGGGGATGACGGTCACACCGCGCTGTACATTCCAGCGCAAGGCCACCTGGGCCGCGCTCTTTCCGTATTTCTGCCCGATGGCCGTCAGTACCGGGTGTGTGAAGATGCCATGGTTTCCTTCTGCAAAGGGGGCCCATGCTTCTGGATGGACGCCGTATTCCCGCATCAGTTCCAGGGCCTTCTCCTGCTGGAAAAAGGGATGCAGCTCCACTTGATCCACTGCCGGCATGACTTCCACTGTCTCACACAAATCGGCCAATCGCTCTGGATAGAAATTGCACACGCCGATGGCCCGAATCTTTCCCTGCTGGTACAGTTCTTCCATCGCCCGGTATGCGCCGATGTAGTCCCCCATGGGTTGATGGAGCAAATACAGATCCAAATAATCCAGCCCCAATTTTTCCAGTGAAGTCTGAAATGCCTTTTTTGCCGGTTCATATCCGGCATCCTGTACCCATAGCTTTGTGGTGACAAACAGCTCTTCTCGTGGCACGCCGCTGTTTTGGATCGCTCTGCCCACCGCCTCTTCGTTTCCGTAAGAAGCGGCCGTATCGATCAGCCGGTACCCACAGGCGATGGCCTCTTGTACGGCCTGGCAGCATTGGTCCGGGTCAGGCATCTGAAAGACGCCAAAACCTTCCAGTGGCATTTGGATCCCATTGTTCAGTGTGACAAATTCCATAACAGCTTCCTCCTCATCCCAGTGGTTTTATCCAGCTTCATTGGGTAGGGCGCTCAAGTTGCCCCTTTCTTCTGCTTTTATTATAAAACCACGGTGCAAAAAGAGAAGTGCCATTTGCACACAGCCCATCAAGTCCAAGGTTTCCACCCACATGGGATCCTGTTCCCACGATTACCGGCAATCATTCCAAAGGCCGGTCCAAGATCAAGTCCACCTCATTCTCTTCATAATGCCCCACCCCATGGGATTCTTCCATTTCGCTGTTTTCTTTGTTCCCCCTTTCCCACTCCGCCATATCCCATTCAAAATCCAGCGGGTCGATCTCCTCCACTTCCAGCCGGTACAGGCAGTCATACAGTTCATCCTCTGCATCCACACAGTACGATTGGAAGCTGACTTCCATCCCCTCTTCGTCGTAATTCAATGTTTTTCCATCCAAATAGTACTGTCCTGCATCTTGCAGCTCATCCCGTAAAATAGCGACAAACGCCTCTCGTTTCCACCCTTCTGCAAACACCAAAGTGTGATTGAGCATATTCCCCACCTTGACCAAACTTTCCACATCCAGATTGCTGCACAGCGCTTTGACTCCCTCTGGCGCGTTCACCTTGTCCGCTATGCGATAAAAGGAGAAAAAGGATTCTTGCCACAGGGCGTGGATCAGGTTGTATTTCTGATGCGACAACATAAATGCGCGTGAAACGTAATAATGGGTGGGAAACTGCTGCAGCCCGGGCAGTATATAGGGTTCGTAACATGCATCCAACAGGCCCAGGCGGACTACGAAAAACAGCAAGATGGCCGGGCTGTAATCCGGGTGGACCGACTGCATATGCATCATACGGCCGTCTTCCGCCAGCTTGCGCACCTCATCCTCCACTTCCTCCTCTGTTTCGCACATATGGATGATCTGCTCTACATAACAGGCATGCTGCTTGAAAAATTCCCGCAGGACCGGAGAGCGAAATACCTCTCGCAGGTAATCGTTGACCGAGGGGTTCAACACGGTGATCTCCCGGCTGCTGTCGGTTGGGACCAGCAAATTGTAATACGGTTCCCGCGTATAAAGGATCTTATGTTGGCGCGATACGATGCGAACCAGGGATCTGCTCAAGCGAGCTAAGACGTTTTCAAACTGGTTCACGGAAATATCCGCGCCAATGGCCTGCAAGATTCCCTGAAAGGCTCGCTGCAGCACATCCACCTCCACATAGGGGTTGGGGCCGCTCAGCGAATACAGCGTATACATAAAATACCGGTCCACCCGGTCCATCCGCCGCTCAAATTCGTCTTTCCACACATTTTGGGGCCGCTCGATCTTATCCATGACAAAGGCAAAAAAATCATCAGGCTGGCCGGCATCTTGATGCCGCCACGCTGCGTACTCTATGATGCGGGGATTGTAGTTGGCATGTGCCACGATTGTCCGATAATTTTTGTTCTTCCGAATGCTCTGATAATATTGGTCCGGCACCTGGAACTTGCGCATCAACGCATAAAGGATCAGCGCTTTTTCTTGGGGTGGGATCTCTTCGGCATCGATGCATCGAATGGGTATCACGCCCCGGTCGAAAAGCTGGGAAAATTCCGGCGAATGCTCTCTGGCCTCATTGAAGATCGTAATCCTGGAATTGAGCAGCAGGCATTTGTTCGGATGGTATCTGACGTATTTGATCAAGGCACTCAATTCGTTTTCCTGGGTGTCGCGCAGCCGGAAATAACACTGCCCCAAACAGTCGTCCAGCAATATGATCTCTTTTTGTTCTGGGTCGGCTGAAATCGATCTTTTCACATCGGCGAGCTCACCGTTTGTCGTATAACGCACACGGTACCCGATGGAAGCAAAATACAGCAGCAGCATTTTAGACACCGTCGTTTTGCCCACCCCCGGGTTCCCCACCAGCATAAGCAGGCGTTCCGATTCCAAAACCGCTTTGCCTTTCCAATAGGAATCGGTCTGCACATAATAGGGCAATTCCTTCTCGACATCATAGAGGAGCGTCTGGGAATCCACAAAGATGTCTTGGTTGTACAGCTCGGATAAGATATTGGTCGCCGAGAGCCAGAGCTTGAAATGTTTGCGCAGCAGCCCGCTGTTTTGTGGATCGCATAAAAAGCGGTCGATCTCCAATAGGGAGACGATATTTCGTTCTGACGGCATGTACTCTGTAAAGATCTGGTAAATCTCTTTTGTCTGCCGGGGCGACAGCTGCTGAGAGCAGCAGATGAAATACTGCTTCGGGTTCTGTTTTCTTATTTTCGGCAATTCCGCTTTTAAGGCTTGTTTGAGGGCTGCATAAGGGCTGTTGATGTAGTGCTTGACCTGGACGATCACACCGGGGTTGCTCAAATCGTCCACCAGATCGATCCCACCGTCTTTGCCGGGCGCAAAACGGCGCAGTGGAATCTGGAGCATCGCCTGCATAATGTCCTGGCACACATATTCAAATTCCAACGGACTCAAATTCCTGTATTCCAGCATCGTGGTGCCCTCCCCATTGTGTGTTCTACCATCCTTTATTCGGTGCTTCCAGCTATTTTTTTATTATAGCACAGCAAATCTGCTGCGTCACCGCCGGCAGAACGGCAGCCCTGCAGCGCTCTTCTTGTGAAAAAACGCGATCCTGCTGGACTGCGGCCCTCCGATGGGATAAAATGGAGTGGTAGAAACATCATGCTCCAATGATACAACATGCTGGCAAGAAAGGAGCTGTTTGGCGTGCTGGAATCCGAACGGTTGTTTTTCCGCAAGATCGAAGATCGTGATTTTTCAGCGGTCGCACAGAGCTTGCGGGATCCCGGTGTTCAAAAGGTGTGGGAGCACATCTTTTCCGATGACGATGTGAGAGAGTGGATCAAAAAGCGGCAGCAAGGCTACCGGGACAATGGGATCGATTATCTGTTGGCTGTGGAGAAAGCTTCCAAGGAGGTGGTCGGACAGATCGGACTTTTGCAAACAGAACTGGAAGGCCAGCGGGTCTGGGCCGTCGGCTATTTGCTAAACAGTCGTTTTTGTGGCAAGGGCTATGCCACCGAAGGAGCCAGGACGATGGTAGACTATGGGTTCCACAGGCGAAAGCTCCCCAAAATCGTCTGTGACATCAGGCCTACGAATCGAGCTTCCATCGCTGTGGCCAAGCGGCTCGGCATGGTGGAGACCGGTTCCTTTGTCAAGATATACCGCGGGAAAAGAATGCCCCATTTGATTTTTGAATTGCAGAACCCAGACGAAGCCCACAGCCGCTGAAGTTTAGAAGTCGTGGAGGCAAAATGTCTTCTGTTCCAGGACTTTTCCTCCATTTCTTCCGCTTGCTCGGCCTGTTGCAAACCACAGCTCTTTGCTTTTATCGGGATATCGAGTTTCGTTTTCGTTCTTTCGCTATAGCGGCAGAATTTTAGCCGGTACCTCTTGACTTTTCTCAGCGGAAAAGCTATAATAATTCTGCTGTTCACCTCAGAGGGGCAGTTCAACAACATAGGGGCCTGTAGCTCAGCTGGGAGAGCGCTGCGTTCGCATCGCAGAGGTCAAGGGTTCGAATCCCTCCAGGTCCACCAAAAAGAAAGACACGCTTCTAGCGTGTCTTTCTTTTTGGTTTCCGACCGCTTTTAGGCGGCCTCCACTCATTGGCGTTTTCGCCCTATCTGCCATCTGTGGACGGCTTGCAATCGGTCCCCAGCGCTGGTATCATTTCAATGAAGTGAAAACAAGAGCGCAAGGGGTGACTTTCTTTGTTATTTCATGTATTTCAATCGCAAGCAGAGCGAAGGAAGCTCGGCGGTTCTGATTTCATCGAGATCCAATATTGCCGGTTGCCGCAAGGGACCGCGATCCATCAAATCGTTTCGGTTGATTCCATTGAGCACTGGAAAAATGATTCCCTGTATGTTTTCGGTGATGACGTGGATGTGTTTTTCCAAAACTATGGACATATAATTACCGGCGGAGTATACAACAACGAGACAAGGGGCCCAATGGACTTGTTCGGGATCAATTTCTATTCGCGGGAACAGGCCGCCTCCATATGGAAGCGTTTGAAAACCGAAACACCGCTGGATTACCCGGTGCTGCTGAAATGGTTGATGGAAGTCGAGCAGTGCCTGGGCTTTTATGTTTTGGGCGTGTAGGTTGCCCCATTTCAAACGCCCCCTTGGTCGCAAAGCCTGGACAACGTCAGCAAATGCGTATAAAAAAGCATCCTTCTCGGAGGATGCTTTTTTGGTATCTTGCTATTTTGCTGCCAGATCCGGCTGGGTCTCGGCCAGCTTGTCTTTGTGTTTGTTCATCCACATCAGCTTGTAAGCGCCCAGCAGCACAAAGAGCGATGCCACCAAATCAATGGGCATCCGCCCACCGCTGTAGGCAGTTCTGGTATCCGATGTAAAAATAACGACCAGCGCAGTGATAAACCCAGCGATCACCGCAACGATGCTAACAGCAAATGTAATTTTGGCCTTTTCCCCATTTTTACGGAAGACCAGAGCCAATATGCCAGCTGCCAGTTCCGAAATGCCAGTGACTACATCCAGGGCAACTGCGGCCATCATCATCGAGCCATAATTGGGGTCACTGAACAACGGTGTATATTCCCCCATGCTGGACAATGTGCTGAATGTCTTGACGCCACCGAACAGCAGCAAAAGGATTCCGCCGATCAATAGAAAAACATTGTGATGGATCCCATCCATTTGCTTTTTTCTCGATTCAAAATTATTTGCCATATTTCCCCTCCTTTCCCTGTTTTTTTTGCGAAGAAATCGGGCAGTGCCGTTTCTCCCATCCTTCCGTTCCTTTTATCGACCTTTTCTTGGGAATCTTAAGCTTCCTGCCCGAAATTTTCCGCAAACTCTTTTCTTCCCTTGATATCCAAATGGATATCACTCATCTAGAATACACAAAATATAATGTATTGTCAAAATATCTGATTGGATATCGGGGTGTTGCAATGGCTTATTATAGGAGGATCCGGGAGCTGCGGGAAGACCACGACATGACCCAGCGCCAAGTGGCTGCATTGCTGCACATGCCGCAGCCCCAGTACTTCCGCTACGAACAAGGTTACCGTGATCCGCCCACAGATATTCTCATTGCTTTGGCCGATCTATACCACACATCGGTGGATTATATCCTTGGGCGCACGAACAATCCCCACCCTTATGAGTAAAAGCGACGAAAGCGCCCTCTGGCCAAGGCCAGAGGGCGCTTTCGTTGTTTTATTCTGCTATGCTTCTGTGGGGTTTTCCCAGTTGTGCCACACATTCTGCACATCGTCGTTGTCTTCCAACATCTCCAACAGCTTGTTCATATTTTTGATGTCGTCTTCGTCCTCCAACGCAATGTAGTTCTGGGGCACCATCGCCTCTTCGGCTTCTACAAAGGTATATCCATGGCCTTCCAGCGCTTCGCGCACCGCCCCCAGGTCATCTGGCGTTGTGGTGATTTCAAACACATCCTCTTCGGCGTTGAAATCTGCGGCGCCAGCCTCCAGCGCCTGCATCATCACCTCGTCTTCGTCCATGTCATCCAGCCGCTCGATGACCAGCATGCCCTTGCGGTCAAACTGCCAGGATACACAGCCCGAAGCGCCCAGATTGCCGCCGTATTTGTCAAAGTAATGGCGCATATCGCCTGCTGTACGGTTGCGGTTATCCGTCAGAGTTTCCACGATCACCGCAATTCCCTTGGGGCCGTATCCTTCGTAGGTGATGGATTCATAATCCTCACCGCCGCCGCCCGATGCATATTTTTGCAGCACCCGGTTGATGTTGTCGTTGGGCACATTGTTGGCCTTGGCCTTGGCGATCACATCTTTCAGCTTGCTGTTTACATTGGGGTCCGCCGAACCGCCTGTGCGGATCACCACCGCCATTTCACGGGCAAATTTGGTAAAGATCTTGGCGCGCTGTTGGTCTACAACGCCTTTTTTCCTGGCAATGTTATGCCATTTGGAATGTCCTGACATGCAAGGTTCCTCCTATATCATCACATGAATAATTATTTTTTGCCAAAGCGCATTTATTTTATCAAAACCGTGGCACAAAATCAACGCATAAAACGACTGCTGCGGCACACACTAAGCTCACCATGTGAAATGAGGTGAACACAACATGAAAAACAGCAAGAACAGCCAAAACAATAAAGCCCAGAACAACAAGGGGCAGAATAAAATGGAGAACAACGCCGAAAACTGCCGCCACGACGGCTAAACCGACCGGTGTGATCCAGTGCAAAAGAGGCTTGTTCCGGCTGTGGCCGCGGCAGGCCTTTTTTGCATGGCTAGATCTCTTTGACCCGCACCACACCCGGGATGCCCAGCAGGGCGATCTGCAGCTGTGCCAATGTGGTCTGCGTGCCAAGCTTGATGGAGATGGTCACAGGCGCGACGCCGTCTGTGGGCACGTTTTGGTTGATGGTGATTATATTGGCACCGGCATCGTAAATGCAGCCCAAAACAGAAGAAAGCACGCCGGGTTCGTCTTCCAGTGAAAAATACAACGTGACCATGCTGCCCCGGGTCTCCAGGTCAAACACTTCCACATTGTCTTTGTACTTATAAAAAGCGCTGCGGGAGATCCCACAGGCCCGGGCAGCCATAGTGGCGCTTTTGGCTTTGCCTTTGGCCAACATTTCCTTGGCTTGTACCACTTTCAAAAATACATCGGGCAGCACGCGGCTGTCGATCAACAGATATTTATGACGCTCGTGACGCTCTGTCATGGGAAACCTCTTTTCATTCGTTTGTTACATCATCTGCCAAGGCCATAGCCTGAGGCAGCACATTGGCATGATCGGGCTTCGTATCCCGCAGCAGGTCGGCGTCCTCTTCCCCCAGGTTGCCCCATACGGAAAAACGGCCATCGGGATGCACTACCACTTCCATACCCTGGTATTTGCGGTAATCGTCCTCTCGGTAATCTTCTTTTTGCCCAAACAAGGCCCGGGCACATAAAAGGACCTTTTCCTTTTTATAATAATAGCGCTTCACACTGCACTCCTCCTCACATGGGGAAGGGGCGGTTTGGCCCGCAGGCCGTGATTCATTGCCTTCCTTTTTGGCTGCCGGTTTTGGCAACAGGAAAAGGGCCGCAAATGACATGATACCTAACCGCTCTCCGGTTATTGTACCATGAAAATGGCGATCCTACAACCATTCCCAGATGCTTTCCTGGTCAAATTGGCTTTTTTGCCCGAAGGATAGCTTCTGCTGGAAAGATTTTAGAAAAATTTTAAGGAAATTGTACGCTTTTTGCATAGATTTTGCAAGAATGACTTGTTATACTAGTAAAAAGCGGAACCAAAGGAGGCATTTTCATGCACCATTCCCATGAAGAGGACGAGCGGGCATACCAGCGCAGGCGAAAACTGGTCAGCATTTTTTCCCTTGTGGTGATGCTGGCCTTGTTTGCTCTGATCTCCCTGACCATCGGCCGCCGGCTGCTGCATTTTGCCTCGGACCCGGCAGGCCTGCGCGCCTGGGCGGAAAACCAGGGGATCTGGGGCCGCCTGGCCCTGGTCGGCATTCAGATCCTGCAGGTGGTCGTGGCTGTGCTCCCCGGTGAAGTGGTGGAAATTGCCGCCGGGTATACTTTCGGCGCTTGGGAAGGCATGATCCTCTGCCTGTTGGGCACCATCGTGGGTTCGGCGATCATCTATGCGTTTACCCGCCGCTTCGGCGTCAAAATGGTGGAAGCCTTCATCTCCCGTGAAAAATTGGATTCTTTAAAGTTCATCCACAACAGCCGGAAGCTCAACATCCTCATCTTCGTTTTGTTTTTTATTCCCGGCACCCCAAAAGACCTTATCACTTATTTCATCGGGCTGACGCCCATGAAACTTTCCACATTTCTGGCCCTGTCCACCATTGCCCGTATACCTTCGGTGGTCTCTTCCACTTTAGGCGGCAATGCCATGGGCCTGCGCAACTATGGCGTGGCGCTGGTGGTGTTTGCCATCACACTGGTCATCAGCGGCATTGGGCTGCTGATCTATACGAAAATTGTCAAAGCCCATCAGCGCCGCCACTGACGGGCGCGGAGGTTTTTCATGTCCCTGGGTTGGTCTCTCATTGCCTTGGCCTTGCTGGCGCTCAACGGATACATCGGTTTTTGCCTGTGGCGCATGCCTTTTCGCTCCCACCGCCGCCGAAAAGCTCTCATTTGTCAAGTGGTGCATGTGGGGCTGACAGTGCCCTGCCTCTATTATTTTTACCGTTTCTTTTCCCACAGGGCTGGTACACACCTGACGGATCTCCTCTCCTATGAGGCGGCTTTCTGCCTGATGACTCTCATCTATGGCGCTCTGTTCTTCCTGTTGGCCGATCTAGTCCGGCTGCTGGGCAGGCGGGTGCGCTACCCTTTGACTTTGCGCTCATTTGCCGCACGCCTTTACCGCCAAGGGCTTCCGGTGTTTTTGGCTGCCGCCCTCGTAGCCGGCTACAGCCTGTATCACAGCCGCGATCTGGAAGTCACTTCCTATTCGCTTGCATTGCCCAGAGGCAGCAGCTCCCTCTCTTCCCTGCGGGCCGTCCTGGTAGCGGATACCCACATCGGTACCGCTGTCAAGATCCCGGAGCTGGAGCAGATGGTGGCCACGATCCAAGCGCTGGAGCCCGATGTAGTCTTTTTATGCGGCGATCTTTTTGACGAAGGGACCACCGACCAGCAAATCGAACAAGCTTGTGCCCAATTGGGCTCCCTGCAGACCCGTTATGGCATCTACGCCGTCTCCGGGAATCACGATCATACATCCGGCCGGATGGCTCAAGCCAAAGCGCTGCTGGAACAGGCGGGCATCTGCCTGCTTGCCGACGAGACAGTGACCGTAGAGGATGCATTTGTCCTGGCTGGCCGGCTGGATGATGCCAGCGGCCAGAGGGCGCCTTTGGAATCGGTCCTGGCCGGCGCCCCTTCTCATTTGCCTTTGCTCTTGCTGGATCACCGGCCCAAATACCAGGAGCCCGCCCAAGATGGCCGGGTGGATCTGCTGTTGTGCGGCCATACCCACAATGGGCAGATCTTCCCTATGAATCTGTTTGATTTTTTGCCAACCTTGTTCTATGGCTCCTATGAAAAAGACGGCCTGCAGACCGTTGTCACCTGTGGCGCTGGCACCTGGGGCATCCCTGCCCGCCTGGGCAGCAGTCGGGAAGTGGTCTTGCTGGACCTGACATTGACTCCTTGAGCACCTGGCAGAGGCATACATACAAACAGAGCGCAAAGATCTTTTGCGCTCTGTTTTCATCTGCCCTTCTCGTCTTCACCAAATTGGATCGGACAATCTTTTTACTTTGGCATGGGAGCCTGTGTTTTGCTCTCCATGTACCATCGGGCCCTTTTACTCTTTCCCTTTTCCAGCCCGTCTTGTGCGGTACAGCAAAAAGACGCCCACTGCCAGCGCTGCCACGAGCAGGGCAAAAATCGCTTGCAGCCGGTATTCTTCTATAAAACCCCAGTACTCATACCCCACCACATTGCCGCCACCCACATAGAGTACAGACCCATCGGGCTGCACTTCTTCCCGGGTGACTGGAACGAGGATCATGGTAGACAGCACCCAAATGGCCAGATGCCCCGCGATTCCCAGCGCCGTCAAAACGATCCCCAAGATCCGCTTTCCATGGTTTGCAGCCCCCTGCCCAACCGCTGTCTGTTGGGCCGCCCGGCTTATGGCTTCTTCCTGCCCCGGCCCTTCTTCCAGCTCTTCTTTCAACAGGTAATCGGTAGATACCTGGAACAGGCGGCTGAGCCCTAGGACGTTTTCCGTTTCTGGCATTGTTTCTCCCGTCTCCCAGCGGCTGACCGCTTGGCGGGAGACCTTCAGCCGGGCTGCCAGCTCTTCTTGCGACAATCTGTGCTGTTTACGCAGCTGCACCAGTTTTTCACCAAATGTCAATTTGACCCTCTCCTTGCCGATTTGCTGCATCCATTATAGCAAAAACTGGCGTCAAGTCCACCACATCTGGGTGGCAAGGCTGCCGCTTTGATGTGCCAAGCCCCGTTTTCTCATAGAAGTACAGCAAAAAAAGACCTGGAAGGACCAGGTCTTTTTGCATCGTTGCGCCGACTGTCAGTCAATGACGAATGTCATCGTGCACTTGCAGGCCACTTTGCCATCCACCATGGCCGTTCCCTCGCCAAAGCCCACATTGCCCCGGGACTTTGTCAAGCGCACCTCCATCTCCAGCACATCGCCAGGGTGTACTTTTTGGCGGAACTTTGCCTCTTTGATCCCGCCAAAGTACACGATCTTTCCTTTGTTCTCCGGCACGGTCAGTGCGATCACTGCACCGACCTGGGCCAGTGCCTCCACCATCAGTGCCCCGGGCATCACGTGCTCCTGGGGAAAGTGGCCGCAGAAAAACGGCTCGTTGACGGTGACACATTTGATGCCCTTGGCCCATTTGCCCGGCTCCCCATCGGTGATGCGGTCCACCAACTGCATGGGGTAGCGGTGAGGCAACACCTCTTGGAGCTCATTGGAATTGAACTGCATGGTCATTACTCCTCCATCTTCCGAAAAATCAGGCTGGCGTTATGGCCGCCAAAGCCCAAAGAATTGCTCATGGCATATTCCATCTGCCGCTCCCTTCCCTGGTTGGGCACGATGTCCAGATCACATTCCGGGTCCGGGCACTGATAATGGATGGTGGGCGGCAAGAAAGACTCCCGCAGGGCCATCACCGTGGCCACCGCCTCGATGGCACCGCTGGCCCCCAGCAGGTGGCCCGTCATGGATTTGGTGGAGCTGATGGCCACCTGATACGCCGCCTGGCCAAAGGCCCGTTTGACAGCCAAAGTCTCCCCCTTGTCGTTGAGCGGAGTCGATGTGCCATGGGCATTGATATAGCCGATCTGTTCCGGCCCGATGCCGGCGCACTCCATGGCCATGGTCATGGCCCGGGCGCCGCCTTCGCCGTCGGGGGAAGGGGCGGTGATATGGTAGGCGTCACAGGTGGCGCCATAGCCCACCAACTCGCCCAGGATCGCCGCGCCCCGGGCCTTGGCGTGTTCATATTCTTCCAACATCAGCACGCCGGCCCCTTCGCCCATCACAAAGCCGCTGCGCTCTGCATCAAAGGGGATGGAGCCCCGGGCCGGGTCCTCCTTGGTGCACAGGGCCTTCATGGAGGTAAAGCCGCCTACGCCCAACGGTGTGATGGAAGATTCCGTGCCGCCGGCGGCGATCACATCCAGATAACCGTCCCGGATCTGGCGGAAGGCGTCGCCGATGGCATTCGTTCCCCCGGCACAGGCAGTCACCACGCAGGAGCACATGCCTTTTGCCCCCAGCTCGATGGCCACATTGCCCGCCGCCAGGTTGGTGATATTCATAGGGACAAAGAAGGGGGACACCCGGTCGAACCCCTTTTCCAGGCCCCGGCGCATCTCGGTCTCGATGGTGTTCAGCCCGCCGATGCCCGAGGAGATCAGCACGCCAAACCGCTCGGCATCCACGTTTTCCGGCGTCAGCCCTGCCTGCTGGTACGCCTGTTTGGCGGCAATGATGGCAAACTGGGTGAATGGGTCCATCCGCTTGGCCGCTTTGGCGTCGATGTATTCGGCCACCGGCAGATCTTTTACTTCGCCGGCCAGCTTGACTTTTTGGCTGCTGGTGTCATAGTGGGTGATGGGTCCGATGCCGCACCGGCCCTCCCGCAGGCCCTGCCAGAAAGTGGGCACATCGTTGCCCAGAGGCGTCACAGCGCCCATGCCTGTGATGACAACTCTTCTTCTCATGGGTGTGCCTCCTTACATCGCCATGCCGCCATCCACATGGATGACCTGGCCCGTGATATAGCCCGCCTGTTCGCTGCACAGGAAGGCCGCCAGAGCCGCCACTTCCTCTGCCTGGCCCAGCCGGCCCAGGGGGATGGAGCCCAACAGGCCCTCTTTGATGTTCTCCGGCAGCACCGCTGTCATGTCTGTCTCGATAAAGCCGGGGGCAATGGCATTGACCGTCACGCTGCGGCTGCCCAGTTCCCGGGCCAGGGACTTGGTCATGCCGATGACGCCCGCCTTGCTGGCCGCGTAATTCACCTGGCCGGCATTGCCCGCCACGCCCACCACGCTGCTCATGGAGACGATGCGCCCCCAGCGCTGCTTCATCATGGGGCGGCACACTGCTTTCATGCAGTTCCACACGCCCTTCAAATTGGTGGCGATCACTTGGTCAAAATCCTGTTCCGCCATGCGCATCAGCAGGTTGTCCCGTGTGATGCCAGCGTTGCACACCAAAATATCCAGCCGGCCAAATTGGGCGATCACTTGGTCTACCATGGCGTTTACCTGGGCGTTATCTGCCACATCGGCCTGGATGGCCAGGGTGCGGGCGCCCAATTCTTCGCACATGCGGCAGGTCTGCTGGGCTGCCTCTTCCTTGCCTGCGTAGTTGACGGCCACATCGGCGCCGCTTTTGGCCAGCGCCAGGCACACGGCCCGGCCGATGCCCCGGCTGCCGCCTGTGACCAACGCGATCTTACGATTCTCCATGGTTTTCTCCTCTCAATAGGGCCACCGCCTGTTCCAGCGTGGCGCAATCTTCAATGGCAACGGTCTTGATCTGAGGGGCCGTCTTGCGGATGAAGCCGCACAGGGCATGGCCCGGCCCGATCTCCACAATGGTATCCACTCCTGCTTGCTCCATGGTACGGATACAGGCTTCCCAGCGCACCGGGCTCATCACCTGGCGCACCAGCAGATCCCGCAGGTCTTCCCCGGGCTGCATCACGCCGCCTGTCACATTGTGGACAGCCGGGCACTCCATCGGCCCCAGCGTTTCGCTGGACAGCCGCTGCCGCAATTCTTGTGCCGCAGGCTCCATCCAGGCCGTGTGAAAAGCGCCGCTCACCGCCAAGGGGATGGCCCGGCGGCATCCATGGGCCTTGGCCCGCTCCACGGCGGCGTCTACCCCAGCCGCAGAACCGCCGATGACGATCTGCCCCGGGCAGTTGTAATTGCAGATCTGCACAAAACCCTCTTGGGAAGCCTCTTCCACTGCCTGGGCCAGAGCTTCTTCCCCAATGCCCAGCATGGCCGCCATTTTGGCGGGCCGCCCCTGCGCCGCCCGCTCCATGGCCTGGCCCCGGAAGCGCACCAGCTCCAACAGCTGCTGGGCGCCAAAAACGCCTGCGGCGTACAAGGCGGAATATTCGCCCAGGCTCAGGCCGCCCACCATGGCCGGCCGCAGGCCTCGCTGCCGCAGTTCTTCGGTCACTGCCACGGCGTAAGCGGCCAGGCAGGGCTGGGTGTATCGGGTTTGGGCCAGCTGCTCTTCCGGTCCTTCAAAGCACAGGGCTTTCAGGTCAAAATCCAGGGTGAGCCCATCCAACACCTGCCGCACCACAGGGTATGTTTCATACAGGTCTTTGCCCATGCCGGCCTTTTGGCTTCCCTGGCCGGCGTATACAAATGCACATTTCATATGAAGCGCCCCACCGGGGCTTTCTCCCTTCTTATTCCAAAAGGGGGAGTTATCCCTCCCCCATGATCTGCTGAATCACTTGCTGCACCGGCTCCATCCGCTCCAGACGCCAGGCATTGCTGCCGCAGAAGAACAGGCCGTTTTCCCAATCGCCCTGCGCCGCCCGGATCAAAGCCTGGGCAATGCAGTAGGGGGCGTTCTTCTGGTCGCACGCCCGCAGGCAGCCCATGCAGTGCCGGATCTCTTCCTTTTCTTGCCGCTCCACCAGCGGCGAGCGCAAGGCACGCCCCGGCATACCCACCGGGCTCTTCACCAGCACGATGTCTTGGGGCTGGGCCAGCAAATAGGTCTGTTTGTAGGCTTCCGCCGCATCGCACTCCGGCGTGGCCACCAAGCGGGTGGCCACCTGTACGCCGTCGGCCCCGGCATCCATCACCCGCCGGGCGTCTTCCCGTGTAAAGATCCCGCCGCCGGCAAAGACCGGGATGGGGTGTTCCGGCGTGGCAAAGGCCTGCAATGCCTGCACCACTTGGGGCACGATCTGCTCCAAGGGCAGAGCGGTACCGCTTTCCAGCTCCTGGGGCTTAAACCCCAGATGGCCGCCGGCCTCGCAGCCTTCTACCACCACAAAATCCGGCAGGCGGCCGTGGTGGCGCTGCCAGCTTTGGCAGATGAGACGCGCCGCTTTGCCGCTGGAGACGATGGGGGCCAGCAGGATATCGCTCTCCCCCACCAGCCCAGGCAGCTCCAAGGGGAGCCCCGCCCCGGAAATGATGGCGTCGGCCCCGCCCTGGATGGCGGCTTCCACCAGTTCGCCGTAGTGGTTCATGGCTGTCATGATGTTGACGCCTATCATCCCCCGGCCCTGGGACAGCTCCCGGGCACGGCGGATCTCCTTTTGCAGGGCCCGGCAGTTGGCCGCCCGGTAGTTCTCGGCAAAATCCGGCTCCCGGTACCCGGGGTGGGCGGCGGAGATCACGCCCATGGCCCCGCAGGCTGCCACGGCGCCGGCCAGGCCGCCCAGCGAGATGCCCACCCCCATACCGCCTTGCAGCAGCGGCACTTCCAGCGTATGCCGCCCTAATGGGACACGTTTCACAGCGCTTCCTCCTGCAACCGGGCGATGACATCGCCGCAACCGGCAAACAGCTCTTCAATGATCTGCGCCACCGGCCGGCGTTCATGGCACATGCCCGCCACTTGGCCCGCCATCAGCGAACCGTTCTGGTCGTCGCCGTCGAATACCGCCCGGCGCAGGGCTCCCAGGGTATACACTTCCAGCTCTTCTTTGGAAGCCCCTTCTTTCTCCCGTTTGACATATTCCCGGGTCATTTTGTTCTTCAGCACCCGCACCGGTGTCCCGTTGATGCGGCCCGTGACCACCGTGCTGGTATCGCCGGCCTTTTCCACGGCTTTTTTGTAGTTTTCATGGATGGGGCACTCATCGGCCAGCAACAGGCAGGTGCCCACCTGCACGCCGCAGGCACCCAGCGCAAAAGCTGCCACTACCTGGCAAGAGCTAGCAATACCGCCCGCCCCCACGACAGGGATGTTCACTGCCTGGGCCACCTGGGGCACCAAAGCCATTGTAGTCAGCTCGCCCACATGGCCGCCGGATTCCGTGCCTTCGGCGATGACGGCATCGGCCCCCAGCTGCTCCATGCGCCGGGCCAAAGCCACGCTGGGCACCACGGGCAGCACCCGGATGCCCGCTTCCTTCCAGGCCTTCATATAAGGGCCGGGGTTGCCTGCGCCTGTGGTGACGATGGGCACTTTTTCCTCAATGACCAGCTGGGCCATCTGATCTGCCTGGGGATGCATCAGCATGATATTGACGCCAAAGGGCTTGTCCGTCAGGCTGCGGCACAGATGGATGTTCTCCCGCAGCTTTTCCAGATCCATGCCGCCTGCCCCGATGAGGCCCAATGCCCCGGCATTGGAGACAGCGGCGGCAAAAGCACCGGTGGCGATGTTGGCCATGCCTCCTTGGATCAAAGGGTATTTCGTTCCTAGTATCTGGGTGATGTTCATATTGTCCTCCTTACCACTCAAACAGATAAGAGCCCCAGGAAAGGCCGCTTCCAAAGCCCTCCAGCAGCACGCGCTGCCCGCTTTTCAGCATACCGTTCCGGTGCATCTCATCCAGTGCCAGGGGGATGCTGGCGGCCGATGTGTTGCCGTATTCCCCCAGATTTTCAAAAAACAGCTCCATGGGCGCTCCCAAATGGCGGGCCACCGCCTCGATGATGCGGTGGTTTGCCTGGTGGCACACCACATGATCCAGCTGCCCCGGCTCTAAGCCCGCTTTCTCCAATACATTGCGGATGCTCTGGGTCACCGTGCGCACGGCGAATTGATAGACCTGGCGGCCCTCCATGCGCAGCAATCCCTTTTCGTCGGTATAAATGGCGCTCCCATTGCTGCGGTTGCCATAATCTGCCCAGGTGGGGCGCCCATCTGCCTGAACCACCGCGGCGCCTGCCCCATCCCCGAAGAGGATGCAGGTGCCCCGGTCGGTATAATCCAGCCGGCCGGAGACTTTTTCCGCCCCCACCAGCAAGGCGCATTTGCCCGGCATGGCTTCCAGCAGCCGTTCTGCCGTCAGCAGGGCAAACAGGAAACCGCTGCATGCGGCGTTGATGTCATAGGCCAGCACTTCCTCCGGCAGCCCCAAGGCCTGCTGCAGCTGGCTGGCCACCGAGGGGGTGGCCTGGTCCGGCGTGAAGGTGGCCACCAGCACCAGGCAGATGGCAGAGGGATCCACCCCTTCCATGGCCTGCTTGGCCGCTGCCATTGCCATGGTCAGCGTGGTCTCTTCTTCTGCCACATGGCGGGCGTGGATGCCGGTGCGCTCCACGATCCATTGGTCGCTGGTGTCCACGATCTTTTCAAAATCCTGGTTCGTCATGCGGCGGGGCGGCACAAAACTGCCAGTGGAGAGAAATTTCATATTTTCTCCCCCTTTGCCCCCAGCGCCCGGTACCGGTCGTACCGCTCACTGAGCAATGTGTTGATGTTCTGCTTGCACAACAGATCCACTTCCAACGTGAGCAGACGCCGCAGGCCGGTGAAAAACCGTTCGTGCTCCCGCTTGACGCCGCCTGGCGGCTCTGGGATCACCCGGTCGCAGACGCCGGCTTCTTTCAAATCATTGGCCGTCAGCTTCATCAGCTCGCTGGCTTCTCTTGCCCGGCTGGCATCTTTCCACAAGATCGTAGCGAATCCTTCGGGGGAGAGCACGGAATAGACCGCGTTTTCCAGCATCCAGATCCGGTCGGCCACCGAAATGGCCAGCGCCCCGCCGCTGCCGCCTTCGCCGATGACCACCGTCAAAATGGGCACCCGCAGCTGCCCCATGGCCATCAGGCAGCGGGCAATGGCTTCGCCCTGCCCCCGCTCTTCGGCCTCCATGCCTGGGTAGGCCCCCGGCGTATCCACAAAAGTCAAAATGGGGCGGCCGAATTTTTCCGCCTGCTCCATGATGCGCAGCGCTTTGCGGTAGCCTTCGGGCCCCGGCATGCCAAAGTTGCACTGGACATTCTCTTCCAATGAAGCGCCTTTTTGATGCCCCAGCACAGTAATGGGCCGGTCTTCCAGCAGGGCGATGCCGCCTATGATGGCGCCGTCATCCCGGCAGGAACGATCCCCCTTCTGCTCAAAGAAATCAGTGAACAGGCGGCTGATGTAGTGGCGCAGGTTGGGTCTCGTTCCGTCCCGCGCCAGCAAGACTTTGTCGTAACTATCCATGTTTGCGCCCCTCCTTGCTGTGCAGCCGCAGCAGCTGGATCAACACGGTGCGCATCTCCGGCCGTGGGACAACGCCATCCAAAAAGCCGCACTGCTCCACAAATTCCGCCTTTTGAAAATCCTCCGGCAGCTTTTGCCGGATGGTCTGTTCGATCACCCGCGGGCCGGCAAAGCCGATCAACGCCCCGGGCTCTGCCAACAGAATGTCGCCCTGGGAGGCAAAGCTGGCGGTGACACCGCCGGTGGTGGGGTGGGTGAATACACTGATATACAACAGCCCCTGCCGGCTGTGGCGCGCCACAGCGTTGCTGGTCTTGGCCATTTGCATCAGCGAATAGATGCCTTCCTGCATCCGCGCACCGCCCGAGGCGCAGAAAAACACCAAGGGCAGTTTGCGGCGGGTGGCAAGCTCAATGGCCCTTGTGATCTTCTCGCCGGCGGCAGAGCCCATGCTGGCCATCAAAAACCGGTTGTCCATCACACCCAGCACCACTTTGTAGCCGCCGATGCGGCAGATGCCGGTGACCACCGCTTCCCGCAGCCCTGTCTTTTTTTCCAGGGCAGTCAATTTTTGGGCATAGCCCGGAAAATGCAGGGGATCTTGCCGGCACAGGCTGGCGTTCGTCTCGCTGAAAGTGCCTTCGTCCGCCACCAGCTGGATGCGGGTGCGGGCGTCCAGAGGCAGGTGACGGCCGCAATGGGGGCACACCCGCAGCGCCCGGTCCAGCTCTTCGGTCAAGATGGAAGCGCCGCAGCCCGGGCAGGCAGTATATAGGTTTTCCGGCACTTCGATCCGCCGGGGCGGCTGGCTTTTTTTCCGCAGGCTCTTAAAAACATCCAGCTTTTCCCGCCGCTCTTTGAACAGTTGGTCGATCATAATAATTTATCCAGATGCCTTTCCATAAAGTCCGTGGTGAAGGTGCCCTTCACAAACTCTTCCTGGTGCATGATCATATATTGCAGCTCCACATTGGTCAGCGGGCCCTCCACCATGAATTCTTCCAGGCAGCGGCGCATGCGGCGGATGGCTTCCAGCCGGGTGCTGCCGTGGACGATGATCTTGGCCAGCATGCTGTCGTAGTGGGGCGATACGGTGCAGCCGGGGTAAATGGCGGTATCGACCCGCACCCCCGGTCCGCCGGGCAGATGCACAAAAGAAATGGTCCCCGGGCAGGGGCGGAAGCCATGGGCACAGTCTTCCGCATTGATGCGGCATTCGATGGCGTGGCCCCTGGGCTGGATCTGCTCTTGCTCAAATGAGAGGGGCAGCCCGGCGGCAATGCGGATCTGCTCTTTCACCAAATCGATGCCGGTGACCATCTCCGTCACCGGATGTTCCACCTGGATGCGGGTGTTCATCTCGATAAAATAGAAGTTCCCCTGCTTATCCAGCACGAATTCCACTGTGCCCGCATTGCGGTAGCCCACAGTCTGGGCGGCCCGCACGGCAGCCTGGCCCATCTGCTCCCGCAGCGCCGGGGTCAGGATGTGGCAAGGGGATTCCTCCACCATCTTCTGGTTGCGGCGCTGGATGGAACAATCCCGTTCCCCCAGATGCACTGTGTTGCCGCAGCCGTCGGCCAAAATCTGAAATTCGATGTGCTTGGGCGAAAGGATCAGCTTTTCCAGGTACATGCTGCCATCGCCAAAACAGGCTCCGGCTTCGGCCCGGGCCACATCGAACTGCTCCAGCAGCTCTTCTTCGCTGTCCGCCCGGCGCATGCCCCGGCCGCCGCCTCCCGCCGCTGCCTTGATCAGCACCGGGTAGCCGATCTGCCGGGCGATCTCCGCCGCCTGGGCGCCGTTTTCCACCACGCCCTCCGAACCGGGCACCACAGGCACCCCGGCCTGCTGCACCATACGGCGGGCCGTGGCCTTGTCGCCCATCTGTTCGATGACAGTGGCGCTGGGGCCGATGAATGTGATGCCGCAAGTCTCCACCAAGCGGGCAAAGGCCGGGCTTTCCGACAAAAAGCCAAAACCGGGGTGGATGGCATCGCAGCCGGTACCCACCGCAGCCGACAGGATGTTTTTCATATCCAGATAACTCTGGCGGCTGGGAGCGGGGCCAATGCACACGCTTTCATCCGCCAGTTGGCGGTGCAGCGCCTCTTCGTCTGCCTGGGAATAGACGGCCACGGTCTCAATGCCCATCTCCTTGCAGGCCCGCAGGATGCGCAGGGCGATCTCGCCCCGGTTGGCGATCAATATTTTATGGAACATAGGCTCACCTTGGCAGAATGCGCACCAGGGTCTGGCCAAAGGAGACCAGCTCGCCAGGCACGGCCTCTATGGCCACCACTTGGCCGCTGACAGGCGCTTCGATCTCATTCATCATCTTCATGGCCTCCAAGATGCAAAGGGTCTGGCCCTTTTCCACCTGCTGCCCCACTTTGATGAAGGGGTCGGCCCCGGGTGCCGGGCCTTCGTAATAGACGCCTACCACCGGTGCTGTGACGGCAACGCCCTGCTCTTCTTCCGCCGGTGCGGCAGGCGCTGGCGCCGGCTGCACCGCAGGCGCGGCCGTTGCGGCGG
>JABLTT010032792.1_pt1 | contig 30296 bp, 22 predicted proteins | sample 7160061 | NCBI WGS metagenome assembly JABLTT01 (sample SAMN14651232, study PRJNA627086) | human gut metagenome | isolation source: feces | host: Homo sapiens
AAGCCGGGGATATTGGCTTCATCCAACGGAATGGATGGTTTGGTCGGGGTTACCGCCAAACAGTTAAATTAAGCGACTTCGTGTCGCACCCACATATAACTGTCGAAGGTCTGCTCCGTCAGATAGCGGAAGATATGTACCTGCTTGTTGGTGTTACCCTGCCGTAAGATTCGTCCTTCCTGCTGTTCCACATCGGAAGGCCGCCATGGTGTATCCAGGTGATGGAGAGCTACAAGTTTATCCTGAATATTTGTCCCTGCGCCCATCTTAGAGGTAGAGCCGAGGATGACACGTACCTGGCCGCTTCGTACTTTAGAAAATAGGGTGGCTTTCTGCACCTCCGTGTTTGCATCGTGAATGAAAGCAATTTCTTCTGCCGGAACACCCCGTGCAATCAGCTTTGCCTTGATATCGTCATACACATTGAATTCGCTTTTGCCTTTCCCGGATGGAGTGGACAGATCGCAGAAGATGACCTGGGTGAGCTTTTGCTCTGCAGTATCTGTCCAGATCTGAAAGGTTCTGCCCACGCAGGCGTTTACTTTACTGCCCGGATGATCCGGGAGAAGCGGATTGGCGAGCCGCTGGTCAAGAGCGATCTTCCGTCCGTCATTGGTCACTTTAAGCATGTTGTCTACGGATGGGTCTACTGCCCCGGCGTGTATGGATTCTGCCCGGTCAGCCAGAGAAGCGACCATCTCCTTTTGCTCGTTTGACGGCGGTACGATGACATTTTCATACAGAGCTTCCGGTGTAGGGAGATTTAACATATCGACGGTCTGAATATCCGCACATTCCTTCCAGGCGGACATCAGTTCCGGAAGATTGAAGAAGCGGGAGAATCGTGTCTTTGCCCGGTAGCCGGTTCCTTCCGGAGCCAGTTCAATGGCGGTTGTGGTCTCCCCGAACTGTGCCGCCCAGTTGTCAAAATGCTGCAGTCCCATTTCGTCCAGAAGGTCGTGCTGGAGGTAGCGCATCAGGGTGTACAGTTCCGTCATGCTGTTGCTGATGGGAGTGCCGGTGGCAAAGGTAATGCCACGTCCTCTGGTCAGTTCATCCATATACCGGCATTTTCCATACATATCGGAAGATTTCTGGGCGTCTGTTGTGGAGATACCGGCAATATTGCTCATCTTTGTAAAAGTGTAGAGATTTTTAAAATTTTGTGACTCATCCACAAAAAGACGGTCAACACCTAACTCTTCAAAGGTCACGACATTATCTTTTGCCTTCCCGGAAGTGAGCTTTTCCAGACGTGCTTTTAGGCGTTTCCGGGTCGCTTCCAGCTGTTTGATCGTAAAGTTGCTGCCCTCCTGTTCCTTTGCCATTTCCAGAGCATCTGTCACATCATTGATCTGCTCTGTGATGATTTTCCTCTGCCGTTCTGCAGAGAGCGGGATTTTTTCAAACTGAGTGTGTCCGATAACAACCGCATCATAATCGCCGGTTGCGATCCGGGAACAGAATCGTTTCCGGTTGGCAGGTTGAAAATCTTTCTGGTTTGCTACCAGAATGTTGGCATTGGGATAGAGACGGAGAATGTCGGAACCCCATTGATCCAGCAGATGATTGGGTACAACAAACAGGGATTTCTGACAAAGCCCCAGACGTTTGGATTCCATTGCCGCAGCAATGCAGGCGAAGGTTTTGCCAGCTCCGACTGAATGGGCTACGAGACAATTCTGACCGTATAGAATGTGAGCAACTACGTTTTTCTGATGTGGACGCATGGAAATCTGAGGATTCATGCCTGGGAAAGTCAGATGGCTGCCGTCAAATTCCCGGGGACGTATCGAATTGAAACGTTCATTGTATAAAGAGACAAGCGCATTGCGGCGTTCCGGATCTTTGAAGATCCAGTCTTTAAATGCCTGTTTGATGGCATCCTGCTTTTGCTGAGCGAGGATGGTTTCCTTTTGATTGAGCACTCGCCGTTCATTTCCCTCTGCGTCAAGAACCGTATCGTAGATTTTTGTGCTGCGCTGATTTAGAGAATCTTCCAGGAGACGATAGCCGGAGACTCTTTTGGTGCCGTAGGTGGAAGTGGCAAGGACATTATTGGAGTCTTTGGTTTTGTTCCGGATGCTCCATTCACCGCTGATTTCTGCATATTCCACTGCAATGCGGGAGGAACGGCGGTTATTCGTCATATAGAACGGTGTCCGGAATGTTTCTACCATAAACTGCTGGATGATGGACGGTTCCAGCCAGTTGACGCCCAGACGGACGTCGATCTCTCCGGCTGTCAGATCTTTTGGCTGTACCTGTTTCAGGTATTCTACATTCACGGCATACTCTGGATGATTTTCTGCAAAGAGCGCAGCGGTTTTTAACTTCTTGCGTACATTTCCGGACAGGTATTCATCTGCAGTCTGCCATTTTTCAGATACCGGATCTTTAAAGATTAAACCGTGCAGGTCCTGGATGATTTCGTCTTCTGGTTTGCCGCACAGCTGCGCCATGTAGTCCAGATCTACACAGGCTTTTTCGCCCATGGAGACAGAGAGAGCTTCCACAGCAGTATCTACGGATGTAATGGGTTCCGGACGTTTGATGGTTCTCTTGATAAAAATGTCGGCTTTGCGCTCCAGGTTCCCTTCTTCGTCGAGCACTTCCAGAGAAGAAAGAAGAGGATAAGAAGAATCCTGGCTGAAGGCCCGTTTGTTTCCTGTGCTGTTGATCAGTCCGTATTTTTGGGTAAATGTATCGTATTGACGATTAAGAAGTCCCATCTGCTCATGGATGCTGTCTTCATCCGTGCCGTCAAGCTGCATTTTAAGTAGCAATCGGGTGGTATCACGAAGTTCCACCATACCTTTGACACGTTCAGCGGTAGCGGCAGGCAGATCCATCCGGTTCATTACTGAATTTTCCCGGTAGTAAATCTTATCATCTGCCAGGGCATAACTGAAGTTTGGAATGTCAGGATCTGCAGGGAGTATATCCTCTGCGTCCAGATCTGTATCTGACAATTCATATTCACTGATCCGACCATGGATGTTCTGGATGGCTGCATGGAGCTGCTCTCCAAGGTCAGCATCTTCAATGGGAGCAACGGTAAGCTCCATTTTTCCGTACTGTGTACTCTCTGTGGTAAGAGTTCCCAGCACCATTTCCGGGTGGGAGAGAAAGTATGAATTGATCGGGTGGCCGTCTTCGGTTTGTCCAAGCTCTACCCATTCCGGCATCTGCAGGGGCGCACGGTCACGTTTCTGGAAGAAAAGGATATCAGCTACTACATTGGTGCCGGCATTTTTCTGGAAGGCATTGTTGGGCAGTCGGATTGCTCCTAACAGGTCAGCCCGCTGTGCATAATATTTCCGGACGGAGGTGTCTTTTTTATCAAGGGTGCCGGAAGAAGTAAGGACAGAGACCACACCGCCCGGGCGTACCTGATCCAGGGACTTTGCGATAAAATAATCATGGATCATAAAGTGATGGCGGTCGTATTTGGGATCTGCCACCTGGTAGCTACCAAAAGGTACATTTCCGATAACGACATCAAAAGTGTCATTGGGATAATTCGTTTTTTCGAAACCGTCAATGGTGATGTTGGCTTTGGGATAAAGCTGTTTTGCAATCCGGCCAGTAATGGAATCCAGTTCCACGCCATACAAACGGGAAGCGGACATAGAATCCGGCAGACAGCCGAAGAAATTGCCGGTGCCGCAGGACGGTTCCAGGATATTTCCAGTGGTAAAGCCCATGTTTCCGATAGCTTCATAGACCGCTCGGATCACCGTGGGAGAGGTGTAGTGGGCATTCAGGACAGATTCTCTGGCAGCTTCATACTCCGGCGGGGAGAGTAGTTCTTTTAACTGTTTATGTTCCTTTGCCCAGGTTACATTGTGTTCATCAAATGCCATGGGGAGACCGCCCCAGCCCACATATTGGGCGAGGACTTCCTGTTCATCCGATGTTGCCATCCGGTCGTCAAATTCCAGTTCCTGCAGAAGCTTAATTGCAGCGATATTCCTTTGAAATTTCGCCTTGGGACCGCCTTCGCCCAGATGATCATCTATGATTTTATAATTCTCAGCCGTGTGGGGCTTTGCCGGCTCTGGGACAACTGCTTCCGATTCGCTGACAGGTTCAGCGGTAAGATCAGAGGATGGAATTTCTTTGACGGAAGTGACAGCAGAATCTACAGGCTCCGGAGCCGGATCAAGAGAAGTGAGCCGTTCAGAAATGGAAGCCTGTTCATTGATATAGTTGTAGACAAAATCGATCGGCTCCACACGGGAGAGGGGATAGCGGAACTGGTTCATAAAGGTCAGATCCATCATGGTCACTTCGTTGGTACGGAAGTTTACATTGTCTACACGGAAATCATGTCCCTCAATCTTTAATTCCAGTCCAAGAGGAATGAAATCTTCAGCCAGCAGTTCTTTTGCTTTGTAGTGGGTGCCATGATCGCCCAGAGCAGCAAGATAAATATTGTTTCCCTGCCGCCATAGTTTTTGTACGGCATCACTCCAGTCTTCTGCAGGAATCTCTGCCATAGCTACATTGATCCCGTCCTCCAGATCCTTGTTCTTTAGACGGGTTCCGAGAATATCTGTTACGATTCGTGCATCTTCTCCGTAAAATTCAAAGAAACCGATATCCGGGCGTTTTTGTTCAAATCCGATCAGATGGTCCGGATATTTTTCTTTCAGGGCATTATATTCATTTTGTGCCTCGGAGGACAAAAACGTATCGTATGGTTTAGGACGTGTTTTTTCTGCCTTCTGTGGCTCCTGTTCCACCTTCGCTTCCGGTTCGGTATCCGGCGTCATAAAATCAAAGAGAGAAAGCTGCTCTCCGGATGCTACAGTGCGAATGACAGGTTCTTTTGTAAGTTCGGTCGGGATATTTCTGGATGGTTCCTGGAGTTTAGCATCTGTCTTTTCTGCTTCCGGGAAGAGAGAATAGGTTCCGGCCGCATAGGACATGACATGTTCGGTATATTGTTTGAGGGAGTCCATGTTCCGTGTGTCTTCCGGAAGCTGATCTAAGGTGATCTGCATATAGGAAGCAATCGACTCTGCCTGGCTTTCATCTTCCAGTAAAAGAGTCAGCTCCCTGACCTGCTCAGAATAATCGGCAATCAGGTTCTCTACCAGTGGGAAAGGGATATCCTCCCGAAGTTCCAGAGGAGTGGAAGATACAAAAGAGACAATCTCCCGTGCCAGTTTTTCTCGTTCAAAATCACGCATATGTGCACGGTCATCGTCATGGATATATTTTCCGTCACGGATCAGGCGCTGTATCTGGTCAGCCACCTTGCTCCAGCTTAGAAAAACGGTATCAGTAGGGGACGACAGGTCTCCCATTGTGAACTTGATCCCTTTGGAACTATAATCCATCCAGGTTTTGTCACTGCCTCGTAAGGCATGGCTCTGACCGCCGGCAATGCCATAGGAATTCTTAATGTAGTCAGCAAGCTGCTTTTTGTCCATCTGCAGATACGCAGAGTAGGTGCCTAATCTTGAATCCATATGGCGGTTGATGAAATAGCTGTCGATTGCATCCTGCGTAAGGAACAGGGAACGGCTGTGAGGGATAAAATCCTCTGCTGTACGGTAATGCTGTCTGGCAGTGGAAAGACGTTCCAGACGGTCGAGGATATCCGGCATCCTGGCGATATACATCTGGAATCGCATTCGGTCCGGATTTTCCAGGCAGTCTTCATGGAGCTGTTTTAATACACGTATGTGCTCCTGAATGTTCTCTGGGGAATGGAGCCGTCTGGCCAGCTCTTCTTTAGCGTCCGGGAAAGTCCCGTGGTATAGTTCCTTAAAATCAAAATATGGGAAGTCATACTGATCAAAATTATAATCACGGTAGGCGAATAGAAGGCTTTCCGCCAGTTCTTCGCACTCATTGTCCAGAGCATTGTCCAGGACGACCTGGGGAAGAAATCGTCCTTCGTCAAGGAGTGTTTCAATCCGGGAAACAGCAGTTTCCCAGGAGACAAACGCCTTATCTGTCGCTCCATCTACCATATCGCCATATGCGATCTGAATCCCATGGGGATCACAGTTGACGGCGTATTTTTCTCCATCTATCTGGAGGCCGATATCGGTAGTGTCATATTCTTTTGCCAAAAGAACTGAGCGCTTTTGTTCTGGCATATCTGACATGAAGAGGGCGGCAATCCGCAGCTGGCTTTTATCCCGGTTGCCGCCGCCTGTAAGCACTTCATCCAGAATGGAGAGGGGAATACGGTCGGAAAGCATGGCCGGCGCTTCCTGCCTGCCGATTTCTTCTATCTGCTCTGTTTCGGTTGGAAATATGGGCAGAGAAAAAGCGGAGGACGTGACATCCTCCGCTTCCGGCTGGGAAACATTCTCTGATGATTCAGGTGTATCAGGCTCTAAGCGTAGATCAGATCGTTCAGAACCATCTCCTCTGCTGTCTGGTTCAGGGCTGTCATGTGCTGAACCCATGCTATCGGATCGGTTGCTTTGTCCGGTGCCGGGTTCGTCAGCAGCATCTGGTTCACGATCTGTTCCACTCGTTGGCTGGCTGTCTGATCGATCTCCAGAAGATGCTCTGTCAGCTTGCCGCTCAGAAGAAGATATTGATACATCCCTCCCCTGTGTTCCTTCAGATACGTTTTCCGCAGCATCCCGTATTTGCCGGGAGTTGCCTCCGGCTGTTCGTCTATCATCAGGTTGGGGATCAGATAATCTCCGGTTTGCGTGTATGTCAGTCTCTTGTTCTCGTTCATATGAAGCACCTCCCATATTATTACTTTCACGAATTAACGTGCTAAATCTTTCGCTGGACTTATTATAGATCGTTCTTTGCTCAGATGCAAGACTGTTTTGCAGAAAACTTTCCCGTTCCATAGAGCGGATTTCCCGCCCGATATCCATGAGCACCGGTTTTGCTGTGTTGTTTACGGCATCCCCCAGGTGACAGATGACCGGAAAAGTATTAAAGTCAGTGATAAATTGGAGGGATTCTGGATCGAGATATTCATCCGGCTGGTAGCCGCACCGTTTTAGGAGCAGATAGGCTACGCTGGCAGCCATGGTTTCTCTCATGCGGACTGTCTGGTTCAGATCATCAAGTTCTTCCAGAAAACTGTCCTGTGCCGCCTCCCGGAAATATTCCATATATTCCGATAGGTTTTCCCGGACAGCAGCCCGTGCGGTTTCAAGGAGCGTTTCCGGAAGACTGTTTGGATAAATGTTTTCCAGATCATATGTCTCAGTCAGATGTTCCTGCAGGCGGGCTTCATGTTCCGGACGCAGGGTCCATAAGTAAGGTGTTCGTCCATTGTAGCCCATATGGGTATCCCGCAGATCAAAGACATATTTCAGCCCCGGCCTTGCCCGGGTGTCGTCAAAGAGCGCAATACCGTGGGTGCCTTTATTGACCCAGCGGTTCATTTTCTTATTCCAGATATCAATGGTTGCGACAGCAGTGGCATCCGGGTATTGCGCATAGATCAGCAGCTGATCGGAAAAAGAATACTTATACACGTTTGCTGCAGTGTTCAGAAATGACTTCCAGGATTGCGGGTTATCCGCAGCATCCAGAGCAGCCTGTTTTGCCATTTCGCTGATGCGCTGCACTCTGGAGCGGTAGCTTTCAGCCATACCGAATCCCCCTTTCTTTGCTTTGTGTTTTAGATACCATAAAAAACCTCCTTATCTAGGATGGGCTGAATCTTTAGCCCTCTGCTTTCTATCGTTTTCGGTTGGGAAAAACGGAAAGAAAATAGAAAAAGCAGCCGGTGACACTGCCTCCGGCTGCAAGTGTTTTGAAAACTGACTTATGCCCATTTGAACATAAGTGCTGGTTAAAGAACCTCTCTGCAGGCTTCATATTCACTTAAGGCCTGAGCGATATCGGATGTGTATGTAAATTCCATGTGGGTGAAGTCATGGAGAGAGCCGCAGAGGATAAAATCCTCGATCAACCGTCCAAAATCAGTTCCAAACTTTTGGGTGACGGCAGCATGGTCATCTCCGGAACTGTATTCATAATAAAGATACTCGTCCCCGGCATTGCCGAGCATATCCGTGAGCTGATAGGTAATGCGGCCGGAACCGGTCAGCTTGATCTTGATCCGGCTTCCCTGCTCTTTGACAAGGATAAGGAGCGTACCGTATTTCGCAGTGGCGGAATAATCGGGAAGGGCATGGCAACGCTGATAAATGTCTGTCATAGCGGACAAAATCCAGTAAGCGGCTTCTCTTTGAAATTCTTTCTTTTTCATCGGAATCCTCCTTGTATCAATCTGCTATTTTTCGTGTGCTGGCTTTCTTTTCCCGCCTGTGTCCGGAAATTCCAGCCGGTAACTGATCATCTGCCCTCTGTCAGGATCAGTTTTTGTGTCCAGGACAATATCGGCATCAAACGTCTTCCCGGTACGGGAAGAGTACAGCCCTTTTGCGTGTACCCGCCCGCTTTTCAGAAACTCTGCAGCCATTGCCTTTGTCATCGGCTTTTTGAGTGCATCCAGAAACCTGCTGTTTTTCCAGAGACGAAACTTACAAGCAGGATCGTTGCAGTACCAGTTTGCCTTTCCCTCATAAACGGGAGCGCCGCACCACGGACATGCACCGATAGACTGTTTCCCGGAAGCTGAGGCAAAGCGCTGCCTGTCTTCAGGGGCGAGAGAAGTATTGTCACGGACAAGGGAAGTGACCATATCTGTGATCCCGGAAAGGAAGGATTGTTCTGTAATCTCTCCCCGTTCAATGCGCATCAGGGCATTTTCCCACTCGGCGGTGAGCAGTGGGGAGCGCAGTTCTTCCGGCATAATAGAGATCAGGCGAATGCCGTCCGGTGTCGGAAGAAGACTTTTGCCTTTTCTCTTTACATAGCCGCTTTTTACCAGCTTTTCCAGTATGCCTGCTCTGGTGGCTGGAGTACCAAGTCCCTTTTTCTCCGTATCTTCGTCAAAATGTTCATTCCCTGCCGTCTCCATAGCACTCAGGAGTGTGTCTTCGGTGTATGGCTTCGGAGGAGAAGTGAAATGCTTGGATATACTGGCTTCATTGCTGGGAAAGACCTGTCCTTCCGACAGGACGGGGAGTTCTCCACTCTGGACATCATCCCCGTCGGCCTCTTCCTTTTGGCTGTTTCGATATGCTTTGACAGACTGGCGAAACTGCAGTTCGATTTGTTTCCATCCTGCGGAAACGACAGACCGTCCTTTCGCCGTAAATTCTTCACCGGCACAGAGTACCGTTGCTTTTGTATCCTCATACAGATGCTTCGCACCGACAGCGCACAACAGACGCATTCCGATCTGAAAGAGGATATTCCGTTCCTTTTCTGTCAGTTTACTCAGGTCAGCTTCTGCAATCTCTGCGGTGGGGATAATGGCATGATGATCCGATACCTTTTTGTTGCTAATGTAGCGGCGGATCTCAGGAGTAAATTCCACACCAGTGGCAAAGGGGAAGACCTGCAGGCAGGTCTGGATCAGAGACAGCGTACTCTGTTCCATATCTTCGGTCAGGTATTGGCTGTCTGTCCGTGGATAGGTGCAGAGTTTCTGCTCGTACAGCTTTTGCACGGTGTCCAGTACCTGCTGTGCAGTGTAACCAAAGTAGCGGTTGGCTTCTCTCTGCAGTGTGGTCAGGTCGTAGAGCCGGGGCGGGGAAAAAGATCTTTTCTCTTTTTGAATAGAAGTTACGGATACCGGCTTCCCCTGGCAAATAGAAACGAGAGTGTCTGCTTCTGCCTGATCAAACAGCTTCATTCGATGGAAAGAGACTGTGCCGCCCGGAACCGGGCAGGCAAGATGGACGTTCCAGTAAGGCGTTTTCTGGAAATGATCAATCTGGGCGGCACGTTCAGAAAGCATTGCCAGTACGGGTGTCTGGACTCTGCCGACCCGAAGCAGTGTGCCGGCCAGACAGGTATAAAGCCTGGTGGCATTGATCCCCACGAGCCAGTCTGCCTGTGAGCGGGCCAGGGCAGAACGATAGAGATTATCATAATCTGTACCAGATTTCAGATTTGCAAAGCCTTCTTTGATGGCAGTATCTTCCATTGAACTGATCCAGAGCCGCAGGAAAGGTTTCCTGCAGCCTGCCATATAGTAAACATTCCGGAAGATCAGTTCCCCCTCACGTCCGGCATCCGTAGCACAGATGATTTTTTCTACATCCGGGCGTTGCATCAGTTCCTTCAGAATTTTAAACTGCTCGCCCTTACCTGGTGAGATTTCAAACTTCCAGTCAGAAGGAAGGATGGGGAGGTCTTTTTGCTCCCATTTGGAATAAGTTTCTTTATAGGCAGCCGCATCGGCAAGCCCGATCAGATGACCGATGCACCAGGAGACGAGATATCCGTTTCCTTCCAGATATCCGTCCTTGCGATTGCGCACGCCGAGAACCTTGGCAATGGACTGAGCGACGCTGGGTTTTTCGGCGATGACTAATTTATACTGTGTCATAATCGTTCTCCAATCTTTGAATTAATGGATGGGTTAGATTTCGTCTTTGTTATCTTCTTCCGGATCGTCTTCCGGGTCCGGATAATCAACGAAAGGTACATTCCCCTCTTCTGGTGTATTCTGCGGATCATCAGACAGCGTATCATTGTTGTCCTCCTCATCATCTTCCGGTTCTTCTTCTTCATCTGCTTCTTCCGCTCCTGAATCGTAGATATCATCTGGCTGCTCATCGTCTCCGTAAGCTGTCTCGTCTTCCTCTTCCTGATCGTCACGATTGCGGACTTTCAGGAAATAGTAACCGGCGATTACTCCAATGCAGGCAAGAGCCAGGAGTACATATCCGATATATTTACCGGCAGAGCTGCCGGAATCTGCAGTTTCAGTTTCTGCACCTGGGGAGGAAGTCTCTGTATCAGTTTCCTTTGCAGGCTCTGTCACTTCCTCTCCAGTCTGGTCTGTTGCGCTTTCAGCATTAGCATCAGGAGAATCCGTTGTGACAGACTCTTCATTTTTTGGATCTGTCTCTTCTGTAAAGTCGGCAAGATCCGCTTCATCAATCTGGGAGAGCATGTACACGTTGTTTGTAGTACTGTCCTTGTCGATAATGATGTAATAACTGTTTCCATTGGCAGTCGTTACAATATAAAACAGTTTATTTTGAGAAGAATCGGCTTCATCTGTAAGAGTGCCATTGCCTTCTACAGAAAAAGCATTACTGTCATCATTTCCTGTTTCCTCTGTGTTTTCCTCACGGATGATCGTAGATTCTTCGGAAGTATCCGTTTCGGAACCCGTGTATGCCATGACGGGAAGTGCTGACAACGAGGTCAGGATGCCGCAGGTTACAAGCGTGGTCAGGAATCGTATCAATTTGTTACTCCGTTTCATAATCATTGTCCTCACTTTCTGTGTTATTGGTTTCCAGCTTTGTGCCGGCAGAGTTGCCGGAAGTATCTGTTCCTCCGATGGTAAGGAGGAGGGCAGACAAATCAGTGCCGCCTTTCTTCAATGCGTGGATCACGGTCAGCATTTCGGTAGCGTCGAATTTGGCGCTTCGGATCGCATCAATCATTTCCGCATTTTCCAACTGCGTCCTCTGCTTATACAGCTCATCCAGCTTTTTCTGGACGAGCGCAAGGTTCGCTTCCTGTTTTCTGATTTCATTGTTGACACGTTTTAAAGCTCTCATTGTTTCATACTCCTTTCCATTTTGGAATTTTCGGGACAGCCGTGGTCAATACCAGCGGCCGCCCGTAAGCCAGTGCTGCGTCCAGTAGGAGGAATTGAGATCACCGTATTTACATGGATCGCCGCAGTGGATGAATGTTCCGGCACCATATTCGCCGGAGCCAATGTAAATGCCGACATGGGAGGCTCCCGATGTATTATAGGTACCCTGGAAAAATACCAGGTCTCCCGGCTGCAGCTGATCTTTCGATACCCTTGTACAGATATCAAGCAGACCGTTTGCGGTCAGATGCCCGGTGTTTCGGACGCCGGAATGGGTCAGGCAGTAGCTGACATACCCGGAACAGTCGAATCCGGAAGGACTGTAGCCGCCCCATACATATGGTGTTCCCAGATATTTTTGCGCCTCCTGAATCAAGGCGGCAGCATCCCCGGTTGCGTTTCCGACAGAACCAGGAACCGATGCTCCCTCGCAGGAGAGATAGAAATAGGGATTGTAATACTCGTCTTCATACTGGAATTCAATATGCAGGGTTGCTGTGGATACATCTCCGCTGGAACCGACTTTGCCGATCACATCGCCAATGCTGACGGTCTGTCCTTGTGATACAGAGACAGTGGAGCAGTGGGCATATAAGGTCTTGTAACCGTCATCGTTCTGAATTTCGATATATTTTCCGTAGGTATTGTTGGTTCCTACCTTAGAGACTGTTCCATCCTGGACGGACAGGATCTCTGTTCCGGCTGCAGGTGAGATGTCCAGTCCCTTATGCAGTTCTGTGACACCATTGGAGGTGCGGTAACCGTAATGGCTGCTGATGTAGCTGTACCAATAGCCGCTGATCGGGCTGCCCAGGAACTGTCGGTTTCCACGGCTCTGGATGTAAATGTTATATACTTCTTCCTGATCGTCGTTCAGGCGAGAGGAAAGAACAGAACCTAAACCTGTGGAAGTCATAGTGACATAGCATACTTTGACGGTTTCCGTTGTTGTGACTTCGATTTCTTCCCCGTCACCGCCCGCATAATATGCTTCATAACTTCGATGTCCATGAGCAAGAGCTTCACTGTGCGAATCGTAGTACACATCAAAATCAACTCCATGAGCATTTAGGTTCCCTGTATCCTCCACCGTATAAAGCATTCCGTTCATAATGACCTGTGTACCCATTGGGACAATCGGATTGTACGCATCTACCGCAAGGGTATGATTGCCGGAAGGATAAGCGCCGGATGCGGTAGGTCCGCCGGACCATTGCCCGCAGCAAATGGTACAGTTGCAGTAACCGGATGTTACAACAGTTCCGAGACTGTCACCGGCCTTTACGGTTTTGGTTACCGTCCGTGTTTCATTTTCTGTTTTCACATTGTAGCGGTACTGCTTGTTGAAGATGGTGTTTAATTCCTGCTTGATGGTATCGTTGAAAGTAAAGCCTTCATATTTCGCACACAGGTAGCTGATCAGGGCGACAGGATCATGTCCGATCTCACCGATGTTATAGTTATATTCTTCATAACCAGGGTAAGTAGTTTCCACCGTGTCAATTTTCTTCTGGAGGTTAGCTTCCAGCTGGGAATAGTACAGTTCCGCTTTGGTAATCTCTTGATCGTCTGCAGGCCAGGAAGATGCAGTTACAGATCCCAGCGTCTGGGTGACAATCGCAGTGCAGGACTGCAGCTGTGCAATCAGCAGGATGATAAACGCAAGTACAGCGATGATGGCGTAGACCATTGTTTTATCTTTCCGGAAGAATCCCTGAACAATGGATGCGGCCCGCTCTGTAATGGAAACGGTAGCTTCGGCACCCTTCTGAGCAGCCTTACCCGCTGTCTTTTGTCCTTTTTGTGCAGCCTCTCTGGCTTTTCGCTTATTACGCTGCTTCTGGAAAAATCGGTTGAGCGGATTTTTCTTTTCCGGTTCCTGTTTCTTGCGGGGGATATCACCTGTCTGAAATACAGTCTGATTTTCCAGAGGAGATTCCCTGAGCCGGGATGCTTTTTTACGTTCCCGGTTCTTTGCAGATACAGATTTTGCTCGCCGGTTGACGCTTCGGACACCCTGCTCGATCAGATACTCTGAACGTTCGGCAACTTCAATGCCGGTATTTTCCTCTCCAGCTTCATGGAACTTTCCCCGGAGATAAATTCCTGCAGCGCCAACGGCTGCACCAGCGGCAGCGCCTGCAGCTTTCCCGGTTCCCTTTTTGATCGTGCCGATCATTCCGGGCTTTCCTTTTGCGTCTCCTTTCTCAGGCTTGAGTTTAGAGCCGTTTCTTGCAGATTTCGGATCGCCTTCCTGCAGGCGGGATTTCGGCTTTTTCTTCCGTTCCTCTACCTTTTTGCGATGGGATTTTGAGTCTGTAGTAAAAACCGGTTCCTCAATATCGGGATGGAGAGCGTCGCTGTGGGGCGGCTTCTCTTTCAGATGGGATGGTTTCTTTGCCGCCTGGAGGACAGCGCTCTTTTTGCCGTTGGGTCTGCTGGAAACGAAGACTGCAGATTTTTCTGCAGATACTTTCGGATCTGTCTTTTTGGAACTTTCAGAATCCGATCTCTTTCGCTGTCGCTGTCCCTGATATGTTTTTCGGATCTGCTTCTTACGGCCATTCCCCTGCAGAGAGGATTGCTTTTCAGATACTACAGCAGATTTGCCTTTGCTCCGGGTGTAGTCAGATGTTTTCTCAGAGCCGGTAAATTCCGGTTGCTCCATCCGGTGGTCTAGCGTGATACCATTATCTTTGAGAACAGGATCTTTTGTGTCTGATACCGGTTTTGGAGCATCTTTTTTCGCTTTTCTCTCAGGAGAAGAGCGGATGTCAACAGACTTCGCATTTTCTGCCAATAGGAGACTGTCCTTGGATAGACCAGAGAGTGCGGCGGACTCGGTCGGCTTAGAGAGAGTGGCAGACGGCTCACTTTCCTTAGCCGGGAAAGAACGGGGAGATGTTCTGCCTGATTTTGGCTTTCTGGACTTACTGGCGTCAGGAGTATTGGATTGTTCCGTCTGGAGAACCGTTCCCTTTTCTGTATGAAAGCGATCTTTCGGAGCTTTCTCAGATAAATGCTGGGCAGAATGTGATTCCTGCAGCTTATGTTCCACTGGAGATGCCCTGCCGGAAGCGTCTGTTGTGACAGGAGCAGCCCCTCTCGGTGTATGCTCCTCTCGATGATTAAGCGCAACGCCATTATCATGCGGAGTAGATGGGATTTCTGCAGATGACGTTATCACAGTTTCCTTTCGTGTTTTTTCTTTAGGAACTGAGCGGATCGCAGAGGACGGCTGCACTTTTGGAACCGTTTCACTGTTACCGGATGAAGCCTGGGAATGCTCTGATTGGAAAGCCTCTCCTTTTTTAATATGAAATCGTTCTTCAGGAACTTTTTCAGAATGGTGTCCGGAGAAGTGTGATTCCTGTAGCTTTTGTCCCGCAGAAACATCCGTGCAGGGTACCTCTGCTATGGCAGGAGCCATCTCATTTTTTATAGAATCCCCTCGGTGATGGAGGACAACACCATTATCCTTCGGAGTGGATGTCTCCTCTGCAGATGCTTGATATCCAGAGACATGAGAGATATGCGGCTTTTTCCCCTTGGCAGTAGAGTTATCCGACTCAACCGGTGTGGCGGATGCAGTTTCCTGATGATATCGGGAAAGATGGGAGTGTTCGATGAAAGCGGCGGCGAAAGAGCCTGTGGAAGAAGAAGGGACGGCATGATGAGGCGGCTCCGAAAATGGATTCTGATGATTGGATTCCTGATAGATCGGAGATCGGCCGGAAGCCATGTCTGACACAGGCAGAGCTTCCGGAGAGCGGGAGAACGTTCCCTCTTGAATCTGCGGCGCAGGCTCTTCATAGGCATATGAAGAAGCCGGAACATAGGACTGTTGTTCTTGGAATAACGGATAAGGAGCGGAAGAGGAGTTGCCATGCTGATAAGATTCTGTAGAGGAATTGTAATCTGACAGATCATTTTGACGGGATGCCGGACGGTGACGAGGATGCTCCGGCTGTGATGTACCTGTTGAGGATGGCTCCTGCCCGGATGTGGGGATTTGCCTGTAGGAAGAATGGTGTTCTCCATAAGTTCCATACTCCCGGTGTTGATGAAATACATTTTCACTGGAATATGCCTGAAATGCACTTGGTTGATCCGCCTGTGGCTGTTTGGAAGTTTGGAAACTGGAATGGGGCTGTTCCGCATGATAGGAACCGGAGTGCAGGTGTTCTTTGACAACAGGCGATCCTGCGGAAGGTGTTTCTTCTATAATAATAGGATCATGGGAAGAAAAAGATGTGTTCTGTTCCGCAGAGTATCCAGCAGTCTGAACCGGTGCTGTAGGTTCGGCAGAAAAAGTTCCCTGTTCACTCGGGGCGGCTGCCCCAGAATCCAGTGTATCAAAATACGAGAAAGGTTCTGAACGGGGAGTATCATTGTGAGAGGGAAGTGAAGTAGGACGGTGGGATTTTGCAGGTGAAATACTGTCATGAACAGGACGAAGATCCTGGCCAAAGGAAGAGGAATGATGAAGTTCTTCGGACGTGTCGGTACTGTGATGGAATTCCTGATCCCCGGTCCGGCGGCTGATCCGATTGACTTCGTCGGTCGTAAGATTTTTCTCAACCAGACCGTCCCGGGTCATTTGCTGCACAGATTTATCCCTTGCTGTGTACCGGTGTTTCTTTCTACTCACAATTGCGATTCACCTCCTTTCCTGTCGGGTGGGTTACGGCTGATCTACAGGCGTGATATCCATATCCGCCCACCGGTCAGCAATAGCATCCATACAGTTGATGACATCATTGATGGATTTACACTCAGAAGCAGAGGTATCCAGTTTTCCGGCAATCTCCATCATGGATTTTGACAGGACGGCTTTCCGCTCCTGGATACCGATCAGATAGTTCAGCATGTCATGCATACTGACCATATCGTGGAATAACTGTTCAAAATCAGAGCAGGGAATTATAATGCAGTCGATTCCGTCAATTTCAGTAGTATGAGGTCTGGAAGACGGAGTATCGTCCTTTTTGTCTTTTTCACAGGAACCGGCGTGGCGGTCAGGAAAAGTCGTCTGTCCGGTCTCTCTTAAAAAAGCAGCCTGTTCAAAGAAGGTTGGCAGTTCCAGAGCCTCCAGATGCGTATCGCACTCCCGGAGAAGACGGACAACAGCCTGCCAGTGAGCGTTACGTGTTTCGGTGCGTGTACAATTCATGGATAAAATCCTCCTTATAAATGGGAATGATAAAAGAAAGAGAAGGTAAGAGAAGTGCTTATGCTGTCTCGGTGAGTTTTGTACTCATGATTCGATACAGCTTGGTATTGCGTGGGAAGTGATCCCGGAATGGGATGATGACATTGCCGTAGAATAACAGGCCTTCGCCCTCAGAAGAGTTGGTGACGTAGGAAAGCTGATGCGGCGAGATAGAAAGAGCCTTTGCGAGAATCTGCCGGTCACCGCTTGCCTGATTGAGCATGTAGATAAAGTCGGAGTTTTCGAAAATATTTTCAATCTCTCTGGAAGAGAGCAGATCCTTGACGTTCTGAGTGACACCAGTGGGAATTCCGCCCCACTTTCTGAATCGTTTCCAGATTTCTACAGAATAGCTGGCTGTCTGTTCTTCTTTTAAGAGCAGATGGAATTCATCGCAATAAAACCATGTATGCCTGTGGGCGGCACGGTTCTCTGTGACACGTCCCCACACCTGATCCTGGACAATAAGCATTCCCAGCTTTTTCAGCTGTTTACCCAGATCTTTGATATCAAAACATACCAGACGGTTACTCAGATCAATATTTGTTCGATGATTGAATACATTCAGGGAACCATGAACATAGATGTCTAGCGTCGTAGCGATGCGTTTTGCTTTTGGGTGGTCATATTCAGCCAGGTAATTGTACAGATCTTCCAGAATCGGCATGTTCTCCGGTTTCGGGTCAGCCAGATAGGGCTGGTAGACAGCCCGGATTGCCTGGTCAATGATGGACCGTTCTTCTCCTTCAATGCCATTTCGCCCCATGATCAACTCAAACAGAGACAAGATAAATTCGGATTTCAGTTGGAGAGGGGAGTCATCCTCGGAATAGTTCATGTTGATGTCTAAAGGGTTGATATAGTCCTTACTATTGGCGGCAATTTTTACTACCTGCCCATGCAGGGCATGGATCAGGGCAGTATATTCAGACTCCGGGTCGCAGATCAGGATGGAATCGTTTGGGCATACGAGGAAAACATTGGTGATTTCCCTCTTAGCAGAAAAGGATTTTCCGGAACCGGGAGTTCCGAGGATCAGTCCGTTGGGATTTTTCAGATTTCGCCTGTCCACCATGATCATGTTGCTGGATAAAGCGTTTAACCCATAGTAAAGAGCGTTCCCACCCTGAAAAAGCTCCTGTGTTGTGAATGGGATAAAAATAGCGGTGCTGGAAGTAGTCAGCCCACGTTCAATCGGGATCTGATTGATTGCTAAAGGAAGGGAGGACATCAGTCCGGCTTCCTGCCGGTAATCGAGCCGCCGCAAAGTGCAGTTTGCCTGCTGAGCGATACTGGATGCCTGGAACAGGCTGCTTTCTAACTGCTTTTTGGAAGGAGCAGTCATTAAAAGAAGAACCGTTACCAGGAACATTCTTTCGTTCCGGGACTGCAGATCTTCCAGCAGCTTTTTCGCTTCATGGCCGAAGGTGAGAAGGTCGGCAGGAAGAATATCCATATCATATCCGCCCCGGACCGCCTTTTTTTGCTCATCCATCTTCATCCTATCCAGATCGGTTAGCTTGGATTTGACATTTTTGATCGCCTTCGTCTGATCGAGAGAATGGATATGAAGTGTTAAAACTAAATCGCTGTCGATATCAAGAATCTGAGCCAGAAGTTTGTCTGTCAGTTCCGGAGCCGTGATCTGCAGATAGGAGACAGCGCCAACATTTCCTCCCATCCGGAAGTAGCGCCCTGGCTTAAAATTTAAACTGGTCGGAGCAATGAAATCCTTAGTGGAAAGACCGCTTTCTTTCAGATACTCATAGTCAAACTGAAATGGTTCCCGGGTATCAGAGCAAAAGGTATCATGCATCAGTTTCAGGCGAGCGTAGCCGTCGGTGCTTTCTGCCCGGACGCCCAGTACCTTGAAGTTTGCCATTACATCCGTTTCGATCCGCTCTAACCGGACTTTTGCCTCCGGATAATTCTTTGCCTCAACGGAAAATGTGATATATTTTGTCTTGTGCATCCCGTTATTCCCTTTGGCAAGCTGATCCTGCAGCATGTGGGTGTACTCTGTCCGGATTTCATCAAAGTCATCCCCACAGGCGGGAATGTCGATCATTTTCTGGTATTCGGAAAAGTTGATATGCTGGTTCAGAAAGGAAAGCTGGAAGTGAATGGAAGAATCGAAATAATTTAGAAAGTCACACCAATTTTCAAAAATCGCCGCTTTATCTTCCTGCATGGCGAGCTGATAATTGATATCATAGAAGCGGACTGTTTTGGAATAGCGACCGTCGTTTCCGTAACAGATGCCATCCTTATACATGGCTTTATAAGGGATGCTCTGCTGGGTAGACAGCTCTTTTTTTGCTTTTTCTCGTTTCGTCGGACGCTTGTCGTGTCCACGGAGCGCCGGAGAAAATTTTTTTTTCCCGGCGGAGTTGTTATTCTTTTTTGCGCTTCTGTAAGCGCCGGATTTTGCTTTCAAAGATTTTTGCCTCCTTTTGATCAAAATCCTCCAACTGTTCAAGCTGGGAATAGTAATTGTTCGTTTGGAATGTTCTGACCTGATTTTTGGTCAAGAATTTGAGATAGTTGATTAAGATTTTTTCGAAGGGAAGTCCGTCTTTCTCGAACATAGCGAGAAAAAAGAAGGGAAGCATGATCATGACCATGCAGATGCCGGATACGGATGTACCCAGAATATCTTTTGTAAATACATAAAAAGGAATTCCGACAAGAGCGCCGGCTCCGAAGCAGATGATCTGCCGTTTTGTCAGGTTAAAGGCTACTTTTGACTTGACTTTTGATAGATCCTTTGGAACTGTCACAAATGCCATAATTCGGATTGCCTCCTTCCGCAGAAATAGTATTCAATTCCATTGTGCTGTCTACTTCATTTCCCCATACATCCCAGCCAGGGGATTTCTGCCTGGCAAACAATTCGATCCGGGGAAGATCGCCTGCCAGAGAAACGATTTTATCCCTGGTGATGTCCGGCTTTTTACTGTGTTCTTCAACAGGACTGATAATGAACTGGTGGATAGAATTAGAGTACCTTTTCGGCTTGCCTCGTTTTGCCAGTAGACAGATTTCCGCATTGCCTCTTGTCCAGAAACCCAGACCATAAAACCACGAGGGACTTTTCCGGTTCTGCTTAAGCCAGACGAAAGCGACTGTCGTGTAATGAAATCCCCATGCTTTGATCAGGCGTAATGCTTCTTGCAACATGGGAAAAGTAGTCCATAGAAAAAGAAGGCAGTCATGATTTGCGAGCTGCTCTACAGGAAGATTGCAGAGATCCCCTATACTCATAGTAGGATAATGCTTTTCTGCGGCACCAGGCATATTTTTGCAATTATAACGCCAGGGCGGATCTGCATAGATGATACTGTATTTTTTTTCGAGTTCCATGATCCTGCCTCCATTAATGAGTTCCGAATAATGCTTTCGACAGACTGCCGGTTTTCATGAGGGCAAAACAGAGTAGTACTGTATAGGCTCCAACCGAAAACAGTGCAGAATGGATGTCGGAGGCAACCGTTAAATTGTTTACAAGGACTGCGTAGATGGCAACGATCACCATCATAAAGAAACCCTGGAATCCGAGGGCAAACAGGGATTTGAAGTAGTTCGTTCCAATATGTCCCCATTCCCGGTTGCTCATAGTCGCAAATGGGATCGGGGCGATAGAAACCGTTAAGTAGATCTCAATCATACGGCCATACAAAATGACTGTGATGAGAATTGACATAATTTTGAGGCACAGGCTGATAATGAGTGTCTCGACGGCGAGCTGCAACAGACCACCGATTTCCATTGTTTCCATTTCTGTCTGCATGGCAGTAATAGTTGACTGGATATCAACACTTGTGCTGTCCGTGATCAGGTTCCCTGACTGGGTGATTACGTGCTGGGCCAAATCAAAGACCGCCATTGTGATCGTAAAGGTGTTGCTGACCAGATAGACCGCAACGGCGGCTTTAAAGAAAAATTTGAAGAACATGAACGTATCGAAATCGTGCATGTTATTCTTTTCGGTAACCATAGTAATCAATTCGTAGCACAACACAAATGTAATGATGATCCCCGCAATCGGAACCATGACATTATTGGAAAGAGTCTCGATCATGGAAAAGATGCTGGAGTTCCATGTCTGCGGAGTTTTTCCAACTTCTGTAGCAATGGTTCCGACTTTGGTATTCACATCGTCATACAAGGTGGTCAGATTGCTTGAAATAAAGCTGATAAGCAGATTTTTGATCCACTGCTCAAGGCTGTCTAAAATTCCAAACAACGCACCTCACCGCCTTAAAAGAGACCGGATAACAGTGGAATCAGGGTGGTGCCGACTAATGCTACACCGCCGCCTGCCATGAGCTGTTTCATGCCCTGGCTCTTTGCGCCGGGATTGTCATTACCGTAACCCTCCAGCAGGTTGATTGCGCCCCATACGCCAAGACCGGCACCGAGGGCGATTACGAGAGTCTGCAGTACGTCAACTGCGCTTGTGAAGAAACCCATATAAATCTTCTTGATCCGTAGCAACCTGCAGTTTTTTATACCTGTCTGTAGGCATACTGGGATCGTCTCCTTTCTTTTAAATTTTATGGGAACAGGTGTGGTGGAATAGCCGCCGCAGAAGAGCAGCGGTCAGAGAAGAAAAGAAGACCTATCTATGCGGCGGGCGAGAATTCCGCTAGATAAAGCCAGACGGGAATCCAGACATGAGACCGCCTCCTTTGAAAGATATGAGATATAGAAAGATAGAACTGGCGGTAATGGCCAGCCCCTCTATTTCAAATCGTCCTGGAGCGGACCGGACGAAAAGAATTTGCAAAAGAGATGAAAAAAATAAAAACGTCGCTGCCAGAAAACTTGTTCCAACAGCGGCGCTGATTTACGATTCGCCCATATATTCAATTTCAATTTGATATGTACTGTCCTTATATGCAGTATGGAAAGAATAATCGCCTATTTCTAAATCACCATCTATAATAGGAAAGAACGCTTTTTCCTCTGCATCATAAATTACAGCTTCATTCATCCCTTCGTTGTCAGATACGTCCAGGATTTCACGGATACAGTCATCACAAAACTGTGCTTTCATTTTGTGCAGACTGACAATCCCCCGGCTGCGGTCAATAGCAGCCGATCCAGTACCTGTACTCAGATTTTTTATGATCGTCACATGAGATTCGCTGATTTCGTCGTATCCAAAATTCGCTATGGTGCCACGATTTTTTTGATCTGTAACCGGTTCATTCGTCTGGTAAATGTCCAATCCATAGGTTTCACCTGTGTTTAGGAAAACCAGATTGATGCGCTCCAGGTAGCCCTCTCGCTCCAGGCAGCATCCGTTAGCTGTGTTGGGGATGTACTGGATCAGGTTCTCTACATCCTGTCCATATTCACTGTAAACGAGATCATGTCGGATCGTTTGGGCGATTTCTTCGTATTCATCATCAGTTGCCGTTGCCATATAGGTGGCGACGGTCCCTAAGAGTTCTTCCATGTCTTTTTCCGCTTGATGATTCGCCCAGAGATTTGCGATTAGGACAATAACTGAAATTAGAATAAATGTGAGAGTACTGACCATAAAACCGCCATACAGCAAAGTCCGTTTGTCGTGCTGGCTTAAATGCCTTTTTTCCATGTCATAGGTATCATCTTTCCAAAAATCACGCCATTTTTGTCGTATCTTTTTCATAACTTACTTCCTCCTTCGTAGATGGTGTGAACTAACAGCTAATAGTTTATAGTCTATCAGAAGCTATTGAAAACGACAATCATAATATAGTCTTTAAGTGTACAAAATAACAACTGACAGCTAACAGATAGGTGTAAATTATGGAAAAGAATGGATTAGGAAAGCGGCTCAATGCAGTGAGAAAAGATAAAGGATTGACTTCGGATAAACTTTCGGAAATGTGCAATATCAATGCGACGTATCTTCGACAGATTGAGGGTGGAACGAAGATGCCAAGCCTGCCGGTATTCATCAGCATTTGCAACGCCTTGAAGGTTTCACCGGACTATCTTCTTCGGGATGAACTGGAAGAAAATGAAGTTACAGCGATCCGGGAGATTGAAGAACTATGGGAGAAAGTCCCGCCAAGCAGACAGGCGCTGGTTCTGGAAATGATAAGAGCTGCGCTGACACATAACGAATAGTAGAATGGCCAGCCGGAGCGGCTGGCTTGAATTTTCGCTGTGACCGCCCCGGTGGAGAAGATACTTGTGCTCAAAAGAACTTCTGTTCAGAAAGAACACAAGTGATAACTTCTGTCCAAAAAGAGCATATGTGTAAAATAAGAATTTTCGGCAGACTTGTGTTCAAATGAACCTCTGTTCAAAAATAACATAAGTTGAGACTTCTGACCATTTTGAACAAAAGTAGTTTTTTGACCAAAATGAAGAGAAAGAGGAGCCGCCTTGTGCTGAAAACAGAGCACAGACGGCTCTTATGAGCGGCGGTATGACGCCGGCAGAGGGTTTTCTGCCTTAAGGAGTAGAAATATCCTCCTCTGTGACCGAATACAGATCAAAGGTGTCTGTTTCTTTTACTTTCAGGCGGTGCTTCAGGTATTCTTCAATATGGAATTCATTTGCCTTGTCATAGTCAGACAGCTCTTTGTATCGGGGATGTTTGGTGATGTCATATTTATCAGAGAAGAACGGCCGGACACCACGCACCTGCAGGATGCACTTAGCTCCGTCCATGACGGCAAGTTCGTCCTGGCTCATCAGTTCCTTTCCAGTTTTCTGGTAGTTCATTCCATAGCTGCGGCTGGTGCCACGGGTATCGCTGGTGTTGTAGAGGTCAATGGTCTCCTTGCCGAGCACAGCGGACATCTCTTTTAATGTGCTGGCTTCTTTGCCGCCCAGGAACAATGTGCAGTCACAATTGCCCACGATGGTGTCGGCAGCGTCTTTATAGATGGTCTTCAGCTGGGACTGACTCTGCAGCACGATAGAAGCGGAGATCTCCCTGCTTCGGATCGTTGCAATTAGTTTATCAAATTTTGGAATTTGACCGATGTTAGCGAACTCGTCCAGAAGACACCGGACGTGTACGGGCAGGCGACCATTGTATTTGTCATCTGCCAGATCGCAGAGCAGATTGAATAGCTGAGTGTATAGGATGGAAACGATGAAATTGAACGTATCATCGGTGTCAGAAATGATGACAAAGAGAGCAGTTTTGCGGGTGCCGATGGACTCCAGATCCATCTCGTCATAGGCGGTGAGGTCACGTAGCTCCTGAATATCAAATGGAGCCAGACGGGCACCGCAGGAGATCAGGATGGATTTGGCCGTTTTTCCTGCCGCCAGCTTGTATTTTTTATACTGCCGGACGGCAAAGTGTGTCGGATCTTTTTCTTCCAGTTCATCGAAGAGCAGATCCACAGCGTTCTTGAAGTTTTCATCATCTTCCCGTGTCTCGCTGGCATTGATGAAATCCAGCAGAGTGGAAAAATTCTGTTCTTCCTCCGGAGCCTCATACCAGATATAACCGATCAGAGCGCAATACAGAAGGCGTTCCGATTTGACCCAGAAATCTTCTCCGGCTTTTTCTCCCTCTCCCCTCGTATTGGCAATGATCGTGTTTACCAGTTTCAGAATGTCACGTTCCGAGCGTATATAGGCGAAAGGATTGAAGTGCATGGATTTACTGAAATTGATGGTGTTCAGTGTTTTGACAACATAGCCGCCGTCAATGAGCATCTGACCGCACTCGACGATCAGGGTTCCTTTCGGATCGGTGACTACGTAAGAAGAATGCATCTGCATGAGCGACGGCTTAATGAAGAATCTGGTCTTGCCAGAGCCGGAGCCGCCGATGACAATGATATTTTTATTCCGGGCATATTTTGGAATTTTGGGACGGCTTTCCATTGTCAGCCGTTCCGTCTGCGTCAGGGGGATGTTCTGAAAAAAATCAGGATGGATGAATGGCTTGATGTCATTGGCGTTCCCCCATCTGGCAGAACCGTATTCCATGCCGGGGCGATACTTTTTTGCGTTCTTCCGGCGATACAGAATGACCAAGAAGAAGCAGACCGCAAAACCCGCCCCGAACAGCATATCATAAGGATGCAGGCTGGGGAGAGGATTCTTAAACGCCGCATTAAAGTTCGACATGCCGTTTATGAACTTGTACAGTGGCTGATTTCCGGGACTGGCACGATAGAGCCATGCTATCCGGTTGCCGAACCAGGCAATTAAAAGATAGGGAAGGAGCCGGATCAGATACTTTTTCAGGTCGCCGGTACTGATCGCAGGGCTGCTTGATTTCCCCTTATTTCCGACTTTAGGCAGAAGCCTTTTCTTCGACATTTTCATCGGGAATGCTCCTGATGCTTGTGCTTCGCTCTCTGCTGATTGATGGCGTCCTTAACAACCTGCATAGCTTTGGCGAGTTTCTGGCAGACAGACGGACGGGCTTTCTTCTTTGCGGTCCGGTTCGTGTATTCCTTAAAAGCCGCTGTCATTACATCCACGTCCTTCGCTTTGAAAAAAACGTAATAGATTGGTGGCCGTACGCTTCGGTCTTTTTTCAGGGCATAATCAATATCGTACTTACGTGCTACCCGGTCAAAGGAACCGATATTTTTATTCGTGATCTGGATATTCGCCAGTTTATCTTTCTGTTTCGTCAGATCTTTGAGTGTCTGTTTACCTTGCGGGATTTTCTCCTTTTTGCCGGCGACGGATTTTGCATGTTCCTTCTCCAGCATGTGTACAACTTTGACCAGCGCTTTTTTCAGAATCTCAGCGCTGATCCTTCCGCCCTTAATGCTGACGGAAATAGTTCTGTCATTGACATAATCTTGCATGAATGATCAACCTCCTCCTATCTTGTGGGATTTTTGTCAACTTAACAGAGACGGCCATACTGCAGGGAGGGAATGCGTACGTTTTTTTCATGGCAGGGAAACTTACAGTCTCCTTGCCAATGCCGGATTATCGCTCTGCACCCAGTTTTGGTAATAGGCAGAAATGGTGCTGGGTGCATTGTAAAGGGTTGTGAGCAGATAGCTTTTGATGTTGCGGATTTTGTTCGTGTTCTGTGACAGGCAGGTCATCACATACTCAATATGGTCGCTTCTCAGCTTTAAGAGCCTGGATTTGACCACACTCTGCGGGACATCCTGACCACTGATGCGGATCATAGGCGCAGAGCTGCAGATAGCTTCCACCATGATGTCTACAATACCACGGATCGTGTCTGTGTCCATTTCATAACGCTGGATCAGATAATCAAATTCGATATTCTCTTTTACCAGCTCCCGATAGGATTCAAACTCATTGCTGAGCTTTTGAGCGCCGATTGATTGGAGAAAGCGCTGGTCATCCATATCAATCGCATCCTCCATCGTATCCTGATAAACAGGCCGGGAAGCTGGCATCTCCTGCAGGTCGGCATCAGCGACCTGATTGATGGAAGGATAGTTGCTCTGATCCATATTTTTTCTGTCTTTTTTTCCTGAACTCTTTCTTTTATTACTGTCCAGGTTTTGCGTACACGAAGTTTCTGCGTACGGATATCCTGTGTCCGGACTTACCGTATACGGGTTTTCCGTACACGGGGAACCTGTATACGATAAATCAGTATACGGAGGTCTGGCACACGGTTTCTGTCCGGCGGGAGAAGTGGAAGAGTCAGGATGCAGGAGCCTGCCGGAGTTCCCAGACTGCTTGTCTGCCATAGCGGATAAGGTGTCAGCTGCCCCATGTAAGGCATGGAAGCCTTCGGATGCTGATTCATTTGACGAATCACCGTCAGGGTCGGATTTGCCGTCCTGAAGGCGCTCAGAGCCGTCATAATTGCCGTCAGTGTTATCTTTAGGAGATTTCCTATCACCGCCGCCGGCAAGCTCCTTTTGGGGCGTTTCATAGATGATGTATTCGATTTCGCCAAACTTGCCTCCGGTATTCGGCTGATGACGGCGCATGTATCCCCATTCCTCTAATTCTTTGAGCGTACTGGAAATACTGGTGACGCCTTCTTTGCAGATCGCAGCAAGCCCCCGGACATTGTAGTGCCACTCGTCAGGCAGGGAGAGCATGATCGACAGCAGTCCTTTTGCTTTCAAAGACAGGTTCTTATCCCGCAGATGGTAATTGCTCATTATCGTATAGCCTTTACGCTTTTCTACTCTGATAACTGCCATGATGGGTTCCTCCTTTATGATGAAAAAGTCATCGGAAATGCGGTCATGCAGCACTCCGATGACTTCGGGTTATAAACTATACTTTTTTATCAGACCTCATTTTGCAGAATCTCCTTCATGAGCTGTGCTCCTAAATAAAATCCCCGTGCAAAATGGCTGTAGTTTTCCGATGAAGCTAAAGCGGCTCGGGCGCTGATAAGGTCTTCGTAAGATTCATGAAGCTCTGGAGGAAGAGAAGAGGTGAATATGTCCTCCACTTCACGGACTTCCTCCAATTCTTTTTTATAATCTTTGCTTTCATAGGGATTGAATTGCTCAGCGGCATATATTTCCCCATCGAAGAGTTGCTCTACAAGCGATTTACCTTTGTGCATAAAAATCCTCCTTTACTGCTTTAAGCGTGTGAAATTCATTTGTCACCATTCCCAGCCTCTGACTGGAAATACAGTTCGAGGGCTTTGGTGACTATGGTGCAGATTTCATCCTCTGCTTTACTCTCAAAATACCGGTGGTAGACTGATTTTGGAATTCTCATGCTTTTGTATGTCTTTTTGCGAGACTTTTCCCGATCAAGATTTAACAACAGAGTCTGCAAGCCTTCTTCGGTCAAGCTGGATGCCTTACTTTTTTGATGGAGCATATGGATTCCGGCGAGATCAGGCTTGATGCTGTATGTCTGCAGAAAACGATCCAGCCATTGCTGTTCCACCTCACTCAGATAAGAAATCTCCACACAGACTGTCTGCTGGATTTTCTTATTGTCCAACCTTTCTTTGAAAGCCGGAATGAGTTTATTGATTCGTAACAGTCTGGCAATGGTGGAAGAAGAAAGACCGTATTCGTCTGCCAATGATTTTCGGCTGTTTTTATTGATATTCTTGGCATCAGCTTCACGACCCTCCAGTTTGAGCAATTCTCGTTCGATGTCATTGCGTTTTCCCTGATTGGAAATTCTTCCGTAGTGGGCGGCAATGACAGCAGCACGTTCAGAGAGGAGCATTTCTGAAAAACCACGCTGCAGGAGATTTGTCTCAACCACATAGAGCCATGCTTCTTCCGCTGTCAATCCTTCTTTGATGATTGCCGGGATTGTTTCCTTTCCGGCAATCCGGGAAGCATTCATACGGTTGTGGCCTGCAAGCATTTCATATTGGCGGTCAGCGATTTTATGTACGATAGTCGGAGTGAGGACACCGTTTTCCCGGATACTTTCTACCATGTCATTCAGTCTGTCTCCCTCGTAAAGCCGGAACAGGTGGTCATGGTAGGGAACAATCTGCGATATTGGCAGATCCACAATAACATTCTCTGGAGTATGTACCACATCACAGGAGGTAGGAATGAGATCAATCGGGTCATGGACGATAGGACGTACAGGAGAACCTTTTTTCATTAACTCTCAACCTCCTTTTGCAGTTCTGCTTTTGCGACGATACGAAGTTTGCCCTGTTCAAGTAGTTCCTGTGCAAATGCTTGGTATGCAGCTGCAGCGGGAGAAGAGGGGCAATACTCAATCACACTTTTTGAAAAATAGACGGATTCGCCTACTTTTACCGTCATAGGGATTGTGGACTGAAACACATGGAGAACGGAACCATATTCCTGCCGGATTTGATTGGAAATCGTCTGGCAAAGCGTGGTACGTTTCTCGCACATGGTCAGCAGGACACCAGCAATCTCGATATTCGGATTGAAGCGGCGTCGAACTTTGGCAATGGTTGCCATAAGCCGTTCCAGCCCCATAGCAGAGAGATACTGGGGATTGACTGGAATTACGACCAGATCAGCAGCAACCAGTGCATTGATGTTCAGATTATCCAACTTCGGACCGGTGTCCACGAGGATATAATCGTACAGAGGGCGGAGAGGAGTGAGGATATCAGATAAGAACCGTTCACTGCCCATTTCAAGCCGCATGGTTTCCGAGACGGCGGACAAGTAGGTGCTTGCAGCGATTAGGTCAATACTGCCGCAGTGCTGGATATAACTTTCCGGTTCGGGAAGGTCATCATCGTGAAGTTCAGCTTCCAGAAGCTGTGCAATCCCCACGGGCAAATCGTTCGGCTGCTCGATGCCGAGACAGCAGGTCAGATTCGACTGATAGTCCATGTCAACCGCAAGAACCTTTTTACCGGTCTGGCTAAGAGCTACGGCCAGATTATGGGTGGTTACGGTTTTTGCAACGCCACCTTTCTGAGCGCAGCAGACAATGATCTGTGCTGAATGTTTCATTGATTTACGCCTCCCTCTGTTGTATAATTTTTACAATGAGTTTCGTGATGCACAGGGCGAGGCACCCCAGCCCTGCTACTATTTTCCATGTGAGTACGAACACGCCAATGATGCCGCCGACTAAGATGTCGAACACGATTATTCCAACGGTTCCTCCAAGGGAATAACCTTTAGGGATGAACCAGATGAACATCCGATGTATTCCGAAAGGAATTCCGATCAGAAGGAGCATCAGAATGTAATCAGGTTTTCCACCAGACGGATAGTACAGGGGCTGACAGAAGAACAACACTGCTGTGATAACTGCCGCTGGTGCAACAAGATACTGAAGCAATTTCTTTGCCATAGATTCTGCCGCCCCTGTGTGGGGCGATGGCACCTCCTTCCCTTGCATACATTAGGCTGGATAAAATCAAGTCGTGTTAGTTTCCAATTGTGGGTTAGAAAAAACAGGAGGCTCACCGAAGCGAGTCTCCTTTGTCACAACATCCTTTTATGAGCTTTAGCTCAATAAAGACATCAGGGACAAACCAGCCCGCTCAAACCCGCTTAAAACGGTGAGTTTCTTGATTTGTCCCTATTATACCGCACACGTATTATTAATTCTGTGATTAAAAAAAATTAGGAGATGACATGCATGAATAATACAATGATAAATCAACAGAATAAGATAGCTATTGTTATTCCTGTTTATAATGCAGAAAAATATATACGAAAGTGTATCAAATCTTTTCAGAATCAAACATTGCAAGATTTTAAATTGATTTAATAGATGATGGATCGCAGGATAGAAGTGGGAAAATATGTGATCAGATGGCAAAGATAGATAGTAGAATCCTTGTTATACATAAAGAAAATGAAGGATCGGTAAAAGCACGTAAGGATGGGGTATTAAATTCGGAAGCACAAAAGATGGAGTATATATTTTTTTCGGATGCTGATGATTTTGTAGAAAAAATGCACTAGAAAAGCTGCATAAGTTTGCAAAAAAAGTAAACGCACAATAGCACGTACCTAGACAAACAAAAGATCATTTTTTCATGACCTCTTGTTTGTCTTTTTGATCTCTTTTGGTAGCTTTTCTGAC
>JABLTT010030663.1_pt1 | contig 30187 bp, 43 predicted proteins | sample 7160061 | NCBI WGS metagenome assembly JABLTT01 (sample SAMN14651232, study PRJNA627086) | human gut metagenome | isolation source: feces | host: Homo sapiens
CCGCACCCTACCGATACACGTACCCTGATCCCGTTTTTGAAAGACATGGAGAATCACCTGGGATTTAAGTATTCAGAAGTCGTTGCAGATGCCGGGTACGAAAGTGAAGAAAACTATCTTTTCATTGAGGAAAACGGACAGACCGCCTATATAAAGCCGCAGAACTATGAGATTTCGAAGACCCGAAAATACAAAAAAGACATCAGTAGAAGGGAAAACATGGAGTACCATGCAGACAGGGACAACTACATCTGCCTCAACGGAAGGGAACTAACTGTCACAAATGAACGCAGAAGTAAAACAACTAGCGGATATGTCAGTGTAAAAACTTATTACAGAAGCCCAGACTGCACTGGTTGTCCTTATAAAACGGAATGTATCAAGGGAAACAACTGCAAAACACCTATGGAAAAACGTAATAAAGTGCTGATGGTCTCGAAGACGATGAGTCAAAAACGTGCAGAAGATCTGGAACGGATCACAAGTGAGTATGGAACGATGCTCCGTATGAATCGCAGTATTCAGGCCGAAGGTTCATTTGCTGATGTAAAGGAAGACATGAATTTTCGAAGATATCTGTACCGAGGAAAAGCAAATGCACTGGCAGAGAGCATCCTTTTGGCGATGGGACGAAATATCAATAAGCTTCATTGCAAGATTCAGACCGGAAGAACGGGGAGTCATCTTTTTTCATTAAAGACAGCATAGATTTTAATGGTTGAAAACAAAACAGTTTGAAATCAGGCATGCCGAAAGAGATGTCTGGGAATGAACTGTGTTTATAAGGGATGGAGGCGAAATCACAACCGATTTCGCTCCCATTTGGGCATAAAGCAGGGCTGCCGCCCAGCAAAAAATATTTGCTAGTGCAACAGCCCCATTTTTCATGGTAAGAAGGATTTCGGCCTGGAAGAGTTCAAAAAATACTTTTTTCACTCTATTTTGGAAATTTCAAAATAATGGAATGAAGTGGCTTACAAGATATCTAAATGATGCAACGAGTTTATAAATATTTTGTTTAGCAATTTGGCAGGTGAGAACATTGGAGATAAAAAAGGGAGATAACAAGCCAATGGTCATTCACACCAAGGAGAAAGCAAAGATTCATACCCATGAAGCAAGTGGAGCCACGATTAAAGGCAGCAACAGTTTCTAAATTTTGTAATAACAATACAAATGTATTGAAATAGAAATGATTTAGTGATTATAATGAAGAAAATAGATGGGAGTGAGGTGTTGAACATGGATAGTACAATTCAGGTCAGGGTAGAAGATGAGTTAAAGAGTAAATCAGATGAACTATTTAAGGATTTAGGGACAGATACAACAACAGCAATCAGAATGTTTTTAACCCAGGCAACTGCGACAAATGGATTTCCTTTTGAAATAAAAAGGCAGACAGAATCAAATCCATATGTACCTATGACGGAGACAGAAATGCTTGCAAAATTGGAAAAGTCCAGAGAACATGGGATGTTCAGAGATGCAGATCTTGTGGTTTCTGATATGAGATTGAAGTATGGATTATGAAGTTGAGAAAAATTCCTTACTCAACTTTTTATAAATCGCACCAAAACCGCATGATAGCCGTCGGAACGTTAGAATCTTCATTCTGCGTCCGTTTAGTACGAACAATACAGAGGGAACATAAACAGAAAAAATAGGAACTGAGGATGATAAGACGTGAAATCGATGTCAAGAGGGCTCCTACAAAGAGTCAGATAAAAATGTTAGAAGCGGCTGAAAGGCATCCCATCTGCTTCGATGAGGATTGCCCGGAACTGGCCGATGACGATTTGGTCAAATTCAAAAAAATTACTGATACTAAAAAAGAGCCTCCTTTTTACCAATGTCATTAAATTAAGCAAAAATCTCGAAATGAACTCTTTCTAAGAAATTAGAAGGGGTTCTTTTTTTGTGGCTGAAATCCAAAATCCGGTCGTTTTGATATCCGTAGCATCGCAATTAATGTGCCGCATCATTTTTCATAATATATACAGAGGTTTCCGGCAGAAAACCGCCGCAGAAAATCATCGTGCGTGTGACATACTGAAAGCGAAACTAATATTGATATACTGCATTACGATTGTGGTGTGGGTATGCACATATAAATACGGATTATAGCTAAAAATAACCAAAAAGTGTTATCCGCAAATAATATCATCCCGAAAATTTTACATACTGTATATGTAGCTGTTGAGTGGCTCAGTAGGTGTGGATACAATTGCTGGGAAGCACAAACAGAAATTAAAATCATACAAGGAGGGTCATATAATGACAAGAAAAAATCTTATTAAAATCTCGGAAGAGACAAGAAAGAACCTTACTGCAGACCTTGCAAAGGTACAGGAGGCTGGTTACGATATCACGAATATCTCTGTCGAAAATCTTATTTCAAGAGCACAGGTTCTCCCGGAAGTACATTTGCTGGATATTATGTACCAAGATGGTCTTAAGGAAGCAATGAAAACACTGATTTCTTATTATGCAGCTCCTGCAATTAATTATGAACAGGAGTATCCGATGCATACTAGATTTCTCGATGTGTTCCGCTTCTGTGGGAAAATGTTGGTAGATTCTACATATGATGACTTCAATGTGGATGAAAATGATTTGAAAATCGCTGCTTCTAAAATCAGCTCTCAGGTTGCTGCGATGCTGATTCCTGATTTGGAAGAAATTTATGATAGAGATTTTAAGGAAAAAAAGGATTTTATGGATCTTTTTAACATTCTGAACAGAAATTGGTCGGAGGATTTATTCGGTTCTAGCATTTACTGGCTGCTTCTGGGCATTATGGATTTTCCTGCAATCAAGTTTGTAGATACTCCAGCTGGAAGAATTAAATTCGCTATTTGGCTCAAGGAGCTCACCGCCTTTTGGCCAGAAACTGTCTGGAATTGGGATAATTTCGATTGCTAAGCTATACAAAAGAGATGATCACATTTATGAAATAAAATTAAATGGTTGTTGCACCAACATGTAGTAATCCTCAATAATGGGTGTGATCGTCGGCGCACATATCTAATCGGTGCAAATACGGAATCCGCTTGGTAGTTGGAAGAATATAGCAAGCTGTACATGAGGTTATTTATATCGGAATAAGGAAGATTCACCGTATGTGCTGATAGTGCATTCGCCGGTGGTGGGCTTAAACCTGCCGCCGGCTTTTCATTTGAGAATGGTTGACTTCCTATTTCCGGTCAGATTATGTTGCAACCTGGTGGTGTCCGTAAAGCGCAAAAACCATTATCCGCAAAAAAAACATCGATAATCAGTACAGATGTGATCAAAAAGTGTTATCCGCAAAAAATCATCGATAATCAGCCCAGATGTGATCAAAAAGTGTTATCCGCAAAAAATCATCGATAATCAGTACAGATGCCCTGTTTTTAATGTCTTTGATGTCTTTAATGTTTTTGTTTCTTTCAAGGAATAGGCTCGCGCCCACACGCGGAGAGTGCGTATGAAAAGAGAACCATTACATTAAAATAACGGTTCTCTTGTTTGGAGATGGTGGGTTAAAAAAGAATATTATTAACAATAACAAGAAGAACTGGATGGTGCTGAACACGGTACGTGGTGCACAGGCAAGGGCAAGGATCTACAGCATTACCGAAACAGCCCGAGCAAATGGTCTGAATGTTTACTACTACGTAAAGCATCTATTGACCGAACTGCTTGACATCCGTATCGATGGAAGTGTCGATGAAAAAGGATTAGAGCGTCTAATGCCATGGTCAAAAGATCTTCCAGCTGAGTGTTATAGTAAGCGCCGCAAATGAGCGGCGCTGTATTTGGCGTGAGGCGAAGGATTTGACCTTTACGGTTATTCTGATTTGAAAGCTATTATAATTGCTTCTATAGCTTTCATTTGATTTAGGGTTAACCCATCTGTATTACAAGTTGAATAATTTTTAGGTTTTTCAATACCTAAAATGTAATCGGAAGATACTTTAAAATAGTAACATAATTTTACGAGCATATCTAGACTTGGAAGCCTTGTCCCGCACTCATAACTGCTAATGGTAGACGCACTAACACCAAGAGCAGTTGCTAATTGTTTTTTTGACAAACCTTTCGATATTCGTAGTTCTGAAATTCTACAAGGAAGATTATGAAGCTCTTCTAATTTATAATTAAAATCATTGGACATTTTGTCACCTCCAACACTTTTAGTATAATCAAAGAAACATCACTATGTGTCACTATCAGCACTATAAGTGTTGCTTTTAAAACTAAACAGTGTTATAATAGTAAAAAGAAGAAGTCACTTATTAACGGTTCAGCAAAGTCAGTAAAATTAGGGATTTTTGTTGAACATCTACAAAAAAAGAGGAAGGGAAAATGCATTATTATCGAGGATATACCGGGACAGTAAAAACAATTTATAAAACAAATGATAAATCGATTACGGCTGAACATCGGTACTTTTCCGGACAGTCTGGGCTGATTGTGGTATTGGAACATGCCAATCGAAAAGATTATGAGCTTTTTTTCGTTTCAAAAAATCCAAACGGTCGTTATATTTTTCCAGATACAGGGGAGTTGATGGAGGAAGATGGACTTCTGACGTTCAAAACGCGTGAAAAAACTTACACATTTCAAACGGATCCGTTGGAAAAGCCCTGCATCCCCGAGCACGAGTTTCTATTTCTTATAGACGAAACGCTTTCTATCATTGAAGATCACTACCATGATGCGAAACGCGGAACTTTTAAGCTAAAACCGCTTCCGAGAGGCTTTAACTTTCGTAGCTTCCATGCGAAATTTTGTAGAGAAACCTCGATACGGATGCTTGAAAAGCGTTACCCAACAACTATAGAATAAACAAAGTAAATTGAAATGCGGATATGCGATTTAATCGTCGTTATCCGCATTTTATTTTCTTTTAGACGAAACTGATTCTAGAATTATACAATTTATCAAATGTAGTACTGGGCTTATTTTATTCAAAGAAAATGAGTACTCGAATAAGATGGCATCCTACGATCTTCTTGTGATTGACGATTTCGGCCTAATGGACCTGGATATGAATAAATGTCGTGATCTGCTCGAAATCATAGGAGCCAGGGACTGCCGCAAGTCAACGATCATCATTTCCCAGCTTCCAGTTGATAAATGGTACCCATTGTTTGGTGATCATACCTATGCGGATGCCTGCCTCAGCAGAATGACCGCTAAGGCCTACCGGGTACACTTTCCTGGCAATGACCGACGTATAAGCAATAGCAACTAGTTGACTATCTGAGCGCTGCTCAGTTTAAAGCGGAATGGCGCTCCGTTCCTTCGGAACGGATGCGCAGATTCTGCGGAATATGCAAAAACGTGGACTTTCAGAGCAAATTTAGGAAATAAGGCCTTGGTAAATCTGATGCATTTAATTTTAATCAACTGATTCAATTATTGTTCAAAAAAAATAGGGTGTTTTTGTCGCCAAAAATGTGGACCTTTGAGACAAAAACATTATTTTGTTTCCAAAATCGCGGACCTTCAGAGTGATTTAGGAAATAAGACCTTGGTAAATATGCCGAATTTTATTTTTTTAATCCACTTATTCAATTATTGGTCAAAAAAACAGGGCGTTTTTGTCGCCAAAAATGTGGACTTTCAGAGCAAAAAGTTGTGTTGTCGCCAAAAACGTGGACTTTTGAGGCAAAATACGAAAAAAACTACCGTTATTGGGTCACATTTACAAAGCAAAAAATGTAGTTTAAACTGAAAGTATCAGGCAAGTGGCTGGTACCGCAGACCGATGCTTCGTTTTCATGGCCCATCCAATGAGGAAATAGACGCAGCATATCAGAAAATGTTACAAACAAAGGAGAAAGAGCATGTTACAATTTGATTTTACGAATACCGATGACGCTATGGAATTATCTGAAATATCCGATTATCTTTCCGCCGATGAGGCTGAGGCCGCCATGAAGGCGATCCGGAAAGTAAGGGAAGAAAAAGAGAGCATGAAAGCCGCTGACTTTGAAGCCTGGTTTGAAGCTGCTTTTTTGCCAGTCTTAAGGGGCTTCGCCTCTGATATGGGAACAAAATTAACCGTCTCACAGGACAGTTTCGGAGACATTACAGCTACCTTTACCAGCCGATACGGAATAGATATCACATCGAACAATAAATGGATGCGTATGGTGCTATCCTCGGCAGACCATATCTCAGTAAGCAAAAAGACAGACTCAGATGAAGTGGAATTTACGCTTATCTTTGGTTTTCCGGAACAGGAATAAGCACCGATTTTAGCGATAGGAAGGGACATGGAACATGAAGGACGTAAAATCGCCTGAAAATCAGGCTTATGTCAATGAAAAACTCCAAGAACAACTGGAACAAATCACAGAGAGAATCATTCTGCGGCATATCAATTCTTTTTATAAACCAGATTGCGCAGATATAGAGTTTTATACCGGTTTATCCAGGGAGAAGATTGAAGAAATTGCTGACAAATGCCGTCGGAAAATGCTGATTCAGCAGGCCTATTCAGCGGGATCCCTGTTAGAGGATGTAAAATATTTTTGCGAATATCTCAAAGCCGAGATTTTTTCCAACGAGCTGACCACTGCAGAATTCCATGTTTCTCCGGAGTGGGCAGTGGAGTGGAAGCGGGAGCCGAAACGAAGTGCGGTACGGGAACTGGTTTACCATCAAGTTGATGAACGAAACATCATGAAATCGTTGCATCTGACAGAGGATGAATTTTATCAGCTAATGCCAGAGGCCGATGATTTAAAGACGTACGAGCCGGTATTCCAGCCAAAAGAACTTGCGGACCAGGAACTGGAAGAAAAGTACCAGAAAATGATGCAAATGCTAAAAGGAAGGAATGTATAAGGAATAACGCTGATGCCAGATATGGTACTGGTCGAAATTGTTCTCAAAGTCCACATTTTTGGCGACAAAATGGAGGAATACATCTATGCATGAATTTCAAAAACCTAAATTTTTGGATGGGGTAGAATTACCGGCATCATATTACCAACCTCCGGATCCTTATAATAACGCGCCATCTTGCGAAGTCAGTTTATTAGCACTATCAAGATACGCACGATCGAGAAATAAAAGAATAATCGATTTAAGCTGCGAGGAAGTATTACAATTTAGAACGCCTGTGGATGAGGAACAAGGTTAATACATTTAATTAGGAAAGGTGATACGCTATGAGTGTTTATATAACGGGTGATGTACACGGCGATTTTTCCGAGTTGCAGCAGTGGTGCCATGCAATGCGACCGAAGAAAAAAGATATCGTAGTCATACTTGGGGATGTGGCACTAAACTACTTTGGCGATTGGAGAGATTGCGAAAGAAAAAAACTGGCAAATGCGCTTGGTCCTGAGATTTTTTGTATCCATGGAAATCATGAGATGCGTCCGGAAGACGCTGGATGCTATGAACTGATAGATTGGCATGGCGGAAAGGTCTGGTGGCAGCCGGAATTTCCTAATCTGATTTTTGCAAAAGACGGAGAAATTTATGAACTGGGTGGCAAAACGGTAATTGTGCTAGGCGGTGCGTATTCCGTAGACAAATCTTACAGGCTTGCTTATGGTTATCGGTGGTTTCCGACTGAGCAGCCATCCGATGAAATTAAGAAATTTGCAGAAGATCAGCTTGATAGAGTAGGTTGGAAAGTAGATGTCGTCTTTTCTCATACCTGCCCGTATAAATACAGACCGGTGGAAGCCATGCGCCCTAATCTCGACCAGAAGACGGTGGATACAACAACGGAAGAGTGGCTGGATCAGATTGAAGAACGGCTGGAGTATCGAAAGTGGTATTGCGGACACTGGCATATTAATAAGCGGATTGATAAGATGGAATTTTTATTCCATGATGTGCGGTTATTTTGAAAGGGGAAGGGAATAAAATGTTTGATACGAGTTCGTTAGAGGCACAAGTAGAGGCGTATGTAGAAGAAAAATTGCAGGAACAGGCGGTTGCCATTGCGGACAGAATTCTTATGACTTATCCAACTGGGAAATCGGTCCAGGATATCATGCATATTACAGGTCTGCCTCTTTACTTAGCAGAAACGGTATTTGATAAATGTGCATGGAAACACAACTATAAGCGGAATTACCCTAAAGGTTATGTCATGGGGCAAGTTGAAGTAGTGTGGAATATGGCAAAAAATGAGGATGTAGATGCTAAAAAATTGGAAAGCTTTTTGACGAGGATGGATTCTGTAAAAGCAGAACAATGGAAAAAGAACCCGGACAAAGCTGCAATCACGGAACTGCTTTTTCATCATCTCAATATTTATGAAATTATGGATGCGCTTTCTATGACAATAGAAAAGGTTCAGGAACTGATACCGTATTGTCAGGAACTGCAAACCTATCAGCCGGTTTTTAAGCCTGTAAGTGTTACAGATGAGGAAGCGGAAAAGGCATATCAAAAGCATATTTCCGATTGAGGATGGAAAATTATGGATGATATTGTTAAAAATAAAACAGAACAGAATGTGGAAGAAACCATTGCCTATGAAAATTTGCCCGCACGGGAGTTAATAAAAGTGACAGAGGAGAATGCTACAGTTCTTTGGGCAACTTTTTGCAATGCCAGGGAAAATGCTGAGGAGTTATTTAAAGAGTCCGAGTATTACGGCACAAGTTTATTTTTAAAAGATTGTTTTATGAGTTCCTGTATGGCGACCATGCTGGGAGTTGTTTTAAAATGGGGCGAACTTCCGTTAACATATAAAAAAAGGCTGAGTGAAGAACTTGAAGAAAATTTGAAAAACCATCGAAAGCAGAAGCTTTATCAGCTGGTTGAGACAGATGACCGTTACTGGACGGACGGAGAAAGAATTTTTCCATGCATGTCCACTTGGAATGTGAATACGCAATGGGATAAGCTGAAACAAATTCTTGCAAAAGAAAAAGGAATGGGAATGTGCTCCGATCTTCTGGAAGAGGCGGAAAATCCTTTTGATGCCGAAACGGATGACATCCATGTTTATACGGAGCAGGTAAAGAGAGATGCAATCATTCAGACCGTACGTCGGGTGGTTCTGGCAAAACATATGAGTTATGCAAATGAGATTGTTAATACTATCGGCATTTCGCGGGAAGAAGCGGATGTCTTGGTTGAAGAATGTAACATACGCAAGAAAATCAATGCAGATCTGGACAGCTCTTATCTTTTTGAGGCCATTTTGGGGCTTCGTTTGTGGATACAAATTGCCATGGAAGAAAAGAAAACAGAATCTGAGATTACATATCTGGCGGGTCTGTCTATTGAGAAAACCAGGGAATGGATTGAAAATCCGGAAAAACAGATGGTTTATGTGGCGAACTGCCATGGGTTTGGAGACGAGTACATTGCTGAAATGCTTCATCTACCTGTAGAGCAAGTTCAGTCATATATCAATAAAATTGGCGAAGACTGTGGTACAGATAATACATATTATGAATCAAATCATTTATTTGAAATAAATAGAATGCCGCTGGATTGTAAAAAAGCACTGTATCAAAAATATCTTAGAGAGTAAAACTTCCAACCATGTTGGCTGGAAGTTGGAAAGGAAAGATTATGGGATCATATGCAGCTTATACTGGAGCGATGAATATACCGCCAGAACGATTTCCAACATTTAATAGGTACATGGAGAAGATTTTGAATTATGGCGGAATAATTTGGCGTTATAACAGAAAGGTAATGGGACATGATATAACATTGATTTGTCCAGTTAATTTCATGAATGAAGAAACGGTGCGTTTTTGCCTAAATTATTTCGATGATTCTTTCGGGGAAACAGCCACGTATGATGTAAAAACAGGTGCCCTTTATACAGGAAAAGTGGGAGATAGAGCCTTTGAAGCAGTTATCGACGCCGCTTATATGCTGTACGAAGTGTTTCTGAATAATCCGGTAGGTATTGCAATTACGGATGATGAATGGTGGAATGAAAATATACTTGGTTGGATTAATCATATTCTAGGCACACATTATACAAAAGAAGCCAGAACACATGTATGGATGTTAGCAGAGTATTTTCAAGAAATGCGAGAATGCAATTACCGTTATCGTATGATGCCGGATGGATATCGCTTTGCTTGTATGATCCCGGAAGAGGAAGATCTTCTTTACATAGAGCGTGGAGAGAATGAGACAAATCAGAAAATGATAATATCGGAAGATACCTATGAATATGACGTTTGGGAATGCCGAAAAGCTCTGGTGCAGTATTACAATACCTTTCAGGATAGAAAGCAGCAAGCTTTAGAAAATCTATCGGCATTTCTCAAACTGGCAAGGAAAGAACGAACCCAAAATGTTGACGATACATTGGAAAAGATTGCAGAATTATCCCTTTATATGCCGGCACGAGTCTTTTTATATCTAACAGCCGAAATACAGGGAAAGGATTTCTGGACAATGTGGGACGAGCTAAAGGATGAGGTTTACCATGATGAGCAGATGAAAAATTATCCTCGTGATATTCTTAATCAAATTCATGACTGGTGGGTATGCGGTGTCCACGATATTTGTACAGCAGATTATTTGCATACAACGGACGATGACCGGCTGTACTGGTGGCATGAAACTTCAGAAGAAGTGATTATTTCTTCTGAAATGGATAAAATTCTTAAAAAACTGGCAGCAATTCATAATGAAATCCTCAAAGCTTTACAGGAAACTGATTTGAAAAGTCACACAGACCTTTCGCTGATGGAGGTTTTAGAACGTATCCACAAATCTTATGGACATGTATATGCATTCGATACTATGTTTGATGAGTTTTTGGATCATACTGACAGATTACCATATAAAGCGGCAGTCGAGATGCTTTCTTATCTAACTGATATGGAAAAAGAGGAGAATCCTCTAAAGAATGTGGCAATTAGTATTCCTGTTGTCACATTAACAAAACGTTTTCTTGCTGTTTTAGCTAATATACCGCTTAGAAAAAAATATTTTGAATTTTAGGACTTCCAACCAACATGGCTGAAAGTGGAAAGGGGACATAATGGCAGAAAATTATTTTTACCCAGATACACATGAGATGTTTGAATTATACGATGTACTGGAAGGGCTGCTTTCAGGGAAGAATGCTGATATTGGAGTATTTGAGGGGGCTGAGGTATCCGCAGATCCTTCATTGGATTTTTTAATGCGAATCCTATTTACACCTGTGGAAGATCGTTGTTCTTACTTATCGATATTGGGTGATAAAGTAAATAAAGAATACGGGCATACGCTGGAAGATATTAAAGCTGGGACTTATCAGGGCCTTTTTGAGGATCAATTTGAAAAGAAGCGTAAAGAGTGGATCGAAGAGATCAGAAAGACAGAGCAGCCAATGCTTCGTATTTTAAAAGCAATCAAGTATGGTCGGGAAGTAGAAACTTGGGAAACCCAAAAATATTTTTTAGATCTGGTCGCAAAACAGAAAGGGATATTAATGTCTACGGAAGTGTGCAGTAATATGATCAGAAAGTGCTATTCTCTATCACAGATTGCAGAAATAGTACCGTGGGTGACAAAAGGGGATATTTACGGGCTTTCCCTTATGATACATAAACCGATGGAATTAACGAAAGAAGATCTTCGGGAGGTTGAATTAGAATATAGAAAAACAGGAGAACCTGCGGTCTTAAAGAAAATTTTTGGCGAACCAGATCAAAATAAGGAAGGAAAATCAGAAGATGAGTAGAGCAGTGCTATCTATTGAAAACATTGCGATGCTCCACAGCATGGATTAGAGCAAGTTGGACACACCCACGGAAGAATGACTTGATGCGATACTTCTGTTCAACTTGAACAAAAGTGGAAAGGAGATGCCATGACGGAAAATTACTTTTATCCAGATACAGGTGAGATGATGGAAATTTATGACACGCTTGAAGATCTGCTTGCCAGAGGAAAAATTACCAGGGCTCTCGGCGATGTCTCTAAGGTTTACGCGGATCCGTCTCCCGATTACTTGCTCCAGATTTTATTTACATCGGTTGATGTCCGGTGCCGTTATCTGTTCCTTTGGGGTCAGAGATCCTATCAGCATATCTTAAGTAACATCAAAAATGGTACATATCAGGATCTTTCTGAAGAGGAATTCGAAGAAAAGCGAAAAAACTGGATAGAAGATATCAGAAACACCGACCATCCAACGCATCGTGTTGCAAAAGCGTTAAAATATGCCAGGGAAGTGGATGCGTGGGAAACAAAGAACCATTTTTATGGCTGGTCGCACACAATAAAGCTCAACTGATTTATATCGAAGTATGCAGTAACATGATTGAAAAAGGTTATTCCCTCTCAGCGATTGCTGAAATTGTACCTAAGGTATCGAAGGCAGATATCTATGGCCTTTCTCACATGCTGAAAATGCCGATAGAGCTGACTGCGGAGGAACGCGAAGCGGTTGAAAAGGAATACCGAAAGACGGGAAGAACGGATGTTTTAAAAGATATTTTTGGTGAGCCAGAGGATATGGAGGGAAAATCAGGGGATGAATAAGGAAAGAAAACCAGATGAGAGGCGATGCGATTCCTTTATCACAGAACGTTTCTATCTTGATGAAAAGAGCTGCGACCGTCTCATTAAAATTATGGAAAAAACAGAACCTGCGAAGAAGATTCAAAACACCGGCAAATATGAAGAAGGAAAAAGATTGTTAAAGGAGTACTTCGGCCGGTAAACAGGAACTGATTTTCATTCGATGACAGGAGAAAGAATTATGATGACGGAAGAAATGAAAAAAAGATACGAAAAATCTTTAGAATCTACACCGGGGCCGATTAGACTGAGCGATATGAAACAGGATATGGATATTAGGGGTATCATAACCTATGCCAAAGCGTTGGGAAAACATGTGATTGATCTTTCGGATGAGGAAAAAGTGCATTTTATCCGTAATAAAGAATGATGGGAGTGGTGAACTTGCGTGATATAAATAGATATTATGAAATATATCAGGAAATGAAAGGACTGACTCCAGATGATACTTTGCAGTTGATGCTGCATGCAAAGAGTAAGGACGAGCAGGACTTTTTCGCAATGGTAGGCGATTTCTTCTTGCAGCGCAGACAAAGGGAGTTAATCGAAAAGAAGGTGTACTAATCTTCTAATGCAAATTGATATTACCCTGGACTAACGGGACAACTCAGAAGCAAAATAACGTTATTCATCCAAGATCTCTCCGGATATTCCGGGGAGACTCTTTTTATACCTGGCAAGAAGAATTTGTTTCATTTTCCATCGGATTTATTATACTGAGTTTGAAAATTTAGCATACAGTCAATCGCTTCTTTCTTCCAGAAACTACTATTGACAAGCAAAGTATGACTCGCTACAATATAAGAAAAGAACAAATGTTCGATTCAAGGAGTGGCATATGAAGCGGGTAATTTTTCATGTGGACGTCAACTCAGCCTTCCTCTCATGGGAAGCATGTTACCGTCTGCATCATTTGGGAGGAAAACAGGACTTAAGGGAAATCGTAAGCGCAGTCGGCGGTGATCAGGAGAAGCGTCACGGCATTATCCTGGCAAAGTCGATTCCTGCAAAGAAATACCACATCCAAACGGGAGAAACTGTCGTATCTGCCAAACAGAAATGCCCGGAACTTGTTCTTGTACCACCCAATTACGACCTTTATAACCGCTCATCCAAAGCACTTATACGCATGCTTGGAGATTATACCGACAAGATTGAGCAGTACAGTATTGATGAAGCTTTTTTGGACATGACTGGATGCTGTTCCGATCCGGAAGAAAAAGCGCATGAGATGAGAAATCGTATTAACAATGAACTTGGCTTCACGGTTAACATTGGAATTTCCGAGAACAAGCTGCTTGCGAAGATGGCGTCCGATTTTGCAAAACCGGATCGCGTCCATACCTTATGGTGGCATGAGGTTCCAAAGAAACTGTGGCCGCTTCCGGTCGGAGATCTGTTTTATGTTGGTCACGCTTCGCTTAAGAAACTGTCTAATCTTGGAATCCGTACAATCGGTGAACTGGCGGCAATGGATCCGGCACTTCTCAGGGGACATATGAAATCGCACGGGCAACTCATATGGCAGTATGCAAATGGATTGGACGATTCTCCGGTAATCGATATTCCCCCGGCAGCGAAAGGGTATGGAAATTCCCTTACGACACCACAGGATGTACAGGATCCGGAGCTGGCAAAAAAATATCTTCTGTCTTTATCGGAAACGGTTTCCGCAAGGCTTCGCGCAGATGGAGTGAAAATAAGCATGGTTTCGATCAGTCTCAGGGACTGGGATTTACGCTTTTACGGACATCAGATCACATTATCTGTGCCAACAGATCTTACCATAGAGATTTATAGGGCTGTCTGCCGATGTTTTGATGAAGTGTGGGATGGAATACCTTTGCGGCATCTGGGTATCCATACAGGATGCGTCAGCAGGGATGATTTCAGGCAGATCCAGATGTTTGACAAGGTGGACTATGAAAAAGCGCGGAAACTGGAATGTGCTGTGGATTTCATTCGTAAGAGATACGGTATGGACAGTATCAAGCGCGCCTGCTTCATAAGTTCTCCAGGCAAAGCGGAAATTGATCATATGGGAGGAGGAATCAGCCGCGAAAAACGTACGGTTGATTACACAAAAGAGCGCGTATTATAATGTAAGGAGTTGATGCGCATGGCAGGATTTGCAGATGCGACCAAATACGGAGTTGAAACGGATAGTGGTGTGCCGAAGGGTAACATGTATCACATTGCATGCTCGACATGGTTTACAGCAACCGGTAAGGCCATGCCGCAGTACTTTAAATTTGAGGATGATAATGGGGATATTCAGACGGTCAGGGATATTCTGATAAAGTACACGGAAAACAAGAACTTTTCCGGTATCCCGAGCCGGGAATACGGATGTGAAGCAGTTGTCGGTGGATTGACCCGGCAGTTTAAGTTGATTTTTTACCTGGAGGCATGCAAGTGGGTCATGCTGGTGTAGGAGGAGCCTATGTGTGGAAGATATTATATAGATGACGGGATATGGAATGAAATCCGGAAGATTTGCCATGGGATTGATGAGGCAAAGTTGAATATACGGTTAGGCGATGTGCGCCCGACGGATTTTGCATTGGTTCTGTCTGGAGGAAAGGAAATCCGCGCAGAACAGATGCGCTGGGGCTTCGCATCACCATATCAGGACGGTCTGCTTATCAACGCCCGTGTGGAAACAGCCACAACAAAGGTATCTTTCCGAAACAGTATCCGGAACTGCCGCTGCGTGATCCCGGCAGCCGGATTTTATGAGTGGACGAAAAGTAAGGAACAGGTATCATTCACTATGCCAGATTCGTGCATCCTTTATATGGCCGGTATCTGGCAGCCATCCGATAAGGGCAATCAGTTTACAATTCTAACCACGGCACCAAATGCGTCTGTATCCCCGGTGCATGACCGGATGCCTCTGGTACTGACGCCGGATGAAATCAAGCCATGGATCGGAGACTGGCAGAAAGCAGAAAAGCTGCTTTATAAAGTACCGCCGATGCTTGACCGGAGGCAGGAATATGAGCAGCTTTCGTTGTTTAGCGAACAAAGCTGTGCGCTACTTAAGAAATGAAATGGAAGGAAAATATTTGATTACTGCCTTTGCTTCAATGTTTTTTCTTTCGATATATGGATTTTCCCAATATCGTGAGTCTCCGGAATTATTCCGATTATCGCCAAGAAAGAAATACTCCCCATCCGGAATATCATATGTAAAGTCTCCTGTGTAATTCATCTTTTCTTTGAGATACGACTCATTCAGCTCTTCACCATTTACAAACACTTTGCTGCCATTCATCGGATCGCCAGTAATCTCGATGTGATCTCCAGGCATTCCGATGAGACGCTTTACGTAATGAAGTGTTTTTGCGTGTTGAAGAGATGCTCCGCAATTCGAACAAGTATCCGTATCGATATCTTCGACATGTGCACCGCATGTGCCGCAGATACGACCGAATTTAAAAATCGCGATATCCCCACGTTCAGGTTCACCAAACACATAATAGCTGAGTCTTGAACCGATTACATAGTCTCCGGTCATGATGGTATTTTCCATAGAGCTTGTCGGGACAATCGCATTTGCAATGATCACGTTATTTAAAATCAGTGCGATAATAAACGCAGGGATAAGCACATTCAAAACTTCTTTTAAAAATCTAAACATCTTTTTCACTTTGTCACCACTTTTCTCCATACTTATTTGGATCCCAGATAAGATCTTCAATTTCCTTTCGTTCCGCCCTGTGCTTTTCATTTAAAATGGCGGTTCCAGCAGATACGCCGATTACCTTAATAATTCCCTTTGCAATTTCTGTACAGATCCCTGTAATAAAATATAAAAGATGTCCCATAAACTTACCGCCTTTCTATCCCCATCCGCAAGTTATTTTTTTATCCTTGAGGATATCTTTCTTTTTTTATCTGTAAACATTATACATCGCTCACGGATATGGCGTAAACACTGCTTCTTTTTGCAGATAAGGAAATTCAATTTTTTTTCGGATAAAAAAATGCCACCGCCCAAAATAGCAGTGACTTTTATAAATTCCAGACGGACTTCTTAAGATGTACCATGCATTTAGAAATGATTACAGATGAGCGTGGTTTAAGAAGCCCAATCGCTGCATTTACGATAAAATGATAAAGTGCCCATATAAGAAGCACGGAACGGAAAATTGTAAAACCTGTCAATACTTTTATAAGAGAGGTGTGGCATCGGAATATAAGAAGGGCTTCGAGAAATTTAAAGAAGAGAAATGACAAAAAATGCCGGGTAGGATAACGATTCTTATCCGGCGTTTATATATATTTTTTTCCTTCCTCTTTCTTTTTTACTAAAAATGTGAGACAATAAAAGAAAACAGAGGTTCTAAATAAATAAAAGCGGGAGGCATTTATGAAAAAAAGATTAAAACTTCCGGTTGGGATTGATGGATTCGAGAAAATACGTCGAAATGATTTTTACTATATTGACAAAACAAAATTAATTGAACAGTTATTTTTAAACTGGGGCGAAGTGAATCTTTTCACACGCCCACGCCGATTCGGGAAGACCCTCAACATGAGTATGCTGAAGAGCTTTTTTGAAATCGGAACGGATACATCGCTGTTTGATGGGTTATATATTTCTGAGAATAAGGAACTGTGCGAACAGCATCAGGGGCAGTATCCGGTTATCTTTCTTTCTTTGAAAAATGTCGAAGGTCAAGACTTCAAAAGTGCGAAGCACCAGATGATTGAATTGATCTCAAAGGAAGCTATACGGCATAACATTCTCCGAAAAAGTGAAGCATTGGATGAAAATGCGAAAAAGGCATATGAAGCACTGACCACATTTTCAGGCGGGCGATATCAAATGACGGAGGAATCGCTGCTTGGCTCATTAGAGACACTTTCAGAATTATTATCTATGCATTATCATAAGAAAACCGTCATCCTTATTGATGAATATGATGTTCCATTAGATAAAGCTTTCCAACATGGCTATTACAAAGACATGGTTTCACTTATCAGGATGATGTTCGGAAAGGCGCTGAAAAGCAATTCCGCACTCGCATTCGCGGTATTGACCGGCTGTCTTCGCGTTTCGAAAGAAAGTATCTTTACAGGTCTAAACAATTTCAAGATCCTGTCGATCACGGATACGCGTTTTGATGAACAGTTCGGTTTTACAGATACGGAAGTACGGAAACTACTCCTGGATTATCATCTGGAGGATCGCTTCGAAGAAGTGAAGGAGTGGTACGATGGATACAGATTCGGAAATGCAGATGTGTACTGCCCATGGGATGTAATAAATTTTGCAGACCGCGCGAAGGATGATCGAGAGGCAAAACCGGAAGCGTACTGGATCAATACAAGCGGAAACGACCTCGTAAAGCGCTTTATCGATAAAGCGAATAAAACAACGAAGAGTGAGATCGAACGTCTGATCAACGGGGAAGCCATCGAAAAGGAACTTCGCCTGGATCTCACGTATGAAGAGGTCGATCAGAGCATCGAAAATCTCTGGAGCGTTCTTTTTACGACCGGGTATTTAACGCAGAGTGGAAGAAACGAAAACGGAGCCTATCGGCTGATTATTCCAAACCGCGAAGTGCGAGAAGTCTTTCGTCTTCAGATTAACGAGTGGTTTAAAAAGTCAATCTTCAGTAACACAGAACGCCTGACTGCATTCTGGAAGGCGTTTGAGGAAGGCGATACCGAAGGCGTCGAGCAGTATTTAAACCGCGTACTCAGTAATTCCATCAGTGTTTTCGATACGAAAGCAAGAAAGGAAGAAAAAGAAAGTTCTTATCACAATCTTCTCGTTGGTATCCTTACCGGAAACGCAGACTGGCTTGTGAAGTCAAACGTTGAAGCTGGAGAAGGATTTGCAGATATCATCGTAGAGACAGATGATCCAGATGCGGGGATCGTCGCAGAGCTAAAATATACAAAAAACTTTGACGATATGAAAATGACTTGTCAAAAGGCTATTGATCAAATCAGGGATCGCCGTTATCAGGAATATCTTCTGAATGATGATCGGAAAAACATCAGGCTGTATGGCATCACCTTCTGTAAGAAACGATGCTGTGCAATCAGTGAAAAGCTGTGAGATATTGAGGCGATTCGTGAAATCCATTTGTAATTTTCTAAAAAATACGTATCTGAAAAACAGATTACCCTTTAAACCATTATCCGCTTGTGAGATAATAAGATCATAAGAAAACAAAATACTCAAAAAAGGAGAGATAAATATGAAGATAAAAAAGAAGCTAATCGCATCTGCAATGATTGTAGCCATGATGATGGGCACAGCAACGACTGCATTCGCCGGTCAGTGGCAGCAGAATTCAAAAGGCTGGTGGTGGCAGGAGGATAATGGCGCTTACCCGAAGTCACAGTGGCAGTGGATCGATGGCAATAAAGATGGCATTGCAGAATGCTATTACTTTGATGGCAGCGGCTATATGCTTTCAAATGCCACAACCCCGGATGGATACGTAGTAAACGGTGATGGAGCATGGACGGAAGGAGGAGCCGTAAAGACGAAGAACGTAAGCACAGAACCCGTGACGGCAAATACATCAAACGGAACGGCTGCAAATTCACAGGCTCCGGCAACCGATGTCTATAGCGGAACCTATGCATACAATATTGGCACTTACTCGTTTTCAATGAAGATCGTGTATGATCCGGCAACAAAGACGCTGACAGATACCGAATGGCTTCCTGGATTTGGCGGAGTCACGGATACGTACCATTATGCAGGTGTAAATGAGATGGGCTACACCGTGTTTGAATGCACAAGTTCGAATAGAACCGCCATCAGTAGTGATTCATATATTTATTTCTCAGCACCTGGTATAATGGTCGTAGAGACTGAGAATGGCTATGAGAACGTAAAGAAGCAGTAAAAAGGAGAAATCGATGAGGTTACGAAAGAAGTTAATCGCGTTATCTGCGCCTACATTATCACTCATCATGGTTGTTCCGATGTTTGCGGATAACCCGATCGGATGGCAGAAGAATGAAACAGGATGGTGGTACGGAACGAATGCCACCGGAACAACCTGGTATCACGATGGCTGGCAGTGGATTGATGGAAACAAGGATGGAATTTCAGAGTGCTACTATTTCACTCCGAACGGATACATCGTGACAAATGGGAAGACCCCGGATGGATATGATGTAAATGCCGATGGTCAGTGGACCATAAATGGTGTTGTACAGACCATAGGTGCTGCGGCAGCACAGGCTGCAGGTACAACAAATACCAATAGACCATCATCGAAGGAAATTCTGGATTACCTGTATCGTGGAAGAACAGATACACAGTATTTCGGAAAAATCGACACTTCAAGGCCGGAGTGGAACAATGGTGTCACCAACATTTACATGAAGGATGCCGTTGGCTCTCGTTGGACCCGTGTGCATGGTGGTTGGTACTTTTTAGGCTATGATAACACAGATGTAGAGGCGATTGCGCTGAATGATGAAGGCTATCTTCTTGCAGATACCGTGACCCCGGATGGATATTATGTAAATAAGCGGGGCGTACTCGAAATTGACGGACGTGAAGTAACGCACTGTGAAGAATGCATATACATTGCAAGCAGCATCGATGTTCCGGATAAAAATCATGTGGATTTAAGTAAATATAACGATTGGGAAATCGTCATCGGTCATTGTTGGTCAATGACAGCATATCCGTTTGGAAAACTCGTATATAACCATGTTACTGGAATGGATAGAGAACAGGGTGGCATCGGCTCCAACATTGTAAGCCATAATGATTTCGGCGTTTGTGCGGTATGGGCTGCAGAAAACTCTTATAAGCACACGAAAAAATAAATAGATTTTAAAGTGGCAGGAGAAAATCCAGACCGAATATACGCTTCTTTCCTTGTTTTCTTCGAAGTAGAGCAATATTATTTTTAATCTGGTTCAATTCATCTGTTTTATCGGAAATTTTCACGCGGTCATAAAGAGAAAAGGTGCATGTAAGGATCGCCAAACCGTTTTCGGAACTGATAAACACATCGTCGGCAAGTTGTGTCATGACCGCGAAAAGATCTTTATCCCTGGAATCGCTCATATTGATCATAACAAGAGCCTCTGACATGATTTTAATGCTGCCGTAAAATGTCTTATCATCAATATCCATAATGACATGCGCGCCCTGTGTTTCTGCGATCATCGAAATCCATGGAAAGATAATATCAACGACTTTATGCCATTTATCTGTATTTTTTACCAGCTTATACTGCGATGATTCCAGATCGCTGTAATCCAGGCAGAGCTTCATCTCATCCCGCCATTCACCGATTTCCGGCATAGGGGTTGTATCGGCTGATTTCATATCACTCCACAGTTCACGGTATTCCTCAATGTAATTTACTTCTTTTCTCATTCTATAGTTTTCCCTTCCCCATTGTATAGCGAAAATGGAGTTCGCCTTTGCATAAATGTAATTGTACCACAGAAGGCGGAATCAGGACAGGAAATATGGGTGCATTTGTCAAAAAATGACGAATGGGATAATTAGCCAAAAAATGGACCCTGCTTATCAAACAGGATCCATAAAAACCAACCTTCCACCAACTTGGTTGGAAGTGTGAGAGAGGATGAATAACAAATCCTTAGGACAAATTAGTAATGCCAGATTTTTTCACCATAACAGTCATAAACCTGGCCGCCCAGGAGATCGTAGAATGCCATCATGGATTCACGGTATTTGCTTGCGCATGCGGTATCATAAAAGCCCCATGTACCCTGATCGTTCTGGAGCGCATTCCACATATGCTTACCATTTTCGACGATTGCTACCCGGATATGGTCCGGCTCGACGCAATTCCAGTCTACAAGCCCCGTAGACGGATTGAACGGTACCGCCTCTAACATGGCACGGAATGCACAGGAAAACGCGATACAGACGCCGGTATTATTTGCAATCAGGGAATACGCATCCGATGCGTCACGCTCTTTATCCAAATCACCGAGAATATCCAGGCTGTACTCATAATTGGTGCTGATGTAAGTAAAGACTGCCGTTTTTGCCTGCTCTCTGGTCATGCCATTTGTGGCAATATTCGGCACATTTGCTTTTACCCATTCATCCGTCCAGGTAGTGCGCTCAATGATCATATTTGCCTTGTCCTGATCGAAAGTAACCGTATTGGTGCGGTATTCTGCATAGTATTCCGGTATTTCGTATCCGGAGCAGGTACGTGTTGCGCTTAAAAAGGCATCCACCATTTCCTCATAGGAAAAAGTCTCCACGGATTTTATGGTAGCCGTAAGAGTAGTACCATCATAGTGGAATCTGGAATCGGCGTTCGCAATGCTCTCCATGGTTGCGGCCTGCGCAGGAAATGCAAAGATCGTAGACAGTGTGATGGCTAAAATAGATTTAAAAATTTTTCTCATAATATGAACCCTCCTCAATTGACATGATGCAACGAATGCATCCTTCTGGTTTTATAACCGTCAATCGAGAGAATTCTATTTTTATCTACCTTTATTATACACTATATGTAGTGTATAGTCAAATATTATTTCCCGAATACACTGAAAATAGTGGAAACGGATTGTCAGTATCGTAAATTGGACTTATACTGATAATAGCGTATAAAAGATTGAGGGGGTGCTGGCGACGATCAAATGTAAGATAGACATATTAAGGGCATTAAAGGAAGCAGGGTATAGTAGCCATCGCCTCCGTAGCGAAAAGCTCATTGGCGAATCAGCCATACAGGCGTTCCGCAAAGGGCATATTCAGGGGATCCATACGCTCGATGTAGTATGCGGACTCTTACAAGTGCAGCCGGGCGATATTTTGGAATATGTCTATGGAGAGGATAACCATGATAACGATAAGGAACATTGAAAGAGCGGCAGACTGCGTCTCAATGCAGGTACACATCGAAGGAGACCGGGAAAACTTCTTCACGGTCCTCTTTGACAGGCAGACTGGAAGCGTTAAAGAGTGCTCCCGGGATGATGCGGAACCGTATATTCAGGCCGTATGCCGTGACTATTGGGATATTGTGAAGGACCATAGTGGGAAAGAAGAATACGTCCTCTTGTAAGAAAAAAGAGGAAAAGGGGAAAATGAATATGACAGATACGCAACAGAAAGCAGCCGCAAAAGCATTTGCGGAGTATTGGAGCGGAAAAGGATATAAAAAGGGAGAGAGCCAGTCCTTCTGGTTGTCCCTGTTGCATGACGTATACGGTGTGGACCATGCAGAGCAGTTTATTACGTTTGAAGAACAGGTCCATTTGGATCATACAAGCTTCATTGACGGAGCGATCCCTGCAACAAAGGTATTGATTGAGCAGACGGCCCAGGCAATCCTGGATGCCCGTGCACTTTATCCGGACAGCAGTCTTGCAGATCTTTATGACGAGCTGACTATGCCGTCAGAGCTCCGCAAAGCGCATCAGCAGAATAACAAAGCAGTTATGCAGGCGTATGGTTTTGATATTAAGACTACCACGGAAAGCAGCTGTGTTGCGGCACTGATGAAAATGTATCAGGAATTGACAGCATAGACAGGAAAGTTTTTGATGTACGCAGAAGAAATTATTGTTAAGAGGCTGAAACTTGCATACCCGGAAGGCACCAGAATTGAACTGATTAAAACAGATAGGCCGGAAGAACTGCCGATTGGCGCCAGTGGAGCGGTCCGCGGTGTGGAAGAAAAGGGCGGTCTTATCATTGATTGGGATAATGGCTGTGATCAGCATATCCTTCGCGGAATTGATAAGGTAAAGAAGATGGTTGGGTAAAAGGTATATAGTGAATCAAGCGGAAAAGAGGTTTGCCTATGAACATCCGTAATCAGGATAAAGAAATTGTATTCGATATCGACAGCTATCAATTTCCATGGGAAAAGCCGGATGGCGAAGGTGATTATGACGCCAACTGGCTCATGGTCAAGATTACATATTCGGATTACGAAGGCCCGCAAGAATATACAGATCCTTGCCTTTTAACATGGGAATTAGGCGACGTTATCAAAGAACTGGAGAAGGTTATCAATGGCGAAGAGTCATTTTATGTATCCGATTTTCTGGAACCGTATTTGAAGTTCTCCTTCATGAAAGTTGGAGAGGATATTGGCATCGGTATTAGTTTTGTGTATGATACCACGGATGGAATCTGGAAGGATCGCCGACTTGCAGAGTCGTTCACCGTGGAGACAGCGAAAGATATTTTGGAAGAGCTGAAGATGCTTAGTAAAAAATATCCGATCAAAGAGAGTGTAAAGAAATGACAAGAGAAGAAGTATTGGAATATTGCCGCAGGCAGTACCACACAGCACCGGATTATCCATGGAATGATAATAACGCGGTTCTTCGCCATGCTGATAACAACAAATGGTACGGACTCATTATGACGGTAGATGGAGGCAAACTTGGTCTTTCTCTCGGAAAACAGGTTGAGATCCTGAATGTCAAATGCGATCCTGTCCTTTCCAGTTATCTGCGGCAGCAGCAAGGATTTTATCCTGCATACCATATGAACAAGGAAAATTGGCTTTCGATTTTACTTGCAGACTCAGAGAATGATGAGACCATCAAAAATCTGATTGACTGGAGTTACCAGGCGACAGCGCAAAAGAAAAGTGTCAAAAGCAGAAAGGCGTAGTAAGCGATGGATTTTACAAAAGAAAAACTGCCTCCTGTGTTCCGGCGGAACAACCGGGACTGTTACCTGGACCCGGTACGGCAGAAGCTGATTTATATTACACCGGAAGAGACCGTTCGCCAGCAGGTGATCCAGTGGCTTTTGCGCGAATGCGAAGTACCGGTCGATATGATCCGGGTGGAGGAACATCTGTCTCATTACGGCATTGATACCAGGCGGAGAGCGGACATTATCGTGGATGCCATATCGACAGAAGATCACCTGATTCATCCGCTGGTCGTGATTGAATGCAAGGCTCCGGGTACGCTCCTTGGAGTAAAGACGTCCGATCAGATGGTGGATTATTCCGATAAGCTGGGATGCTATTACATGGTCATGACAAATGGAGTGGAGACGTTCTGTTATCATTACGATGAGAAAACCGGTGACTATCAGCCGGTTGATGGGCTGCCGCCATACGAAAAGATCCTGCAGGGAGCATATACATATTTAAAGCCATTGGAAATTCCGGAACGTCTTACCTGGAAAGAAATTATGGATGGAAACAGGTGGAAGGACTACATCTGGTCTGAGATGGGTGACGCTACACCGGAGCCAGTCCTGAAAGCGGCAACAAACCTCTGGGAGTGTCTGCTCTACCCGGAGAATCGGTTCCCACAAGGAAATTATGGACTTTTTAAGATGAAAGAGGACTTAGGGGTGCGTCTTCTGGAATACGGGAATGCGTCCGGCGGAAAGTTTTCCGGCCCATACCGTTCCTTCCTGGTGGAGTACCGGGGCAGTACCGAGATCGTCTCCATTGGTCTTAGCATCTACGTGACATCGGCGCACCAGGACGTCAATAAGACGGTATTAAACGTAGCCATCGACAATGAAAAAACGGCTCATCATGCTTTACAGCTTGTGTTGGATGATAATGTCCGTGTAGTCGGAAAGAACTGCTTTTTCTATCATCATGGGCGAATCGCCGTCGGGAAGATTGGATCTGGAAAGGTGGATGAACTGCGGGCATTTGTGGAAGATAAGGCGCCGGAGCTGATATCCGGAAAACAGTTTTTTCTCGGGAAACTGGTCAATGACCGTCTCTGGAACCTGGATGATCCGGAAGTAACCGCTTTTATAAAGAACCTGATTTCTTATGCGTTGATCCGGGACGAGTACCGGGTATTTGTTAAGAAAAATACGCCTTCAAAATAACCATAAGCTCTGTTTCATTGATATGTCAGGCTGCAATTTTGCAGCACTTATCAATCATTGGAGGTAGAGGCTATGAGCAACTACGAAGAACATGCAGAGGCAATGTGGGAAGAAATTGAAGGAAAATCAAAGAGAAAAATGACGGACCGGGAACGGTTCGACCGTGAGGTATCACGGTGGAAAAGCGGGCTTGTTAGCACGCAATTTGGCACCCTGGATTTGGACAGGGATGCCATGAAAGATATCAGACGGGGAGAACACCTTACCTGGGAAGAATATCTGGATGCCCTGTTCAATTCCAGAAACAATCAAAGACGCGCTTTCGCATACTGCTATTATGGTCACTATTTCTGTGAGTACTACGGTCAAATTGAACGAATCGATGCGAAAAAGGGAAAAATCCTTTTTAGACGGATCATGATTTCGGGAGAGTATCTGGGAGGCGATTGTTTCAGCGACAAGGAAGACCACGTATGGATGGAACTGGAACCATTTAACGGATATAAGGTGGGCGAATGCGTGAGGTTCTGTGCGGACATTTACAGATACTTAAAGACCAGAAACGGGGTGCAGATTTCTTTTGGCCTATGCAATCCTGAAATAATTGCAAGGGTAGATGATTACCATGTACCAACAGATGAGGAACTCAGGATGCAGGCAATCGACCAGATAATCTGTGAGGTGTGCATGTATAATGAGCATTGCAGCCCGGCTGTCTGCCTTGCGGATGAAGATTGGTTACGGGAAAGCGTGCGACACTTTTTGCCGCAAGTCTTGCAGAACCGGAAGAATATGATGAAAATGATGACGAGATTTAAGAGGGAATAGTCAAGGAGGGGACATGGAGAGAGGAAAAGTTTATTGGTTTGACATTCCATATTTACCGGGAACGGAGAATATCGCCGTGTCTCCTTATATTAGGAAAGATGGCAGGCTGTGTTTATGGTCCCTGGAAATTTTGGCCCGCCATGGAGTGGAGTCTGGTGTCTTACCGGGGAAGTTATTCAGGATCAGAAAGAGGAATTTGAGTTCCGCTGTGACGACTCCGTGATGGGAAACCGTGGAGGTACATACCATTTTAAGCTGCTGACCATGGAAAAATACCGGGGGCACAGACGCGGTTGGTATGAGGACCATGAGGAGGTTTTGAAGTGTTACCAGGGGACGGGAGCACTTCAGAAATGGTTTTTAAAACACTGGCCAAATCCGGCGGAAACGGAGGAAATGTAGGCACCAATGAATGATGTTATAAAATGGGGGATCGCTCTGATAGCGGTTTTCCTGCTAATCCTTTTTCGAAAACAGAGAACGAGAAGATTTGTAAGTGCGGGATCATTTACGATGGAGAGAGTAATTTTTAGGATTTCTAATTGCAGCGAAGCGCGGAAAGAGGGAAAATCATATGGAGCATATACTCTGATAACGTTGAGGATTGGATATGAACATAATAAGTAAATTTGCAGGCGGAACTTTTCAGTTCCGTCTTTCCTTTTTGCAGGATGTTTTTGTGATGCTGTTACGTTAAAATCGCTTGCTTGCTATTCCTGAAGGGAGCAGATATACCTCAAAAGTGGAGTTTTATTTTGTATATATATTGTATATAGTAATGCTTTCCGTTTTTTAGGGAACCGATTTAGCAAGGCTTTCCATTTTTCAAGGAACCGTTTTCCGTTTTTACGGGAACCAATCTGGCAAAAATAAAAACTGCCGATTCATCAATCGGCAGCTATATTTTCCATTGCTTCTTTGATGTAACGATAAATACCAGGATTACATCGACCCGTTTCTTTATAGTCCTGGCAGGACTGCTCCAGGTCACATTCTTTCCCATTATCCCCCATATGCAATATGCTTAAGCATGAACGATACGCCTGCTGTTCTATGGCCTTAGAAACTAATAACTTTTCAATTACATAGCCTGTATAAGGCCCAATACGTTTGGCCCATGAGATGAAACGTTTTTTATTCCATGGTAGATATGTTGATTCTTTTTCTGATGGCATATGAGACACACACGTAGAATATGTACCAGCTTTCCCAAATAAACGCTTATGATTTGCTATACATACCGTCCCAGCATATATTTCCACCCTTTTCGCATAGCCATGCACACTAACAACTTCTCCTTGATACTTCCATGGAACCGAATACCAGTGTTGTTCAAATTGTATATGACAATTAATTTGTACCTTGGCCATTATATCTGTATATAATTCATATAAGTTCTCCGGAAGAGCCGACATAAATGGAAACTCATTTTCACCGTATATGGTATCTACCATCCGTTCATGAACCTTAACAGAATTATGTTCCCTTTCACACTGCAGAAGATGTAGCTGGAACTCATTATACGAGACGGGGTCTCACGTAAAAAGTTCTTTTTCTACTGATTTAACTCGCGTTAATATTTCCGTTTTTACAATATCAGAGAGCTTATTTTCAGCCACAGCCATTCCATAATAGTCCAGCATATGGCTCAATTGAGGCTGCAGTTGCCGTACCCCCTGAATTTTACAATATGTAGAGGTTCCCTTTTCTATGATCAAACATTTCGGAATCCCATTTAAACGGACAAAGAAAGCATTTAACGCCTCCACCAAAGCATTTGCATTTTTCTCTCGCGCACATGCTAAAACAAGTTGCTTGCTATACGGAAGAATACCATATAAAACCGATGCAGATAAAATCTCTCCGGTTTCATAATCGGCAATTTGTATTTTTGAAGGAAACCATGCTACATACATAATGCTTCCTGGTCTTAAATTATTATCCGATGTTGCCTTGGCCGTTATCTCATAGTCCTTAACGAGTTTATAAAAACGGCTTTGTTTCAGTGCTTTTTCTCCATTTACCTTACATTGACAGGTATATTTTTCGAACAAGCTGGCCAAACTTTCTCCATTCACCAACGCTATATGAATTGTCTTAACGTCCGGTTTCAGGGCCTTTGTATCGTATTCCGCCTTCCTCTGCGGAATCATCGCCATAATTTGTTCTTCGGAAATTTGTGAGAACATTTCCGCCGTAATCGAATTTTGGTCTATAATTTTTTTGCATTTTGTAATACTCTTAGGTGAAACTCCTAATGTCGCAGCTATATCTCTCCTCGAATATCCATCAAGCAACATCTTTAAAACTTTTTCCTTTCCAGGATAACTTCCGTCCGGTTTACGCGTAGAGCAGTAATCTAATATAAACTCCTGAAACATGTTTCTATTCAGATCATATATGCTTGTTATCTGATATTTTTCATAATGTTCAAAAAACACATAATTTAAAAACTGACAGATCGCATACAATGCACTCTCATTTGTACGATACGCATTCATATCCTCCATCGTTCGATAAAGAACATAGTCAGCAAAATCTGTCACTTTAATGATAAGACCCGTGAGGTCATCTTTTAACACGATAAAATACCGCCTGACAAAACGTTTATCTTCTGAATACGTGATTTTATAGACTGCAAACCTACACTTTAAAATATTTTGGGTATATGACTGAAGAGTATTAGACATACGCTCACGTTTCCTTTCCGGATGTCTGCCCCTTGAAACGTTCGCAATATATATTAGATTGACAAAAACGTCAATTTAGAATAGAATATACTGGAAACAATAAGTGGGTATAACATCCACTCCAAGCCCTTTGATGTCCGGTCGCCAAACTATCACATCAGAGGGCTTCTTCTTTTTTCATTATTTGTTTAGTTAACCTATTATATACTGAATCGAATGGATTTGCAAGACCTACGAATATTACAAGCGATTATGGAACATGCATTCCATTTTGCTATCTGTACAGCTTCCATTTACGGCATCACTAAGCCCAACCACCGCCGTTTTATGGCTGAGTTCATCCACAATTAATGTTCCGAATATTCGGTTTCCACATGCCGGGCATCGAAAATCACACATATAATTTTCTGTACTGCCATTAACCAAAACTCGATTCCATATCATCTTTTCCGTATCAAACTCACTCATAAAAGTATTTCCGCAAAATCCACATGTACAAAAAATCCCAATTTTCATGTTCGTTTCACCTCCTTCATGGCCTGTATATAATTAAGTATGGCGTATGATTATCAGAATTAAGCCAAATATATATTTTTTGGTATTATGAAAACCAATTTTCCATAAAAATGAGCCATACTGATTATGTAAGGTTCCTTATGCGCCGGAAATATGTGGACGCAAAGGAATGAAACCACTATAATAGTCTTATGGACACATACTTAGAGGGATACTATGAACATTGACGAGATTGCAGACCAGATTCAGGAACTTTACGATGATGGAGAATTGACATCAATGCAGTATGATGATCTGATGAGTTACGTCCAAGACTTACAGTAAAGCATCGGATGAGTCATTGCACGCCCGACGTGTTTCTAAGATCACTTCCTTACAAAAATGTTTCCAGGCTGACACCGGATGATAATATCTAAAACATAGCACAAAAATACTGCAGGCCGCCCCATCCGAAAGGAAAAGGCGGCCTACAGCTCTATTCTGTGAATTTTATTACATCATTTGGCGTACAGTCCAGATATTTACAAATACGTTCCAGCGTGATAAGCGTAATGTTCATATTCTTTTTCAACCTGTCAAGCGTATGGTTATCGAGGACTTTATCCTGCAGCATCGCATATTGAGTTATTTCCCGTTCACGCATCGTTTTCCAAAGTGGTGTATAGTCAACCATGATCCGTCCTCCTACGGACAATCATAGCTGATGTTTTCACAAATCCATATTGTGTATCTATCCACAATATAATATACTATCCAGACAAGGAGGTATAAATACATGCAAGAATTCGATTTTACAAACACAGACATCGTTGATGAGTTGTCTGAA
>JABLTT010077130.1_pt1 | contig 30109 bp, 29 predicted proteins | sample 7160061 | NCBI WGS metagenome assembly JABLTT01 (sample SAMN14651232, study PRJNA627086) | human gut metagenome | isolation source: feces | host: Homo sapiens
GACTTCCGCGATTCATTGAAACGCGCTGGACTTCTTACTCGTGATGCACGTATGGTTGAACGTAAGAAACCAGGTCTTAAGAAAGCTCGTAAAGCATCACAATTCTCAAAACGTTAATCAATACGATTATATCAACGTTTACAGACATTCAAGAATTATTTCTTGGATGTCTTTTTTGTTTCAAAAAATCAAAGTTCACCCCAAAATTCACCCCATATTCACCCCATCAATTTTTTAAACTACGAAAAGCAATATCACCTACAGTCTGATTGACTTTATCTTTGATATTAACGTAAGTTTTTGTAATCTCTTTATCACTATGAGTAAGAGCTTCTGAGAAGGCTTCAAGAGAAACACCTGCTTGTTTAGCAAGAGTAGCACCAGTATGTCTTAGTTTGTGTGGTGATGCTGGTGCTAATTCGGGATGTCTTCGTCTGACTGATTTCATCTTGATAAAACTTAAAATTTTTCTAATTATAACGAAGCATAGTCAAAAAGCTATGACCTCTATATTCACAAAAAAATCCAGACCAATACTAGTCCAGATTTCTTGTCTATTAAACATTCTTTTCAAAGAATGGAAGAACGGCTGTAACGGCTTTGTCAACGCAATTATTTAACTGTGAGAATCCGACGCACATAAATTTTAAATGGCGTCTCAGTCACATTTAAATTTATGAGACGCTTAGACGTTAGGCTTTCAATTTGTCAAATTTTGCTTTGACATTTGCCTTGAATTCTTCAAGTTTAGCCTTGCGTTCGGCTTTACGTTCAGCCTTCATTTGTGCACGTGCCTGGTTGTAGAGGTCTTCTTGGACTTGCAGAGCTGCTTCGATTTCGGCTACGACGGTTGCTACATCCCAACGCACGATTTGGGTGTCGTACTTGGTGAAGTAAGCATCGATGACTGCTTCGTTGTTTTCTTGCACCAAGGCGACAACGGCTGTTTCGCCGTCGATCAATTTTTGAGACACAACGTCAATCAAGCCAGCTTCTGCCGTATCAACGGTATCACCAGCAGCCAAACCATAGAGGCTGCCAATACCATAACCAAACAAGACGCCGATAGGACCACCCAAAAGCCCGATAACTGCACCGAGCAAGCCACCTTCTAGGGTTGCATCCGTCGTTGAATCTTCAAAGTCATAGCGTTCTTTTTCAACGATGTGACCGTTTTCATTTTTGACCAAGGCGATTTGAGCAACCTTGGTCGTCTGAGTTTGGCGGAAAGCCTTCAAATCCGCAAAGGACTGATAAGCTTCGCTTTCAGTGTTAAAGACTGAAACTACTAGGTTTTCCATAGTTAGTACCTCTTTCTAAATATATACGTTCATTATAATACAGTTTCAATCACTTTTCAATCATTTTAGTGCGACATTTTAATTGATATGTCGCGTTTATCAGCGTCAAAGAACAGTTTCAGGCAGCGGTATATCTTTGCCATATCCCAGCCCAGACACTCTGGCGACTCTGAGTGATTATCAAGAAAGGCGTCCAGCAACATCTTAAAGCCTCCCGTGCAAAAAGTAAATAAATAGTGTTTTTCCTGTATGCCTGTCACACGGCTAAAAGACCGCTTGACCAAATCTTCCAGAAAATTATAGCAGATTTATGTACCAGCTCTGTGTAGCGAGTCTGATGAGCGTGCCGAATCACATCGACACTTTTATAGAATCTGCCAACTGTTTCCTTATGGTCGAATCCTTGAAAGAAGTCGCTTTATTCGTCGGTCAAGACAATTAATTTGGCTGGTGCAACTGATTCGCCAAGCTATGAACAAGCAATTATTACCTTTTGAAAGCAAAAATGGCAATTATGAAGGTGAAGCTACTCAGGTCTTAGTTCTTCTATCCAATTACTATGCAGACAAAAAACTATTTGATGAAAATACAGATGAATATGGAAATATCTTGATTTTAAAGGATTCATCCATCATTTCTAAATTATCGGCTATCCCAGATTTATTAAAAAGGGGATCTAGTAGGTAACAATAATATCGAATATATCAAAGTACGCAATATTAGGATTTCTTCAGAGGTTGAGTTAGAGTCAGATGTTGATGGGGATAAGTCGGATAATCTGCCAATAGATATAAAAATACTAGAAAACAGGCTTGAAAAAGGCTCGTAAAGCTAGCCAGTTCTCTAAACGTTAATTCGTTGCTGGACAGCAGAATACAAACGAAAACACTTTGCATCTTGCAAGGTGTTTTTTTCTATGAGAACTGGCGGTGCGCAATTAGGATAGCTCTAGCGACTTTAGTCGCATAGAGATATGCTATGCACAGTTGCCCCAAGAAAACAAGCGAAGCGATGTTTGATTGGATGGCAACCACTGCACTCAAAACGTTAATCAACACGATTATATCAACGTTTACAGACATTCAAGAATTATTTCTTGGATGTCTTTTTTTGTTCAAAAAACTAAAGTTCACCCCAAAATTCACCCCAAGTTCACCCTATTACTTTTTGAGACTTCTAAAGGCTATTTCTCCTGCTGTTTGATTTACTGTTTCAGTAGTATTGACATAAGTCTTCGTTATTTGGATGTCACTATGAGTAAGTGCTTCTGAAATAGCATTTAATGATGTTCCAGCCTGTCTTGCCAGAGTTGCTCCGGTGTGTCTTAATTTGTGAGGAGATGCTGGAGGAAGTTCCGGATGTCTTCTTCGAATAGAATTCATTCGATGATTAAGATAATCAATATGAAGTGGAACGTTAATACCGTTTGTTCTATTATTGTATGTGAAAACGAATTGCTTTTCATTCTGTCTGATTCCAAACAGCTTTAGTTGCTTTTTTTGTTCTATTTTCCAATCGGTCAGGATATTCATTAGTTCTTTAGGTGCTTTAAATAGAGTTTTTTTATTTCCTTTAGTTGATTTAACATTTCCGAATTTGTCTAATGCTTGTTCAATGAGAATTTCATTTTTTTCAAAATTGATATGTTTCCATTGGAGAGCGTAGGTTTCTGATTTTCTATCTGATAAAAAGAATGTCGTATAGAACAAAGCATAATCTTTTAATTCCATTCGATCATTTTTTAGATCGTCATCAAATGCTTGTAGCCATTGTTTAAGTTCTTCCTCATTTAATGCTAGGTCTTCAAACTTTTTACTTTCTTTGAGGGCTAATTTTTTATTAGCTTTAATTCTACTGATTGTCTTTTTTACCTTATTGACTTGAATATATTCAAGCTCTTCTGCCCAGTCCAAGACAGAATTGACGTACCCTCTAATGGATTTAAAGTTGGCATAAGAATTCGATAGTGGAGTAAGAAGTGACAAAACTAGTTGTTTATTTTCATTGAGATGATCAATAGAATAATTACCTAGGACTGGAAGAATTTGCAAACGAAAGAGATTTTCTGTTTGAAAGACAGTTACTGCTGTAGGTGGTTTAATAGTAGCAGTAGCTTGTCCTGCTTTATAGGGTTCTAGCCAAATGTCTTTGTAAAAATCTTTAAATAGGATGTCTCCTTTTCTTTGAGATAAAGTAGAAAATCTTCCTAAACGTGCATTTTCAATGTCAACAGCTAACTTAATTTCTGCTTCCTTTGCCTCTCTGCGAGTTTTGAATCTTTTTTCAAATCGTTTACCAATTCCTAACTTTCCTTGGACGTCATCGGGTATGTACACCCTTAGCCTATAAGATCCATTTTTTGTTTTTGAAATGCCCATTTTTGCCTCCTTATGCGCTTATCTCTAGTCGAGTCATCCACTGATTGATACTTTCTTTGCTGAAACGAATGGATTTTCCAATTCGAATATAGGGTAATCCCATTGCAATCCAGATATCAAGGGTATTATGTGAAACTCCAAGATAATGGCACGTTTGTTTTTTGTTCAGAAATGGAGTATCTAATCCCATATCTTCTTTGAAATGATGAATCTCATCTTTGATAAGAGTTGCAATCATTTTTTGAATTTCTTGTGTCTGTTCTTCTGGTAATGTTACCTGCATAATGTCCTCCTTATAAAAAAGAACCGTAATAATACGGTTCTATATTAAGTAAATTGTTGTTCATAAAAGGATAAGCTTTCCTGAATAAAATTATCTAGAGAATTTATCCATTTCAATATATCCTTAGGGAAGTTTGAGTGAATTTCATTGCCTAAATTAAGATACAGTGTGTCATCGTCATTTTTATATTTTTCAATTAATTCCTTGTATTTAGTAAATTTCCCTTTTAAGATACTTTCATACACTTCAAAAAAGTGCTTAGTAGATATTAGTAGACTATGATGATACTCTGTAATGGTAGTGTAAAAATCTATATTAGCAATATCAAAACGATCCTCTAAGATTGTATTCCTTACTTTTTCTAAGGTACTTTTAGCAGAGTTACTAAATTTAAAATTTTCACCTTCTTTAAGGATATATTCTAGGTTAAAACTATATCTTAAGCCATCGAAATAAATAGGTATATGACCGTGTAATGCAAAGTTTCTTAATGTATACATAAGCTGATAGTAGAAATTAGTATCATATATCTTTTTAAAATGATCATCCATCAAGTCAGTTTGTTCAAATGATTCTAAGAGATCTGTTAGGGTTCTACTACTTGTAAGGTAGCTGATAAGTAATGAATTTAAAACTATAAATTCTTCTGACTTATCTTCACATTTTAGCGATATAAAACCATTTTTTTTGACTTCAAATTCAACAAAAATCTTATAAAAATTATACTCAGTAATTTTGAAATAATTAAAGATAGTGTGTAGTTTGTCAGATGTCTTCAAGCAATTCAAGATGAATTGCTCATCGTCTGGACTTAAATTTACAGTTTTATCAAGGATATTGGAATCAGCTATTGATACTGATTTGTTATTCATAGTAAACCTCAGCGTATTATTTGTAAGATAAACTAAATTATATTCTAATTTAGTTGAAATATCAATGTCCTATGACATATGTAAATTGTTTTGCTGTATCTGCATCAAAAGTACGGTAGCTAACGACTCCTAGTCCTTTGACGTTTGATTCAGAGATAAGAATGGAGCCATCTGATTTGACTTGTTCCACAAAGGCAATGTGACCATAGGTTGGATCTGCTCCAGCTTGTCCTGGGCTAAAAGATAGTGCGGAGTGTTCGGTAGGGGTATGAGTTGTTTGATAACCTGGGGCATTCATCCATTGGCCACCATTTCCCATATACTCTCCAAAGCTAACACCGACCTCTTTTCCTCGGTTATAGACAAACCAGGTACATTGTCCCCAAGGATAAGACAGTCCTGTATAGCTTGAGGTATTGATTTCTTTGGTGAGGCTATAGCCTTGTGGGACATCCCCAGTTGTGACACCGCCTCCGTCTCTGGTTTTTCCTGTTGTTTGTTTAGGGGCTTTTGGTGTACCTCCATGCTCATCGATATAAGTATCGAGTTTTTGCATGGTTTCAGCACGCCTTTTTCCTGAGCCAGAGGTATCGGTGAAGTAGACCCCACCATCTGTTGACGTGTTGAGGGAACCACTCGCAAATTTTTGCGCTTTGTCATCTTGGACTTTGAAGGTTTCATTTTTATTGCCAATGATGGTCTGATTGGTGAGTCCAACAACGGCCACTTCATCGTTAAAATTATTGGCATTTTCTGGATTAGAGTCAAATGCTCCAAAACCAAACATATTGGAACCAGGATTTGTAGCGACTCCAGCTGTTCCAAGTGAGCTTTCATTTAAGGCAATCGCTACAATGGCACGAACATCTAGATTAGACTTAGCCTCCCAGTCTAAGAGTTTTTTCCCATTGATGCGTTTCTTGTCATAGGAGATTCCTAAAGTATCTAAAAAACCGTCCAATTGCTCTGCTTTAATACCATAGCGATGGACGAGTAAATTATGGGTATAGGGGTCTCCATTTGACCAGTGGTCTGTGTAGGTTGCGCCATTTAGTGATTGAGAAGAGCCACCAGTGCTACCTCCTCCGACGGCTCCCATAATGATGATAATGATAAAAACAGGAAAAAAGAGAGGAAGAAGGCTAGATAATAGATACCATTTTAGTTTTTTCATCGACTCTCCTTTCTACTTTAATGTCTGATATAAGCTGTAAATAGAACAGTCCCAAAGCGCCATTTAGCGTCTAAGACGACGGAATAAGCTTTCGTTTGTGCAATGATCTGGTCTTTGTCTTTTTCTGAGACTGGAAATAAAAGAAGAAAATCGACGGAGCGTTTCCCTTCTTGGTAGGCCTTAAAAAGTGTCTCTTCAAGCATTCTTGGAAAGGCTGTTCTTGAGCGTATTTTAGTATTCATTCTATTCTCCTCTCAATTGGTTTAGGCGTTGAGTTAAACGATCTCGTCGCTCGATATTGGCTCTTATCTTATCGTCTCGTGTCATGGTCTGACGATAAGCACGGGTGAAGACATTGGAACCTTGGGCTTTATACATGGCTTGAGGGTCCTTGTAAGCATCCAATCTCCGTTCTAGGATATTGATACGGTGTTGTTTGAATGGTGACATCCACTCTTTTCTGAGCGTTTGGAATTCGTCCTCTGGACTAGGTATTCCTTCTGACATGATTGGTGCCTCATTTGGAGGTGTTGGGCTCTCTTCTTCAATCGGCTTGAAGTTATCAGGTGGTGTCTGTGTTGGAGGAATGATTGGTTCTGGAGATTCTGACGTTATTGGAGCCTCTGTTGGTACAGATGGCATGGCAGTTTCCGGTTGACTTGGTTCTTTACGGGTAAAGAAGGAACCAGCATTTTGGAAATGGCTCTTGGCATTCATCATTACTCCAGTCCCAAAACCGGCTCCAGCCAATGCAAAGTTTCCGAGGTGTTGAGCCGTCGCAAGGCTTCGTGTTGGGACTTGTGAAGCAACCTCTTTGGTCTTTGTGACGCCATGTTCAACTTTAGTCCCAATATCTGTCGCAACCATTCGAGCTTTGGAGCCAAGAACGAATTGGAGGAGTTGGCCTTTAAATCTCCAGATAAGGAAATAGATGACACCTTTAGAAACCACCGATACTAAGAGTTTGAAGACAAGACCAAATAAGAGAAGGGATGGTAAGGTTTTTAGAACTCCATCAAACCCATTTGTGACGATGTTTTCTATCATTTTTTCAATATAGAAAATAAGGAGTGTTAAGAGAGTTGTAATTGCTGGAAAAATCAAACCTCCAAACATAACTTTAAGCACTCCAAAGACCAACTCTTGCATTCTTGGAACGAATGACATGAGAAGGACTACTGGGAAAAGTAGAATCATGGTGAGGACAAGGATTTGGGCTACTACATTTAAGAGCTGGATAAGGATAATGGGGACAGCTAATACAAAGGCTTCTACAATTTTAAAAATCACATAGAACATCCGAGTGAAAATGAAGTCCGGCATGGCTGATACCCAACGGTTCTTTTCACCATCATCGTTGGCTCCGTCTCCTAAATCGTCTAAATACTTGGAACGGTCTTTGGCTTTGACAGCCTTAAAATTTCCATTCTTATCACTAGTTCCAAGAACTTTACTGTCGTCAAAGGCTTCTTCTTTCCCGTCTTGGCTATTCTTGTATTTTCCATTTTCTTGGCCGGTATTGACAAAGATATAGGCTTTATAGGACGTTTCTGCAATGTAGCTATCCGACATCGATTTTCCAATTTTAATCGACTTGTCTTTGGCGTAGTCCACCTTAATACCTGCAATCTTTTTGGTAACGTCTTTAGAGACGTTATTGACGGTATCAAGGAGATAGAGCCCACCAGAAGTTCCAGCGACTGTCCCAAAGTACCCCAGAGCTAATAGGAGTACTAGACAGACATGGAGGAGTGTTCTTGAAAAAGAGCCTTTTGAGAAGAAATACTGGTAGAACAGGTAGAAAGCTAAAACCAAAAGCAAGGTGCCTACAAGTGATTTGTTGGTAATGTTGCCAGAATTAGAGCCCGTAAATCCGTGCCAAATACTGCTTGCTCCATGAAAGACATAGGTTTTATAGGTGGCGTAGAGATCAATCTTTTCTAAGATGCGAATGAGGAGGGAAAAGAAGCCAACGACGGCATTAAGAATGAAAAAGAAGAGGTTTACGAAGAGTTCATTAATTAGGACCCAGGCTCCATTAAAGGAGCCAAAGTTGGTTGGTTCCATGTAGGACTTTAGGGAGAAGATATCCACTCCCTTTAGCTTGGCAAAAGCTTCTTGCATCGGTTCACCTCCTAACTAGCGTATTTATTTTCGAGACTTGAAGAGACTGTTGCTTTCATTGGTTTTAGAAGCATGTCAATATCCTCAAAGAGATTATGGACGGAAATCATATTAAGATTACCGTAGACATCGTAGTAAAGGCATTGACCAGAAATCATATTATCAATCCATTCGAGGTTACTTTCAGTGACTTCGAGATTGACGTGTCTGAGAATATCTTCACGTTCAGATTTTTCATAGAAGGCAAAGATAGTCCCAAATCCAGTCGTGTCATCGTCATTTTCTGCATCATGGACAGATTGTGTAATCAGTGCTAAGGTATTGTTTTTGGAGCGTCCAATACGTCTCATATTTTTGATAACGGCTTTTCCTTCTGCGGACTTCATGAGAATCCAAGCTTCGTCAAAGAACTCAATGGTATCTTCATTTTCATTGCGTTCCCCAAAGTGGGTACAAAAGGCCCCAAGCGCAAACATGAGGGCAATAGAGTTCCGTTCGTGGTCTGAAATCTTTGTGGAGTCATCTTTTGGGAGCTTGAGGTTATTGACTTCTAGGATAGTGACTCGGGACTCATAGTTAAGCCCCGGAGTTGTGCCATCTGAGAAGGCGAGTTCCAAGATGGAGTTTGTCACAATGGACGTCAGATAGCGACCCACTGAGGCAATTTCAGATGAGGAAGCCTGTCTTAAGGCTTCTAGGACATGTTTAAAGCCGACGTTTTCACCAGCTACTCGACGTTCCACGATAGCATTGATGGCTTCTGTGATGGCTGTTTTCTGGTCCATCGTTACATCATCGACAGCTTGTAGTAGAAACTCGAGCATGTTCTTTGCGACCTCTACAGCTTGTTCCTTATCGAGAACTACAATAGGATCTAAGACTCCGTGGTTTGATGGTAGTGAGCTATCCAGTGTCACAAAATTAAAGTTCTCAATTTGTTTCTTGCGTTCAGGGTAAAGTCTTGCAAATTCTGGAGAACTAATCACTTGTTGGTAGTGATTTCTAAGTTCACGTTTCGGGTCAATGTAGAGAGTTTTGACATTTTGAAGAGCGACACTTAAAAAGATAATCTGAGCGAGGAAAGATTTCCCTTGTCCTGTTGCCCCAGTGATAATGATATGAGGGTTCTTGGTAATCTTTCCTGCAATATCTTCTTTGTTTCCCACTGTCGCATTATAGAGGACGATATTTTTTGATGATTCGATGGCTTTTGAGATAGAGTCCCAGCGTCCCGTCCAGTTATCAACCCGGCCGATATACCAACCAATTCTATTTCCAGAAGTGGTATTGGTAAAGGGCATGAGTTCCGCAAAGCCTCGTGGTGTTACCATGTGAGTCCAGGTACGAGTTTTCTTTTGAAGAGGTTCCCCGTATAGGAGAGCCTGAAAGAGATAAGGTCCATCTTGTGAGGCTTCACTAATCTCAACTCCCATATCATCAAAATAATTAAGGACCACTTGTCGTCTTTGGCGGAGCTGGTGAACACTTGAAGCTGAGACAATCAAGTAGGCTCCATATTCAATAATATCTTCTTTGTTTCCGACTTTACGCATCAGATCTTTTAGAGAGATAGATCCCATAATAATCTCATCTTGTTGGACGGTGTCGGTATTCTCAGCTTCTTCCATAATGTTTCGATAACGAGTGTTGGAACGTCCCATCTTGCCTTTAATCTTATTGGTATCAATGAACTCAGATTTGACTCGTAACTCAACTGGAAAATTCAAGCGCTGGATAAATTCTCCTAAGTGAAAACCATTGAATTGAACTGGGAACTTTCCAACAGGAAGAATCGTCACAAAGGAGGATCCATAAGGACTTTCTAGCTTAAGGAAGCCTCCTTTTAGGACTTTAATCAAGGTATCTGTGATATTGAATGAAGCACGATTGGCAACCACTTCTTTCTTGTAGTGAGGGATATAGCGGAGGTATTGCATCCGCTGGTAGTAGAAAAGTTCTTCATTGGTGAGGCGCTGTGCTCGAAGAACAGAAAGAGCTTGAAAGATAGTTAATTCGTCACTTTGATATTCTTCATACCAAGTTGGGCTCAGTTCTAACTCATAGCCAAGCCCTTTTGCGATTTTTTCTGAAAAGTCTGTAAAGCTTTCATAGGCTAAGTCTTTAAGTGTTGCCCCGTGATTTTGTTTGCGAAGGGTGACTCCAATCACCCAGTCAAACTGATAAGGGATCTCCATCTCGTCTGTTAGACGATCCACCGTGTAAAGAAGCAATTCTTCTCCTAGTTCACGGCTGTCATCTGCTAGAGCATCGGAAAAGTCCCGCATTTTTTCTTCTAGGAGATAATCTTTTGGAATGAGAGAGATTTCAAAGTGCTGGTTCTTTTGGAGCTTTTTCATCATTTGCGCAACAGTAATTTTGTGTTTCCATTTTTTCTCATCATCCGTAATGGTGATGGGAGTATTGGGGATTCGATAGAAGGCGACAACGGAATGATCCTTTTTCAGAGCTAGGTTGTCATGTGTCTCTCGAATTGGATAGGTTAAGGTAATACTCATAGAACCTCCTTTTCTATAGGTTTGTTTTTTCAAAGACAATTTCATCAATTGGTTCTATTCGGTCCTCCTGGTAGATAGCTTTTTGATTAAGTTTGAAGTCCCACAGATACATCAGGTAGTCAGATAGAAAGAGATGCATCTTCTTTCCATGAGGTTCATACTCGGTGTAGAATTTAGCAAGTTTATAGGGGAGGTACCAGTAGAGCAGTAGTGAAATAGAGTGTGTGACTTTTGCGAGGGGAACCAGGATGAATCCTCCAAAGAGCAACATGGCCACAAAAACGAAGGTAAAGACAATAAAAAAGGACAATTGCATTGGTGTCGCAAAGTACCAAAGGCGAGTCCCCTTTTTTGTCTTGATTTCCTGGATCCAATAGGGGGCGTTCAAGCCCTTACCGTAGTCATAGAGTCTTTCGTCAGTCATATTTAAAGTCCTGAATCAATACCAAAGAGTCGTAGGAACCAGCCGACCACTTTTAGGATATCTTGTCCTTTTGCGATAGAGACAATGACGGCATAGAAACCAACGACTGAGAAGAGTTGAAGCCATGAACTGTTTCGCCAAGCTTTAATAGCCAACAAAACAGCGATAGCGGTGAGAATCCAAATCCCATCGCCTTGGAGGAAGGTGCGTAGATTGTCTGTATTCATAGAGTTCTCCTAATCTTTATCGTTTGCGTAGTTGAGAGGAATGGTGTGTTCTAGTTTTGTGACATAGTAGCTCTTGTCTTTTTCTGTGAGCGTGAAGGTGAAGTTTTCAGAGTGAGTCGTTCCTCCCACCTCAAAGGTTGCTTGTACATAGGCGATGAGCCCAGCCCCATCTTTCTTAAGATAGGTGTAGTCAATCGTTTTAAAGGTGGTATTGGCTACAATAGCAACATTCTTGGCAATGAGGTTGAGGTTATCTTGGTTAGTGGTATAGTTGGTAAAGAAAACCTTGAGGAACTTTTCAACCTTCTTGTGTTGACTGTCTGAGACGTGGTCGTTGGCTGTGAGTTGGAGTTGGTCGTCTTCGCTAAAGTGTCCAGCTTGTGAAGAGTCAATCGCTGAGAACCAAGGAAGTCCAGAAACGTAGTATTTTCCCTCTTTTTCATCAAAGGGAATATTAAACCCCGTTACCAGTTCTTTTTCCTCGGTGTCTTTGTCATGTTGGATCATTTCCTTGTATTTGACCTTGTAGGTAGCTACCTTACCTTCTACCGTGACTAATTGTGAGTAGAGTAGGGTGCTAGGGTTACGTACTTGACCTTGTGCTTTGACGTCTGGAACGAAGTTATAGAAACTGTTGAGGTGTTCGACTTGTGCTTGTTGTTTATCCCCTTCTTGTGGGAGGGTGAAGTAGGCGTAGACATAGTCATTGAGGTAATACTGGAGCTTGTAGTCATACTTGCGATTATCGTCTATAGGCTGTGCTTTTTGTTTTTGAGTCGCTTCCACTTGAGCTTGTAGTGTTCCCACTTTATTTGAGAGTGTGATGGCACGGACGGATCCCATAAGACCAACAAAAAGGAGGAACGAAATTCCTCCGATAACAGCTAGATTGACGGTCTTTTTCGTAGTAACTTTTAGCTTTGGTGGGCCTCCTTTCTTCTCCACCTTTTTAAAGTTTGAGAGGTATTCTCTTGCTTTTAGTAAGTATCGTTTAGCTTTCGTCATAGGTCCTCCTTTTAGAGACTAGCAAGTTCAATGAGTTTGGAACCTTTGGCATAGAGGCGCTTATTGGCTTTTTCAATCTCACTGTTGATGTAGTAGTAGCCTCGTAACTCATTGTGGAGTTGTTCGACTAATTCAGGCTTTAGGTCCTTGGCTTCTTCTTTTTTGAGAAGAGCGTTGAGTTCTCCAGCCTTGGTCCAAGCCTGTTTGTGGTCTTTCTTTTTGAGCAATTCTCCAAGTTCGTTGGTAACTTGTCCAACTTTGGTTTCAAAAATCGTTTTAGTGGCCATATCAATTTCCTTTCTAAATGTTTCGTGATTGTTTTTGATGGTCTGTTGAATATAGGCAATGAGAGAGGGACGCATCCGTTTATTGAGACTCAAAACTTGACCGTCTAGGGTGAAACAGGCATGTTCATAGTCGTAGAAGCCCCTATCATCTGGAGGTTTTTCGGTACATCTTCCAGCACATTCATAGTAGAAGTCCTTCCCTTTCCTAAGGAGGATATACATGTTCCAAAACTCTTGATCGGGAAGAAGGAGGAAGTCTACTTGATAGATTTTTTTGAGCATGAATTAGCCCTCTAGGAGGTCCTCGTAGCCTAGCGCTTGGTAAATAAAGTCTGTATCAAACCAAAGCCAATCATTGATTTGAGTGTCAGTAGGGGTATTCCCAGAAAAGAGGTCTTCACAGATGGTGGTTAGGGTATCTATACCACCACGTTCACGGACAGTGTTTAAGGTACTCAGTCCACCAGACCAGGCTTTAAAGTTGTTTAGTGAATTGATTTCGACTTTGTATTCCATAGAGATTTCCTTTCTAGTGTTCATAGTGTTTGTTGGTTTTGAGGAGTCTTAAGATAGCCTCCCCACGATCGGTGATTTCACCGCTATTTTGAATCATCTTCATGTATTCTGTTTGCATGATTTTGTCTGCTTCAGAAACGAGTGCGAGAGAGTTTGCGACTTGATAGGTTAACCAGCGAATGGTCCGTTCGATACTGTAGGGTTGTGGACTGGTTGAGAGTTTTAGGGGTTCGACCCCTCCAAAGAGTTCTTGCCATTTTTCATAGGGTTTATAGGCTCCAAAACGGGTGACACCATCATAGACTTGGATTTCCTTGTTCACGATACCTCTTGCGATTTCTCCGAGGTCCACACCGTTGATGTATTCCTCCACAACTCCTTGGGCTTTCTGGTCTGAAAAGCGTAGTTCGTAGCGGTTCCAGATACCAAAAATCTCCAAGGATTCTTCCAAGGAGATATTTTCCATACGGGCGATTTCGTATCGCTTTTCATAAAAGTTGAAGTAGAGCTGACTTTGACGGCTCCCAAAGTAAAGGGACAGACCGTGATTGGCTTCCATATCATCGTTATCGGTGAAGGAACCCCCACCTGTGATATTCCATTTTCGAATGGTATCTAGTACAATCTCTTTGGCATAGAGCTTATCAATGAGCTTGGGGATCTGGATGTGTTCCTCCTCGTGACCATAGCCTTTATAGAGCTCGTCTAGGGCGATATCAAGGCGTTTTACCCTGACATCTTGGTAGGCATAGAGAATATTCTGAAGAAAGGTCTGCCAAGAAATCCCCTTGTGTTCTAAGAGGAGTTCCATCTCCCGACAGCCTTGACCAGAGAGTTGGAGACACGTTTGGTAGTTATTAGTGGCAGACTTATCAAAGAAATCGAAAATCCAAATGTTTCCTCGTTGCCACAAGTGGGTATAATTCATGAGCCGTGTTTCTTGATCAGTAAATTCGCTTAAGTGACAAAAAAGAAAGTTCTCACAGAAAGCTTCTAAATCTCGTAAACAGGGGAAAGTTAATCGCAAGTAGTCGATGTGAGCCCTGAGATTGTTTTTGTGACACTCTTGATAATAACCAAGCTTTTCTTTGAGTTTTCGAAACTTGTCAATGGTGAGGCCTCTTTCCCCTGATTCATAGGAGCGGTAAGTTCTTATCGGTAAGTTAACTGCTTGCGCAAAGGCTTTTTGGCTAAGGCCTGTTTGTTTTCTGAAGTTTTTGATCTGAAAGGGACTCATTTTAGTCATTCATGGGAACACCTCCTTTTGATTAAGTGACACACTTTTTGGACCAAAGTGACACACTTTCTAAATCCTGAAATCCCAACTCCCACAAGGAATGAGGAGGGGTGGACGTGGCACTTTTGCCAAATGTAACCCCCCTATTAGAAATCGGGGGTTGAAGTCTCATCATGGCCTAGGAACTTCGGGCTACGGTCTGCGCCTGACCTGTGGTCAGACTTGCCCTTGCCCTTGTCCTAGCCCATGATGACTAAGCGTCGCTTCAACAGCTTTTGGATAAGATTTGCGTCCCCCCTCCTCAAAGAGGATGAGAATTTCAAGAAGGAGTTCTTCTTGAAAAGAATCAACTAGAATGGCAGAGTCCGTCCGTTCGAAAACAATGCCTTGTTCTTGCAAGAGATAGATAATCTTTCGAAGCGTTGCCATTTTGAGGACCTCTTCCTCCGCAAATTCCTTGAGAGGACGCCGATTGGTTTTAGTATTTAGAGGTTTTTCCTCCTCTATTGATTCAATCGTTTCTGGTTGAGGTTGGACTTCTCCAAAGACCTCAAATTCTTCGCCATCATATTCCATAATAGGGATCTTTGCGTAGGCATCATAGAAAGAGAAGCCTTGGTCAAGTGGCACGTAAGGTGAGAAGAATTCCCCAGCCAAGTCCCCATTATTTGCGATATAGCCTCGTCCTTTAACTTTGACGCCATTGATTTCATCAAGCTTTTTGAACTCTTTGGTTTTATTAGCATCTCCAAACATCATGTCGTAACCTGTTGATTCCAAGTGGCCAACTGAGAGACGTTTCATAAAGTTATCTCGAAGAGCTGTTTTGATGAATTCTCCATCAGGTCGTTGCATGGCAAAGATGATAAAGACACCAGCTTGACGCCCTTCTAGGACGAGCTGAGAGAGGTATTCCATGAGTTCAGATTGGAGACTATAGTCACGGTCAATCTTGGCCATAAGGGCTGCCCACTCGTCGACGAGGATGAATTTGGGTGTCATGCCGTAGTGTGTAAAGTTCTTCCCAGCTTGAAATTTGGGTGATGTAGACATAAGCTCATAACGTTTTTCCATGAAGGCGACATTTTCTTTAAAACACTGGATAATATCTTCTTTACTTGTATAGACACGACCATGAAAGACAGGAATCTTTTTGAGCCCAGCCAGGTCAGAGTTCTTTGGATCACAGATGTCCACAAAGCCAATCTTAGCGAGTGCATAGATAATGGTCATAAGGACAACGGTTTTACCACCACCGGTTCCCCCACCAATGAGCAAGTGAGGCTCTTCAATATAATCCCAAGTGACGTCTTTCATAAGTTGGAGTTTAGAACCCTTAACCTCTACTTCGTTAATGGTGATACGGCTATCAATGCGGTTGATGGCAATGTCATAGGTGATGAAACGCTTGTCAAAGGTTTTATTACGAAAGTCCCCGTTAAACATAACTTCAAGGGTCGACCCAAGATTGAGAAAACGGTCCTGAAATTTATTCCCTTCCAGGATAAAATGGACTTCAATCTTGTAACGAGACTGTTTTAAGTAGACCTGGGGAAGGACAATCTTTTCAATCGTTTTATTTTCACGCCTGATATTTTTAATCAAATAGAGGTTGTTTTCTATCAGGAAGCGAGATAAAATCCGTAGGCTATTGAGCTTTTGGAAGAAGACGATTTTCTCGTAGCACATGCGATTCAGTAGGTAAGACACCAAACAAGAAGTAATAAGAATACCCCCGATATAGTAAACTTGTGGCAAGGGATGGTCTTTCAATTCTTCTAGGTTAAGATAGCAATAATGTCCAATCGCTAACAAAGAAGGGAACCACCAGATAAACCAGGTGATTCCCCGAATATGACGATAAAAGGCCCTAACTCTTATCCCACGATAGGTAAAGAGTTTCATAGTGCATCACCTCCTAATTATCCTTTTTGTTGTCCAGAGGTTTGTTTTCCTTAAGAGGTGTCCCTCCATTCTTTTTCTTGATTTTAGAAGCAAAGAGCTTGTAAATATCATTGCGGTTAACGTGAGTATGGGTGATGACAATATCTTCTAGCTCTACTTCTTCTCGATATTTAATACCTAAGTCTTCAATTTCAGACTGTGCCATATCAGCAATGGTGAAAAAGAGGGTTTCATGTTGAACAGAAGAATGAATCGCCACCACAATCCCACGGATTTCACCCGTATTGATTTGGACGAAAGAGCCGTCAGGGTTTCGTTGGGTACGGTCTTCTTCATAGATGATATCAGGGCCTTCAATGCCACGGAAAGATAGCTTTCCAAGCACTTCAGGTACGCTGAGACCATCTGTAATGACACGATAGGTCTTGTCCACGATTTGTAGTTTTTCTCCGTAGTTTAATCCAATTTTAGCCATGTGTATTTCTCCTTCACTTTCTTATTTTTTTAGGACTAATTTTTCCGCAAAGACATTAAGAGCTGGGGCAACTGAGTTACCGTTTAAAGCTGTGTCTGAGAGAAAGATAGGGTTGACCACTTCTACTAGAGCATCTTCTGGGAAGACGGTGGTAGAAGCAGGGGTAATGACGTGGAAGGCCCCATGCTTTTCACTATTAAGAATATGGCGTTGGTATTTACCCTCTTTTCCAAAGATAAAACGAGGGGCATTCCCTAATTTTTCATAGTAAGCAGGGCCGATAAAGTCAGGTTTCATAACAAGTGTTTCTGGAATCATAGCATTTTCCTTTCAGATTTTGAGCAAAAGAAAAAGAGTTAAGCCAATTGCTTCACTCTTGAGTAATAGTGGGTAAATAGTTTACGTTTAAACTGTCGACTATAGAACTGAATATCACAACTAGGATAACTATTTCTGCGAGCTTCTAGGACTAAATGATCGAGGTCAAGAAGAGCTTGTGCATAAAGTTTAGCTTGTAGTTTAGGTGAGTAACTAAACATACCATAGGTGAATTCATAGTTATCGTATAAGCGTTTACATTGTAATGCGAAAAAAGTTAGTCATAATTTCTCCTTTATTGTAAGCGTAAAAAAGCTACTAAGGTATAAGAAAGGCTTAGTAGCTTGAGAGTAAGTCTATCTCAACAGATAGACAGCAGTAAAGAAAAGTTGTTTGGTTGGAAAGACCTCTCTTTCCACGGTGGCAACGTTTAGCAAGGTGCTTTGCGTCAATTACCATCGCTTACCCGGCCAATCTCTTTAGGTAGTCCTTGTCACACCCAAGGGATTCTCTTACGCAATCTTGCGCAACCAGTTCACTTTACTATTCGGCAAAAGTGCTAAACGTCCGAAATGCGTGGAAGCCCACAAAATACTTGTTTTAATCTTCACTTCAACCATAAAACGGACTTGACTTTACTTATCAAAACATTTACAATAAAGGTACGAAGATTAGTGTAGTTTGATAGTCAGTCCTCTGGTTGTCAGACGCACTTTTTATTTAATTGTCAATGATCTCAATTGATAGGGATTATTATTTTGATTTTTAATATCGCTATCAGCTATATTTATATATTATCGCTATTGGCGATAAAAGTCAAGGGGTTTTTGGAATTTTTTAAAAAAATTGAAGAGGAATAGCTATGGCGTTTGCAGAACGTTTAAAAGAATTACGAAAACAAGCTCACCTGACTCAGGTTGAACTCGCAAAACGATTAGGGATAGGACAATCTTCCTATGCAGACTGGGAGAGAGGAAAGAAAAAACCAACCCAAGAAAATCTCGTTAAAATAGCACAAGTTTTTAATGTATCAATTGATTATTTAGTTGGAAATTCAGAAGAAAAATCAGATGAATTAGATAATATTGAATTACTTTTCCGTATGAACTCAAAGGGACTGACCGAAGAAGAAAAGGAAATCTTTAGAAAAGAATTGATTGAGTTTATGAAGAAACGGAAAGAGATATTTAACAACTCTCAAAATAAATCCAGCAAAAAGAATTGATATTATAGTTAATAAGGTTATAATAATAGTACAAAGTAATTTAGGAGATGAAAGAATGGGAAATTATATTCATGGTTTAACAGAGTTAACTCCACAATCAGAGGGTAGAACTTGTTACGTATTAGATACTAACTATTTGTTAGATTCATTATCTTCTGTACGATATTCTGAACAGTATTTTAAGGCAATTATGGAAAATAAAAGTAAAATTTTTATTCCGTTTATTGTATGGGTAGAGTTTAATTATAATATTCAAGAAATACTGGAAAAGATTGAGGGACTATTGGAAGGATCGCAAAATTTTCTTAAAAGTTATGATACTGGAAAACTAGATTTTATTGAGAGCGAAATAAAAACAAGATTTAATAATATATTTGACCGAAAAATAATTGAAAATAATCAAATGGGTCAAACGATTTCAAAATATATTAAAGAATACTTTTCCCAAAAAATAGATGGTGATTCAGATCTTAAAGGGATAATTAGTTCATTAAATGAAAAGAATAAAAATATTTTAAAAGAATGGGAAAAAGATTTTCAACATGATTTAGATAATAAAATGCAAGAGCATATAAATAAAATTGAAGAACTACTTATTAATTTAAAGGAGGAAGTCAATTCTTCGAACTCAAATATACTAATTGGGGAGGAATATAGCAAAGAAGAGCTTGATCAAAAAATTAAAGAATGTGAATCAAGAGAGAAGAATAATTTATATCCAGGTAACTCAAAGAAAGACTTAAGTAAAGAGGGTTGTAAAATTTGGGGGGACTTAGAAATACCACAAAAATATGGAGATATGCTTCTTTGGTTAGAACTCATTGAATTTGCAAAGAATAATAATGAATTTGACAAATTTATTTTTGTTTCTAACGATACTGAAAAGGAAGACTGGGTTTTGAAAAAAACAAAGAAATTCTTTCCACAGTTATCCATCGAATTTTTTACAAAAACTTCAGGTTCCACAGTGGAACACATGAAATCATTTGATTTTGTCACTAAGTTCTCTCCTGAGACTTCTCAGGAAGATTTGAAGAAAGATTACCTCGTACAACTGGAATTACCTTTATCAGGTTTTGACGATATTGAAATTAATACAGATCCAGTTGCTGATTTATTTGCTGATATTGACTTGGAAGATTATGCATATAAAGACACAATTGTTGTTCCTGCAAAACTAAATGGATTTAAAGAAACTTTTCTTGGTGAAGACAGGTGGTATTCTATAAGTATTAGCAATGATAGAATACCATATTTAAAGTATATTGCTGCTTATCAAAGTCAACCAGTATCAGCTGTGACATATGTTGCTAGAATTGCTTCTATAGAGGTATCACCATATAATCCGGCAAAAAAAATGGTAATTTTCGATGGTGCTGCAAAGCAACTGAAATCGCCTATACCGCTAGGTAATGATTATTTAGCTATCCAAGGTCCGAGATATACTAATCATAAAAAATTAAATAGTTCTAGAACAACAGATGATTTATTTAATTTTGATGATGATTTGTAGAAAAAGTAGACAATGTTCTACTTTTTTTTTATAATAAACTAAACCAAATAGGTTTAGTTTCTGTAGTGTATACTTAAGGGAGGTATCATTCTTTGGATGAATTGTATACAAGAATAAGTAAGGCTACAAAGCATGTGTTATACCAGTACATGAAAGATAATGATATTTCATTATTAAACTATAATTTCAATTACTTCTTTCAACATTATATTCAAAAATATCAAATTCAAGTGATTAGTCACCACTTCTCAAATCATAAGATTGAAGGATTAACTGTTATTGATGAATTAGGTATTAGTTTTTCTTATGAGAAAGATAATCCTATTGTGAAACAGAATTTCACTTTGTGTCATGAACTGGGGCATTTTATACTTAAGCATGAAGGCACTTATTTTGCTGAATCTATTGATAATCAGGAGAACCTACTAGAGCGAGAGGCAAATATTTTCTCTGCTATAGTATTAATGCCTGACATTGTTTTGTTGTCAAAGATTTATTATAGTTGCGACACCTTTCAACACATTCAAAATAGTCTGGATGTTTCAAAGCAGGCATTGTTCTTTCGCCTTTTAGATCTTCTTAGAGAGTATTATCCCGAACAAGAAAGTACCATTAAACAAGCTATCGATGCTTATATTGATGGACAAAATGCTTCTCTACTCCTTTTGTTTCATAGCATCAAAGAACATATTATTACAGAGTTTAACGACTACCAAACTTCTCTAATTAAGAAGATAGAACTATCCATAAGCAAAAGAGGCTTCGTTACTAGTCAAGAGTATCCTGAACTTTTAAATCAAAAGAATTGGAAAACCATAAAGGATTGTCATGACAATCTAAAAGTATGGCTCGTTTATAACAAAGGAAAATCTATAGCTTATGTTTGGGATAAGAATAGGCTAACGGACAAAGAGGCAAGACAAAAAGCTGAATTGAAACTACTGTTAATGTGAGGTAAATGATGTATCAACCAGAAAAACTAAAAGCTCGAAGGAAAGAATTGAATTTAACACAAAAGGATATTGCAGATCAATTAGGTATTAGCTATCAAGCCTATTCCGCATGGGAACGTGGAGTAAAAAAACCATCTAAAGAAAAAGTAAAGCAGTTAGAACATCTTCTAAATATCCCTAAAGGCTATTTTACAGAGGTTGAAATCGCCCGATTATATAATACTTTATCGGACGGGGGTAAGGATAAAGCGCTTAGTTATATCAGAAGTCTAGTTCAAAAAGAACAGTGTAAGAATGTTGTTTCGATATCAGAAAAATTATATGAGTACCATGTTTACGAAAAAATGTCTGCTGGTATCGGTTCATCGGTTTATAACGATCAGGACTATGATACTGTTTATTTTGATGAAGAACTAGCTCATGATTTTGCTTCATGGGTATCTGGAGACTCGATGGAGCCCAAATATAAAAATGGCTCAGTGGCTCTCATTCGTGAGACAGGGTTTGATTATGATGGTGCAGTTTATGCTGTGGTCTGTAATAGTCAGACCTACATTAAACGAGTTTATCGTGAGGAACATGGATTAAGATTAGTTTCTATCAATCCAAAGTATCAAGATATTTTCATTTCGTATGATGAAGTTCCTAGAATTGTAGGAATTATTGTTGGAAATTTCTTTCCGTTTGAAGAATAATTGATAGTATATGTTGATTGTTAAAAAATCTTATGAACAAAATTTAATTAATAAGCTCCCTTTAAAAAATATACTTGAGAGAATGATTTGTAACACATGAAAAAGATTATCTCAAATTTTTCTCCCAAAATGTGTCCAAATTTTTTCAGAATTCCATCTTATAGAGGTTAAAAACATTTTAGCCATTCACTTAGTGGAAGGAGGAATAGAAGATGAATAGGAAAGAGATTTACAAAGATAAGTTGCAGATAGATTATTTCTCAGAAAGCTATATCAAGTTTGAAGAAGATTTTTACCGTTACTCAGCAGATGGGACACCGTTGACTTTTATCATTGATGATATTCTGCTTTCCATGGCATTATCCCACAAAACTACTTTAAACTTAATAAGGAAAAATCAGTGGATGGAAGAGACCATTATTTTTATTTTACTATTGAGTTTAGTAAAACTGAGGCAGAAGTAAGGAAATTCAAATACTTAAAGGAAACAATCGGTAAATGTGATAAAATAGAGATATAAATTTAAACAGGAAACGAGGCTAGACTCCTTTGTTACATGCATAACAAAGGAGTCTTACCAGTCTCTCTTATGAGGAGAACAATGGATAATAACAGACAAAAAGAACTTTTAGAACTTCTAGCTCAGGCACAGGAGGAAGTCATGGATGGCAATGAAGTTTCAACGGAGTTTGCACGAGTGCTTTTTCCACCATCCAGAAAAGAATATGAATTGACATATTATGGGAAAGAAAGCGAGCAGGCTATCATTAGCCAAACATTCGCAGTACCTTTGCAAGAGAACCGCAGATTCGGTGAGCATTCAGGAGATGAGTGGTTAAATAAAATTATTTTTGGTGATAACCTTCAAGTATTAAAGACTCTAATAGAGATGAAACATAGAGGAGAGTTGAAAAATAGTGATGGTACAGATGGTGTACGATTAGTCTACATTGACCCACCATTTGCAACTAAACAAGATTTTTCAAATAAGGATGCGAAAGCATATTCCGATAAACTTGCTGGTGCAGAATTTTTAGAATGGTTAAGGAAAAGATTGATTCTTTTACGTGAGGTCTTAGCTGACAATGGCTCAATCTTTGTTCATTTAGATTGGCATAAGGCTCATTATGTTAAGGTTTTATTAGACGAAATTTTTGGTGAAGGGAATTTTGTTAATGAAATAGTGTGGAAATATGCAGGGGCGAGGACAAGTAAGAAATCTTTTGGTAAGAAGCATGATGTCATATTTTTCTATACAAAAAATGCTGGAAATCAAATTTTAAACTTTGATGAGGTGAGGGACCCTTATTCAAAGACCACAATAGCAAGAAATAAATACAAGAACCAAGGAAGTTCTGACCGAGTTCTTAATTATAAGCCAAATGAGAAGGGAAAATATCCCGAAGATGTTTGGGATATTTCAATAATAAACCCGATGTCCAAAGAGAGAACTGGATATCCAACACAAAAACCTGAGGCCTTACTTGAAAAGGTTATTAAAGCAGCATCAAACAAGGGAGACTTAGTTTTAGACTGTTTTGGTGGCTCTGGTACGACTTCTGCAGTTGCTGAAAAATTAGGTCGAAGATGGATTACTGTTGATGCAGGAAAGCTAGCTATTTATACTATCCAAAAGAGAATATTAGATATTGATAACTATAGTCCATTTGTAGTGTATGATGCAGGATTGTACGATAATGAAAAATTGAATGCCTTTGATAGTACACAGTGGAAGCAATTTGCAATGGCCCTGTATAATGTACATCCGTTATACCAGATGGTTAAGGGGATAAACTTTGATGGGGTCAAGGATGGCTCTTTAGTAAAAGTTTTTTCTCCAAATGAATTGGATGAGCTAGGAGCAAAAATTTCAGAAGATACTTTAGAACAAATATATTCTAGGTTAGGTTCCTCAGCACCTGATGAATTATTCATTATTGCACCGCAAGGGAAGTTCACATTCGCCGTTGATGAGTACGACAACGATGGAAATTGGAGTACAATCTTTAATATTTTACGAGTGCCATACTCTATGTATCAAAAATTCACCGAGAATTTTAAAGGAACAATTCAAGCTGGAGATACAGATTCTGTTAATGCTGTAGTAGATGCGTATGGGTTTGATTTTAAGCGAAAACCGAAGGTGGAATTTGTTGTTGATAATGAACGTTTGACTGTAACTTGTTTCGAGTCATTTTCGAGATTAAAAGGGAAAGAAAATGTGAGCGGGTTTGAAGCCTTTTCAATGCTATTAGTTGATTTATCATACAACGGAGAGGCATTTATCATGGATAAAGTATACTATCAAAAGGATTTTGATGAAAATAAGTCAATCCCGTTTGATGATAGCTCAAAACAACACCAAGCAATGTACATTTTTATAGATAAATTTGGGAATGAATTTGTTACTACAAGAGGAGAAATGCAGTAATGGAATATAAAGAAAGTGATTTAGTTTTAGAAGTAAGTCAAAATGTCAATCCCGCTGTATGGGACGAAGGATTTTTTCAAAACTTCTTTGACTTATTATTTGGTAACAGGAATTACCAAAAGGAAGCTACAGAAATTGCACTGAGATTTCTAAATTCTGGTGAATACCAAAATATAACTGCTTTGGCTAAAGAAAATTTTGGGAAAAATGATGTAATTAAAGCTAGATGGAATAACAATTTCTCAGCCATGAAGGCTGACTTGGAGCTGTCAGATAAACTTTCAGCAACTCTAGATTTAGCCACGGGAACAGGAAAGTCATATGTAATGTTTGGATTGGCTCTCGTTATGTTAGCTACAAAAAAAGTTAATAGGGTACTTATACTTGTTCCGAGTTTAACAATCGAAAGTGAATTGACTCAAAAATTTAGAGACTTGCTAAGTAATGAACAATTGTTGAAAACTTTAGGGGAAGATTTTATTCCACCACAGATTCTTAATGGAGATAGTACGCTAGTTGAAAATTCAATTGCAATTGAAAATAGGAATGCAATTTATAAAACACAAACAACACGAAATTCAATTGTTGATAGCTTAAAAGGTAATGGAGAGTCTACGCTTGTTCTTAATGATGAGGTGCACCACGTTTATTATTCTGAGTCAAACGAATGGAAAGCGTTTATAGAGGATGAAAGAAGTAACGATATTAATTTTAAATATGTTATAGGTGTGACAGGAACCCCATATAAGGGTAAAAAGAACAATGATTACTTTTCAAATGTTATTTATCGTTTTTCTTTACGAGATGCAATTGAACAGGGATTTGTAAAAGATGTTGAATACATATCCAAAGAAGATATTCCAAATGATAAAATAGAAAGATGGCAAGTGATTTTAAACTCGCATGATTCCATTGAATCTCACTTACCAACTAAATTACAACTAAAACCTATAACAATTATAGTAACATCAACTCAAGGCAAAGCAGATAGTAAGGCAAAAGAATTTAAAAAGTTCTTAAAGCTTCGAAGAAATCTTAATGATGAACAGGTAGATGATATTGTACTATCAGTTCATAGTGGTAAGAATGCTTCTTTAGATAGAATGAAACTAAAAAAAGTAAATCAAAAAGGGAATCCTGTCGAATTTATTTTTAGTGTTTCTATGCTTACAGAGGGTTGGGACGTTAAAAGAGTCTTTCAAATAGTTCCAGATGAAGAAAGAGCTTTTAATTCTAAGCTATTGATTGCCCAAGTATTAGGCAGAGGGCTGCGTATTCCAGATGGCTGGGAACAAGCTATTTGGGGTACTCCCACTGTGACCGTTTTTAACCACGAAAAGTGGTCTGCTAATGTTGAAGGGCTTGTTAATGAGGTTTTGGAGATTCGTAAACGCCTCACTGTATCAGTAAATAAAGAATCTAGTTATAATTTTGACTTGACAAACGTGAAATATACGTCAAAACCCGATGTTAAAGATTACCCAAAAATGGGAACATATAAACTTTGGGAGAATGGTGTGAATCTACCAACAGATGATAAGTTAGGAAAGAGCTCAATTACGCTGACTGATATAAAAACACGAAACGAAAGACAGTTTGAGTCTCAATTTGAGCATGAATTGTTAACTCCTTTGCAGATGGCAAATATATTATATAGTCGTTTTGAAGATTTGGAGGATGAAGAATATGTTAATGAGTATCAGAGCTTGTGGTCTGTAGAGAAAATAAAAGCAATGGTTGAGGAATCACTAAAAAATAGTGGCAATAAATATATTACGAAAAATTTAAAAAATAAGTTTTTATCCTCAATGAGTGTAATTTTTCGTAATACTTCAAAAGTTGTAACTTATGAAGTTGAACCGACTGAATATTATAATCTATCTACTAAGAATTTACCCAAAAACACAAACGACCTTTCAGGATTTAAAAATAACAAAGTTTTATTTTATAGTTCAGATTTGGAAAAGGGATTATCTGATGACAATGCTAGCGTAGAAACTTATAAAGAGTTAACAGACTCATCAAATGGTTATCAATTTAAATACATATCTAATAAATATAATTTTAAGACTCCTCAGCTTGCTATAGTAACAACGGGGATTCCTGAAAAAGAATTCTTGAAAGAACTTACGGAAAATACAGAAGTAATAAAAAACATAGATTCATTTATCAAATCGGATGATATGAATTTTTACTCTTTAGAGTATTCGTGGAAAAAAGGTACTCACCATAAAACGTCACAATTTAATCCAGATTGGTTTATAAGACAAGAAGATACAATAATAGTTGTTGAAGTAAAAGATGACTCACAGATTTCTGACCCTGATTCTGAGAATGTAGGGAAAAACAAGGCTGCGGTTAAACATTTCAAACTATTGAATCAGCATAATAAGGAGAATGGAGTTCCGACAAGATATAAATTTACTTTCATAACTCCAAAGGATTTTGACATTTTTTTCAAAAAAATAGTAGAAAAAGATATTATGAATTTCAATAGTCAACTAGATGTAAAATTAGGCGAAGTAAAATAATTCTATCATTGGCTAATTAAGACAGAATTTACCTGAGTTATTTCAAATTACCTGAAATTCAATCAAATTTTGACAAAATAAAAAGCCTTTAAAGACCGATTCTAAAACTTTATCTAAATATTTGAAGTTATACCCTGACAAACCAGGCTTGAAAAAAGCTCGTAAAGCATCACAATTCTCAAAACGTTAATTCGTTGCTGGGAAGCACAATACAAACGAAAATACTTTGCAACTTGCAAGGTATTTTTTGTATGAGAACTGGCGGTACACAATTAGGCTAGCTCTAACGACTTTAGTCGCAAAATACTTATTTTTCGGAAAGTTAGCTATTAATATTTATCAATGATAAAAATAGCATGTTTTAAGGGACTGACCCCAAAAAGTGAGAATTTAATAAAAAGACTTGACATAATTCGTTTACAATAGTAAACTTATTTTAAACATATATGTTTACATCTGTAGACAAATAGGAGGAAGGAGAATGAGCACAATAGAATTTAATACTTATATCACAGATGCAGAATGGGAAGTCATGCGTGTAGTTTGGGCAAATGATCGAGTAACTAGTAAAAAAGTCATTTCCGTATTGCAAGAAAAAATGGACTGGACACAATCCACTATCAAAACGATCTTAGGTCGATTAGTTGGAAAAGGCGTACTAAATACAGAGCATGAAGGTAGAAAGTTTATTTACACTGCCAATATTGAAGAGACAGAAGCCGTAAGGGATTATGCAGAAGATATTTTTAACCGTATTTGCAATAAGAAAGTCGGAAATGTAATAGGAAGCATCATTGAAGATCATGTTTTAAGCTTCGATGATATAGATCGACTAGAAAAAATATTAGAGATGAAAAAATCTTTCGCAGTAGAAGAAGTGGATTGCAATTGTCCAGAAGGACAATGCGAATGTCATTTACATCATCATTAAGCATAAGGAGGAATTTAAAATGAATAATGACAACATGGATAAGTTAAAACACGAGCATGGAATCACAGATGAACATGGATACCATAAGGATCAACATCAAGTACATCATGCTGGGCATGATCACTGCGGGCAAAGTGGGAATGACCACAGCGGGCACAGTGGACATAATCACAGCGGGCACAGTGGACATGATCACAGCGGACACAGTGGGCATGCCCACCATCATCACGGAAGCTTTAAGGAACTTTTCTTAAAGTCATTGCCACTAGGAATCATTATTATGTTCTTTTCCCCTTTGCATGGATTTAAACTACCATTCCAGTTTACTTTTCCATATTCTGATATTGTAGTAGCTATTTTATCTACTATATTAATTGTTTATGGTGGACGTCCATTCTATCAAGGTGCAGTTGACGAATTTAAACAAAAAAAACCTGGAATGATGGCACTCGTTTCTTTAGGTTTAAGTGTTTCATATTTATACAGTATTTATGCTGTGATCATTACCTACGTAACGGGTGGACACGTGATGGACTTTTTCTTTGAATTTGCTTCATTACTATTAATCATGCTATTAGGTCACTGGATTGAGATGAAAGCTATTGGAGAAGCAGGAGACGCACAAGCAGCATTGGCTAAGTTAGTGCCGAAAGATGCTCACGTTGTATTAGAAGACGATTCAATTGAAACACGACCAGTTTCTGACTTAAAGATAGGTGATTTAATTCGTGTTCAAGCCGGAGAAAATGTGCCAGCAGACGGGATTATCGAACGTGGCGAATCACGTTTAAATGAAGCTCTTCTAACTGGAGAGTCAAAAGCAGTAAAAAAAGGCCCTGGCGATGAAGTAATCGGGGGCTCAACAAATGGAGAAGGGGTTCTTTATATTAAAGTGAATGAGACAGGTGATCAATCCTTCATCTCTCAAGTTCAGAATTTAATCAGCCAAGCTCAAAGTCAGCCTTCCAGAGCAGAAAATATTGCGCAAAAGGTTGCAGGGTGGCTCTTTTATATTGCTGTTATTATCGCGCTAATTGCTTTTGTAGTGTGGATGATTATTGGAGATATCCCAACAGCAGTTATATTTACTATTACTACATTAGTTATTGCTTGTCCGCACGCATTGGGTCTGGCTATTCCATTGGTAACCGCCCGTAGCACAAGCTTAGGGGCTAGCCGTGGCTTACTAGTAAAAGACCGCCAAGCCTTAGAAATAGCTCAAGATGCAGATGTGATCATTTTAGATAAAACGGGTACTTTAACAACTGGTGAATTTAAAGTATTAGATGTAAAACTTCTTAATGACAAATATACAAAAGAGGAAATCATTGCCTTATTGGCAGGTATTGAAGGAGGATCTAGCCACCCAATTGCTCAATCAATTATAAGGTTCGCCGAGCAGCAAGGTATACGTCCAGCATCTTTTGATTCAATTGATGTGATTTCCGGTGCTGGAGTAGAGGGTAAAGCAGGTGAGCACCGTTACCAATTAATCAGTCAAAAAGCCTATGGACGTAATCTTGATATGGATATTCCAAAAGGAGCAACTCTTAGTGTCTTAGTAGAAAACGATGATGCCATTGGTGCTGTAGCTTTAGGGGACGAATTAAAACCAACGAGTAAAGCGTTAATTAAAGCTCTTAAAAAGAACAATATTCAACCAATTATGGCAACAGGTGATAATGAAAAAGCGGCTCAAGGCGCAGCAGAAGTTTTAGGGATTGAATATAGATCAAATCAATCTCCACAAGACAAATATGAGTTGGTTAAAACACTTAAAGATGAAGGAAAGAAAGTTATCATGGTAGGTGATGGTGTAAATGATGCTCCTTCTCTTGCCTTAGCAGATGTTGGTATAGCTATAGGTGCTGGAACTCAAGTTGCATTGGATTCAGCTGATGTCATATTGACTCAATCCGATCCAGGAGATATTGAATCATTCATTGAATTAGCACACAAAACAACTCGTAAAATGAAACAAAACCTATTTTGGGGAGCTGGTTATAACTTTATAGCTATCCCTCTAGCTGCAGGAATTTTGGCTCCTATTGGTATCACATTAAGCCCTGCATTAGGAGCAATCCTAATGTCTGTGTCAACAGTCATCGTCGCCATTAATGCTATGTTATTAAGTTTAGATCCAAAAAAATAACGGTTAACAGATCGAATGATTGAAACTCCTTAAAGTATCAAGATACAATAGTTTTACAGGAGAAAAAGAGATGTAAGTACTGGCTCTTTGTAAAATCGTGTTGGTAGAAGTAGACGATTTTTCTACCAACACGATTTTTAATTTATTATAGAACTGATTTCTTTTAAAATCCTAAAAGCCACCTATTTCGACAGTTTTATAGCTTGTTATTCTATTTTCTTGACAATAATACCACCGTCTCCACACGTTTTTTAACCATAAAAAGCCACCTCCATGAGCATTTGATTATATTGTACCAAATCCAACTTGGAGGTGTTTTTATTTAATTCTAATTTACGGGGGTCAGTGCCAATTAAAATTGCGTATTTTTTATTTAAAATGTATTAGAATTAAATTCATATAAAATATGCACGAAAAATAAATCAAAATTAAAAAGTACAAATTAATGAAGTGATTATTGATAAAAATAGTTAATAATTGGTTAAACAAAATATATAACTCGTTTATAAATTTATAGAAATGAACCATTATAAATCTCCTCTTAAATATTGAAAAAACCATTGGCAGTGGACATACTTTAAGACTATATATTTCTGAAACTAGTTTCACAATACAAATATTGACATGCAATTATTA
>JABLTT010074336.1_pt1 | contig 30065 bp, 31 predicted proteins | sample 7160061 | NCBI WGS metagenome assembly JABLTT01 (sample SAMN14651232, study PRJNA627086) | human gut metagenome | isolation source: feces | host: Homo sapiens
CCGCCTCCGCCGCCCAGGGGTACTGGCCGTCGGCCTCCGCCCCCTGGGTGGCGGGCAGAAGCGCCTGGAAGGGGCCGGCTTCCCGATGGGCAATGTCTAAAATTCCGCCCAAAAGGGCAGGGAAGGGCAGATACTCCTTGGAGGAAGTCTCCGCCCGTCCCAGGGCCAGCGAGCGGCCCCCCAGGGGCATGGCGCGGGCATCCAGCCCGTGGGCGCGGTGGAAGTAGTCCAGCAGATAGGGAGTGAATGGGGGAAGGTCCGGCACATACAGAGGACCACGGGCCCTATCCGGCGCGGTAGCCACGGTAGTGGGATGGGACGGGACGGCCGTGAGCCGGAACCCCTCGGGCAGCGGTCGGACCGGCCGGCTCTCCAGGCTCTGGAGGAATGCCTCAATCCGGGTGATGACCCCCACCGGGGAGAAGTGCTCGTCTACCTCGATGTGCAGATAGGGCTTGTCTCCCATCTCCTGCCGGAACAGGTAGGAGAGCGTGGTGTCCGGCCCGCAGCCGTGGTTGGTGAGATAGACTGCGTACAGGTTGGGGTGATGGGCCACCAGCTTGGCCCCGGACAGGATATGCTGGCCAAAGGGCCAGTACAGATTGGGGTGATCCGCCGACAGGTCCAGGTCGTGGGCGGGCAGATGGGACAGGGTGAGGACCTTGTACCCCCGCTCCAGCAGCAGCCGGGGGATGCCCATATTCAGAACCGGGTCCGAGAGGCCGTAGTTCCGGGTGATGAGCACCAGCACCTTGTCCTCCGGCCCCAGGGAGGCCAGCAAGTCCCGCCCCTGTTTCTCCACTGCGGCGGTGTGCCGCCGTACAGCTTGGGCGCCGGACATCAGGGCGGGAAGGCAGCGCACCTTGGGAATGCCCAGTTGTTTCCCAAGGCCCAGCATGGCGGATGCCATGGCCTCCTGGCCAAAATCCAGGTCAAATACCGGATTGAGCAGGGTAATGCCCCGCTCCTCCAGCCGGAGCGCCCGGGCAGCCAGCCGGGGTGCGGTCTGCATATATACGCAGCCGTAGTTGTGCTCCACTCGTGAGGTCTCATGCTTCATGGTGTGGATGGAGGGGAGGAAGATGTAGTCCACCCCCTGCTCCGCCAGCCAGGCCATGTGGCCGTGGATCAGTTTCACTGGGTAGCAGGTCTCCGCCTGGGCGGTCTGCTGGGAGAGACGGATGATCTCCTCATTGGTGGGTGGGGAGAGGAGCACGTTGTACCCCAAATGCCGGAAGAAGGCGTTGGCCATGGGGAAGAACTTGTGGATCATCAGGGCAAAGGGTACCCCCACCGTCTTGCGCCTGGGGACCGGCGCGGGATCGTACCCCTCCAGAAGCAGCTGCGGCCCCCGCTGGTAGAAGGCGATGTTGCGTTGGACCTCTGGAGAAAGGGCGGGGGATTCCTCTCCCTGGCCGGTGAAGCCGTGGAAACGGGATGGACCCTCCGCTGTCTCCAGGGCCAGCAGGGCGGCGCCGAAAGCCCCGCTGATGGAAAAACAGGGGGAGACGGTGAGCCGGTCCCCAAATTCCTGGCGAAAGGCGGCCACGATCCCAGGGTTGTAGGCCACGCCGCCCTGGAGGACGATCCGCCGCCCCACCAGCTTGCTGCCCACCACCTTGTGCAGGTAGTTGCGGACGATAGACTGACACAGTCCGGCGGCCACTTCTGCCTGGGAGGCTCCCTGGGCCAGGGCTGACTGGATGGCTGTCTCGATGAATACGGTACACCGCTCGCCCAGTTCCACCGGCGCCTGGGCGGTGAGGGCCAGAGGGCCGAACTCCTCAAGCGGGATACCCATGCGGGCGGCCTGTTCCTCCACAAAAGAGCCGGTGCCGGCGGCGCAGATCTTATTCATCTGGAAATCCGCCACCTGACCGCCCTGCAGAGAGATGTACTTGGAGTCCTGCCCGCCGATCTCAAACACCGTATCTGCGTCCGGTGCCCAGTGGACGGCGGCCCGGGCCTGGGCGGTGATCTCGTCCCGCACCGCATCCGCGCCGATGAGTCGGCCGATCCGCTCCCGGCCGGAGCCGGTGACGCCCACCGCCAGAAGAGGAAGTTCTCCAAACCGCTCCCGGAGATGCTCCAGTCCCCGGCGCACCGCCCCCTCCGGGTCCCCGGCGGTGCGGAGATACTGAAAGTCGATCAGGCCGCCGTCGGGGTCCATGAGCACCAGGTCGGTGCTGGTGGATCCTACGTCGATACCCAGGGCGCAGCCCTCCAGCGGGATCACGCCAGAGGAGGCGGGGTCTGTCAGAGAAACGCCGGCGGGCTGGGATAGGGGGGAACGCCGCACCAGCTGATCCGCTGCAGCCGGTTGTCCGCACAGGCTGGCCAGCAGTTCCCCCATGGAGCAGGTCTCTGCCTCTTGAGCGGCCAGGGCGGCTCCCACAGCGGCAGCATGGAGGAACGGATCCGGAATAATCAGATCTTCCTCCTCCAGGCCGAATACTGCTTTGACAGCCTGGACCACGCCGGCGTTCTGGGCCACGCCGCCGCACAGGGCTACCGGCCTCTCCACCGGGAGGCTCCGGACGATGACCGCCTTGTAGTTACGCACCATGGCGTAACAGAGGCCCAGCAGGATGTCGGGCGTGGGAATGCCCTCCTGCTGACGGTGGATGATGTCGGTCTTGGCAAAGACTGCGCACCTGCCAGACAGGCGGGGGATGGACTCGGCCTGGGCCACGAGATTGGAGTAGTCCTCGATGCGGAGTCCCAGCCGGGACATCTGATCCTCAAAGAAGGAGCCAGTCCCGCCCGCGCAGTGCTCGTTGACCGCAAACTGCGGGGGAAGTTCCGACCCCAAACCGGTGAGGAAACGGGCGCTCTGGCTGCCAATCTCAATGACGGACCGGGCTTCCGGCGCCAGCAGGATCACCCCCCGGTGGATGGCGGGGATATCCCCCAGATTGGAGAGACCGGGACAGATTTTCAGTAGCCGCTCCCCGGCGCTGCCGGTAAGGACCACCGGACAACCGCAGACCCCGCTGTCCCACTGGAGAAGCTCTCCCAGCAGCCGGCGGGCCGCCGGGATCGCGCTGCCCCGGTGGGCGGCGATTTTGGACCAAAGCAGTTCTCCCGTCGGGGAGAGAAGTACCAGTTTGACGGTGGTGTTCCCGCAGTCCAGACCGATTCCGTTCATAGAGATCCTCCATTCCCGCTCCTTGACAGTTTAGCGCGAGAGCGGTATAATATAGGTTAGTTATTGCTAACTATAACAAATCCATTCTACTTTGTCGGTTGCCACAGCAACAGGAGGCAGATCATGCAGTCGGTTTTCGCGGCGATGGGCCGCTGTCCGTTATTTGAAGGGATCCCAAAAGAGAAGTATCCCAACGTCCTGACCTGCCTGCAGGGGGAGGCCAGGGCAGTTTCAAAAGACCAGGTACTCCTGCGGATGGGAGAACGGCAAAGCCGGCCAGGCGTGGTAATGTGGGGGACCTTGCGAATCTCCCTATACAGCGAAGACGGAAACCTGCTGACCATAGAGCGATTGGATGCCGGAATGGTATTTGGAGAGTCACTCGTCTGTTCTATGGCGGAAGACAGCCCCATTCAGATCGACGCCATCACCGATGGGGAGGTCCTCTACCTGGACTTCGACCCTCTCCTGCTCCAACAGGAGAACGCATGCCCCTTCCGGACCCGGGTGACGGCCAACCTGCTCCGGGAGATGGGGCGGGAAGCCCTGTTTCTCAACCGGAAAATGCGGATCCTGGCCCAGAACCGCCTGCGCAACCGCATCAAGCTCTATTTGCAGAGCCTCCAGGTCCCTCCGGACGGGGTGGTCCGGCTGGAGATGGGGCGGGGGGAACTGGCGGAATACCTGTGCGTGGACCGCAGCGCCCTCTCCCGAGAGCTGGGCCGGATGCAGAAGGATGGGATCCTTACCTATCAGGGGCAAACCGTCCAGATCCTGGATCAGGACTTTCTCACCGCGTAACGAGGAAAATGGCCTGTCCGTTGCCATGGCAACGGACAGGCCATCGTACTATGTAGTATCATTGCCAACGGTTAGTTAATGCTAACCAAAGAAAACGATAGGAGGACTTATGATGAAACGAGCCTTTGCTTCCGTCCTGGCTTCGGCCATGATGCTGTTTGCGCTGGCCGGCTGCTCCGGCGGCGGAAATGAAACAGCGCAGAGCGAGACCCAGGATCCCGCGCCGGAGGAGTCCAGCCAGACCGCCGAGCCCGTGACCATTTCGGTGGGAGTCCCCACCGCGCCGCCCGCCCTGCCGGTGCTGCATATGATGGACGCCCAGCTGCTTGGGGAGAATGTCACCATCGACCTGAACGTTTGGAATGCCCCGGAGGAGCTGCTGGCCATGGTTCAGGGCGGGGAGCACGACATGTACGCATTCCCCCTGACGGTGGTCTCCACGCTCTATAATAAAGGGCTGGATGTACGGCTGATGAACGTGAACACCTGGGGCGTCACCTACTTCCTGACCACCGATCCGGACTTTACCACTTGGAGTGATCTGGAGGGTAAGACGGTATACATCCCCCTGCAGTCCTCGCCCCCGGATGCCCTGACCCAGTACTTCCTGCATTCGGCCGGCCTGACGGTGGGAGAGGACGTGGAGGTCATCTACGCCAGTACCGCCGAGGTGGCAAGCCTCTTGGCCTCCGGCCAGGCGGAGTACGCCACCCTGATTGAGCCCCAGGTCACCTCCGCGATGAACCAGAACAGCGAAGTCCGCCGGGCTCTGAGCTTTGAGGAGGAGTGGCAGCGGGTCACTGGCACTGACACCATGATCCCCAACGCTGGCTTCGGCACCACCCAGACCTTCCTTGACGAGAACCCGGAGCTGGCGGCACAGTTCCAGGAGGCCTATGCCGAGAGCGTCCAGTGGGTGCTGGACAACCCCGCCGAGGCGGCCGCCTTGGCGGAGGAGTACCTGGATATGAATGCCGCCGTGGTGGAGGCCGCCATCCCCAACATGGGGCTCACCTTCAAGAGCGCCCAGGACGCCAGAGGGGAGCTGGATACTTTCTACCAGCTGCTCTATGATTTTGACCCCTCCATGATCGGCGGGGCGATGCCGGACGACGGACTGTACTATGAGGGCTAAGGCGGGACTCTGGCTCCGCCGCGCCCTGGGGGTGGGCCTGCTGCTGGGCGCCTGGCAGCTGGCCTCCCTCCACTTTCCGCCCCTGGTTGTGCCGCCCATCCCCCAGGTGGCGGCCACCCTTGTCCACCTGTTTCAGGAGCCGGATTTCTGGCCCACCGTGGGCACCACGCTCCTGCGGCTAGCGGCCGGCCTCGCCATCGGCATCGGGGCTGGCGGGGTCCTGGGTCTGGTTTTCGGACTATGCCCCAAGCTGGAGGACGTGGGTACGCCGATGATCCATGTGCTCCAGTCGGTGCCCCCGGTGTGCTGGGTGGTGCTGGCCCTGGTGTGGTTTGGCTTCAACGGCCTGCCCTGTATCTTCATCGTGGCCACGGCCACCGTCCCCACGGTGGTCATCAATCTGAGCCACGGGGTGCGCAGCGTGGACCGGGAACTGCTGGAGATGGCCAGGCTCTATCGGTTTTCCCGCTGGAAGACCCTGCGCCATGTGACACTGCCCTCCATCCGGCCCTACTTCAACTCCGCCCTGGAAATTGTGATCGGGGGCGGGTGGAAGCTGGCGGTGATGGGGGAGGTGCTCACCACCAACAGTGGCATCGGCGGGGCCATCACCTCCGCCCGGCTCAATGTGCAGCCGGACGCCATCATCGCCTGGGCATTCCTGCTGGTGGCGGGCTGTTTTCTCACCCAGAAGCTGCTGCGCCTGCTGTGCTGCCGGAAGGGGGGAGCGGTATGCTGAAACTCACCGGGATCCGGAAGTCCTTTGACGGCCTGCCGGTTCTCTCCAACCTGTCCCTCACCCTGTCCCAGGGGGAGATCGTGGCACTTATCGGCCCCTCGGGCTGTGGCAAGACCACGTTGCTGAACATCATCTCCGGACTGACCGCCCCCGATGCCGGCACGGTGGAGGGGGCGGAGGGCAAGCTGAGCTATATGTTTCAGAACGCCCGGCTGCTGCCCTGGCGGACTGTGGAGGAGAATATCCGCCTGGTGCGGGAGGACGCCCCAGGGGAGGAGGTGCGTGCCCTGATTGCCGCCGTGGGGCTGGAGGGGTTTGAGCACTACTACCCAGGTCAGCTCTCCGGGGGCATGGCCCGCCGGTGCGCCCTGGCCCGGGCCTTCCACTTCGGAGGATCCCTCTTCCTGATGGACGAGCCCTTCCAGGGCCTGGACTACGGCATCCGCATGGAGATGGTGGAAATGCTCCTGACCATGTGGGGCCGGGAAAAGCCGGGGGTGCTCTTTGTCACCCACGAGATTGACGAGGCCCTCACCGTGGCCACCCGCATTGCCGTGCTCACCCCCAGACCCACCACCATTCAAACCTGGTACACCCTCCCAGGGGCAGAGGGGCGGGAGGCATCCGCCCCGGAACTGCTGGATCTCCGCCGGGAGATCATCCGGCAAATCACGGGATAGCCTTGGCTTCCGTTGCGCAGGCCGTCAAACCGGGGTATACTGAACATAGGACGTTACAAAGGAGGCAAGCCCATGGAATTTCTCCGCAATCTGCCCACGGACGACCCCGCTGCCCTGGCGGGGCTCATTGACATCCGCCCGGGCCGGGTGGTGAGCATGGCCCTCACCCGCAGCGAACACTGCCAAATGACCCTGCTGGCCTTTGGCGACGGGGAGAGCGTCAGCGAGGAGCGGTACTTTGGCGACACCCTCTACTATGTGCTGGAGGGGAGCATGCCCCTCCGCACAGAGATGGGGGAGAGGATCCTGGCCGCAGGCCAGTGCCTGGCGATGCCCACCGGGGTATCCCACGCTATCGGCGGCGCCGGCCCTTTCAAGCTGCTGCAAATCACTGTGCAATAGAACCACGAACAGGAGGAAATGACGATGGAAGAATTGATCAAGAACCTACCTCAAGCCCAGCCCTTTGCCCTCAAGGAACAGGTCCAGTATGAGGACGGGAAGGTGGTGAGCCTGACTCTGGCCCAGAAGCCCGGCGTGGGCATGACCCTCTTCGCCTTTGACGCCGGGGAGACCATCAGTACCCATGCTGCTCCCGGCGACGCCATGGCCACCATTTTGGAGGGCACCGCCCAGATCACCATTGACGGTGTCCCCTACACCCTGAACGGTGGAGAAGCCATCATCATGCCCGCAGGCATCCCCCATGCCGTCAAGGCCGTCACCCGGTTCAAGATGTACCTGGTGGTAGTCAAGGCGTGACAACAGCAGGCAAAATACATGGTCAGCGGTCTTAGACCACGGGACTGAGATATATGAGGCAGCACAAAGAGGGCCTGCAGTAAGTCATAGCTTGCTGCGGGCCACTGCTTTACATGGCGCCCCCACGTCCGGCACGGTGGTATTGATGCCGGTGAGTCCCAAGGTTTTGGTCATTAAAATAGACTATGAGAATGCATTTGAGTTTGTCGTCCGCGCTCAGCGCATATTGGCTGCCATGAAGTACTCGGTGTACTATCCTAATCACGACCGTCGCGCTCTCTGCCTCTTTCGGCCCTGTATTGGCCCTCGCCAACCTCTCTGCCACCATGGATCAGACATTGGCTGCCGGGGAGCGAGTGCTCTCACTATTGGAAGAACGGCCGGAGACAGAGAATGTTGCGGAAGGAGAGACCCCTGATTTTACAGGTGCGGAGGTGAAAAAACTCTCTTTCTCTTACGGAGAAGAAGAAATCCTGCATGACCTGTCCGCATCGTTCCCCAAGGGGCAGATTATCGCTGTCACAGGTAGAAGCGGATCCGGCAAATCTACACTGCTCAAGCTGTTGATGCGGTTCTGGTCCGCCCCGGAAGGCAGTGTGCTGGTATCGGGCACAGATGTTGGACGCATTCAGACAGCTCATCTGCGCAAGCTGGAGAGTTATATGATCCAAGATACTGACCTGTTCCATGACAGTATCGCCTACAACATCCGTATCGGGAAATTGGATGCTACACAGGAGGAGATTGAAGCCGCGGCGAAAAAGGCGTCGATCCATGACTTTATTCTCAAATTGCCAAAGGGATACGACACACCCGTAGGTGAACTGGGAGATACGCTCTCCGGAGGAGAACGGCAGCGAATCGGACTAGCCCGTGCTTTTCTCCATAATGCGCCATTGATGCTTCTCGATGAGCCGACCAGTAATCTGGATAGCTTGAATGAAGGGGTGATTCTGAAGGCCCTTCAGGACAACCAGGCGGCTGGGCAAACCGTCATTTTGGTTTCACATCGAAAATCGACACTTTCTATCGCTGACCATGCTTATACGGTGGAAAGTGGCCGTGTCTGCTGACCCAAGATCAGACAAGGCAACGTAGAGTGGTTTGGCCTTGCATCTTAAAACGCTACGTCGAAGACGCTGATGTACGGTGTAAGCCCCGGAGAATTGCCATTGCGATGCTTGTGAATACAGTGGCGATATAGAGAAACAAGTTAAAGCCGGAGTCGCCAATCCCGTAACTGGAGGTATTTGCGTGGATGAAATCATTGTAATCTGTGCATCTGATTCGGATGGGAGTTTATTTCAAATAGTAATAGACGCCATTCGTGAAAAGAGCGGTAAAGCAGTGCATATCGGCGGTCCTGAGCAATCCGTGCTGACGGTCGGAGAAATTGAGATTCATCCCGCATCTCACCAGGTGTTCAAAGCCGGAATAGAAGTTCATCTCAACCACGGAGAATTTGCAATGCTGCTTCGTATGGCCTGTTCACCGGACAGGGTGTTTACAAAAGAGGAACTATATGCGGCCGCATGGGGAGAGGAGTACGGATCCGGGTCGACTGCTGTAGAAAATATGATTTGGCGATTGAGAAAAAAGCTGGAAAGCAATCCACGGCAGCCCGAATACATCAAAACAATCATCCGCGTCGGATATAAAATGACCGTACCAACCCAATTGCTTTGATGGGCTGGCGCACGGGTTAGCCCTGCGTCAGCCCAGTCTATTGACAGGGAGAATGTCTGATTATATAATCAACGCCAAAGGTTAGCATTGGCTAATCAAATGCATTCTATAAAAGAAAGGGATGTGAGAATGTTGAAGGTTGTGAATGAAATCCGTGCTGAGGAGTCCGTGGCAAAACTGGATCTTCTACACATTGACACCACCCACCCGGACAATGGCTGCTGTTGTGGAGGACATGACGGGCACAAATGCTGCGGAAGGCATCGCCATGCCCAAGAAGGGCCGGCATCCGCGCCGAACACAGCGGAGGTGATGGAATGAACCCGAAGCTGTCGGCACTCTCCAATGGCAGGAAATTATCCTACGCGGAGTACGGCGCTCCGGATGGCCGCCCGGTGCTGCTCCTCCACGGTTTGGTGGGCAGCGTCATATCTGAGGACATGGAAGAACAATTAGCAAGCATCCCTATGCGCATCCTGGCTCTGGCACGCCCGGGATATGGTGCATCCGACTATTTCGAGATGGACTGCGTGGCAGACTGGCCCCGTCAGATGGCGGGGACAGCCAAATGCCTACCCCAAGCCAAGGTCATTTCCCTTGAGGGGGAGGGCCACGTCTCTCCGGCGGTGACCGCCAGCCTGATGGCCGAACTGCTTCAGGTGTGATCACGCCTGCGGAAGTAAAGAGGGGTGGCAGCATGAATGAACTCTTCTCTGTTTTAGGGATCGCCGGTGGTATTCTCTGCGCCATCGGTGATTTGTTTCTGGACCTAAAGGGAAAGGGCAACCGGAAACTGGGTACCTCGGGAATTATTGATAGCAACTGGGTGAACATGGCCTACTGGCGCTTTGGCATTTCCATCCTGTTTGCCTTTGCGGGGGCCGCCTTGTTGGGATTTGGCTTCTTCTCCCTGGCCGCGCAGATTGCAGACGGGCACCGGGAGCTTGCTCTGGCCACGGGGATCTGCGGCTATGTAAGCGCGATTGCCGCCTTCTTTGTCCACAGCGTCCTGTGCATCCAGGCCATTATTTACAAAAAATTATGGAGACTGACAACTTCCCGCTGGCGGATGATACGCTGGAAGCCTACTACAAGGCGGTCATCCCACCTTTTGCACTGGGCTGGCTGTTCATGCTGGCCGCAACCGTGTGCGTGAGCGCAGCTATTGTGACCGGCATACTGGCGGTGCCCAAGTGGTTCGTCCTGCTCAACCCCTTTGTATTCCTGCTGGTAGGGGTATGCTTTCGGAAAATCAAGCCCAATTGGTTCTATGACCTGCCCGGTATCATCATGCCTAGCCTCGGCATGGGGATGTTCGGGGTGATCGGGCTAGTCAGCCTGATGTGAAGGAGAGAAACTCTATGCCTGAACTTGGTGCGGTGGCGGATACCCTATTTATCCCCATACTGGGCCGGATCTACGCCAGCGAGCATTGCAAAAGCATCCTGACCGATGAAAAGGCACTTTCAATCAAGGACAAACTCCCCAAAAATCAGTTGGAGCGGGGGCGGCAGACGCAATATTACTTGCTCGCCTCCGCAGCCCGTTCCGCAAATATGGACCGAACGATACGGGATTTTCTGGCCCGAAAGCCAGACGGCGTCATCGTTCAACTGGGCTGCGGACTGGAGACCACGTTTTACCGAAATGACAACGGGAGGACCCGCTGGTACGAGGTGGATCTTCCCAATGTGATCGCGTACAGGCGGACGCTGCTCCCAGAGCAAAAGCGGGAAATCTACTTAGCTGGTGACGCCTTTGACGATGGATGGTTCAAGCGGGTCCGGACCGACGTACCGGATGCGCCGCTCCTGGTCACTGCCAGTGGCCTTTTCCACTACTTCCAGGAAGATCAGGTTCTCAGCCTGCTGCGGATGTTGAGCCAGTACGGAAACATCGAGGTCGTCTTTGATGCCGTCAGCCAAAAAGGTCTGGCCATGATGCAGAAAAAATATATGAAGGAAATGGGACACAGCGAGGCTCAGATGTTCTTTTCAGTGGACAGAGCGGCACGACTGGCGGAACAGATCGGCCCTCATGCGATTGTTTTGGCGGAAAAACCTTATTATCGCAATATCGACAAATCCGGGTTGAAGTTTTTCACCAAAATCAGCATGATCGTTTCCGACCATTTCCATATGGTAAAGATGATCCATCTGAAATTGGAATGAGCATGAAGTGTCGAACGGAGAATTCCAGTTTTATGTTCCGCACTTTTCCGGTTTTTGAGATTTCTAAATGACAAATTATGTATTGGAACAGTGCGGATACCCTTTTGACCCTCTTGACAATTTCATCTGTCCAATGTATCATAACACTGTGATATAACTATGTTATATGGAGGCCGCTATGGAGGAAAGGTCCAGCTCAACACTTGAAAATATCCAGCAGGCTGCATTGTCAGAGTTCCTGGAGAAAGGTTTCCTGGGAGCATCTCTGCGGCAGATCGTGAAGAACGCCGGGGTGACCACGGGAGCGCTCTATGGGTATTTTTCCAGCAAGGAGGCCTTATTCGCCTCCATTGTGGAGCCCCACGCCGCCGCCCTCATGGGCCGGTTCATGGAGGCCCAGACCTCCTTCGCCGAGCTGCCTGAGGAAGAACAGGCAAACAGCATGGGTGAGAAGTCCGGGCAATATGTGAATTGGATGGTGGACTACATCTGCCAGCACCGACAGCCGGTCAAGCTGCTTCTCTGCCGGGCGGAGGGTACCAGTTATGAGCACTTCGTCCACAACATGGTGGAGCAGGAGGTAGACTATACCCTTCGGTATATGGATGTCCTTCGCCATCTGGGGCGGGATGTTCCGGAGCTGAGCCGCTCCCTATGCCATATTATTGCCAGCGGGATGTTCAACGGCCTTTTTGAGATCGTGGTCCACGATATGCCCAGGGAGCAGGCACTGCGGGATGTGGAACAGTTCCGAAGCTTCTACACCGGCGGATGGCTGAAATTGATGGGGGGATGACCCCTGTCTTTTTTGATATTGAGTTAGCAATAACTAACTTAGAAGGAGGAGGTTTTTCCATGAAACAGAAGAAAAAGAGCGATGTGGCTGCCCTGCTGGACTACGCGGGGAGCCACAGAGGGCTGACCTTTCTGGGCCTGGCCCTGTCGGCGGTGTCCATGGTGCTGAGCATGGCACCATACATCTGCATCTGGCTGGCAGCCCGGGACCTGATCGCCGTGGCGCCGGACTGGACGGCGGCCCAGAGCGTTACCCGGTACGGCTGGCTGGCCTTCGGAACTGCGTTCGGAGGGATCGTACTGTACTTCGGCGGACTCATGTGTACCCACCTGGCGGCATTCCGCACGGCGGCCAATATCCGCAAGCGGGGAGTGGCTCATGTGATGAACGCCCCTCTGGGCTGGTTCGACGCCAACGCCTCCGGCCTGATCCGGGGACGTCTGGATGCTGCGGCGGCAGACACCGAGACCCTGCTGGCCCATAACCTGGCAGATATCGTGGGTACCATCGTCCTGTTCGTGGCCATGCTGGTGCTGATGTTCGTCTACGACTGGCGAATGGGCTGTGCCTGTTTGCTGGCAGCAATGATCTCCATCCTCACTATGTTCGCTATGATGGGAGGCAAGAACGCTCAGATCATGGCGGAATATCAGGCTGCCCAGGATCGCATGACCAAGGCCGGCACGGAATATGTCCGGGGCATCCCGGTGGTGAAGATCTTCCAGCAGACGGTGTATTCCTTCAAAGCGTTCCAGCAGGCCATTGAGGAGTACAGCGCCAAGGCTGAGCACTATCAGGCGGACGTGTGCCGGGTGCCACAGTCCATCAACCTGACCGTCACCGAGGGTGCCTTTGTGTTCCTGGTACCGGTGGCCCTGTTCTTGGCACCTGGCGCCCTGGCAGCCGGTAATTTTACCGGATTCGTGGCGGACTTTGCATTTTATGCAGTGTTCTCTGCCATCATCTCCACGGCGCTGGCGCGGATCATGTTTGCCTCGTCCGGTATCATGCTGGCCGGCACCGCCCTGGGGCGCATCCGCATGGTCATGGATGCCCCGGAGTTGAAGATGCCGGAGCTTCCCAAAGCGCCACAGAACAGCCGGGTGGAGTTCAAGGATGTGAGTTTTACCTACGACGGGGCGGAGACACCGGCCCTGTCCCATGTGTCCTTCACGGCGGAGCCGGGACAGACGGTGGCACTGGTGGGTCCCTCCGGAGGCGGTAAGACCACCGCCGCCAGCCTGATCCCACGGTTCTGGGATGTGACCTCCGGCGCCGTGCAGGTGGGTGGCGTGGATGTTCGGGACATGGATCCCCATGTGCTCATGGATCAGATCGCCTTTGTGTTCCAGAACAGCCGGCTGTTCAAGGCGTCTATTTTGGAAAATGTCCGGGCAGCCCGGCCGGAGGCCACACGGGAGCAGGTATTTGCTGCTCTCATGGCTGCCCAGTGCGGCGACATTCTGGAAAAACTGCCAAAGGGCATGGACACCATTATCGGCACGGAGGGCACCTACCTCTCCGGAGGAGAGCAGCAGCGCGTCGCCCTGGCCAGGGCTATTTTGAAGGACGCCCCCATCGTGGTACTGGATGAGGCCACCGCTTTTGCCGACCCGGAGAACGAGGCCCTGATCCAAAAAGCCTTCGTCCAGTTGACAAAGGGGCGCACCGTCATCATGATTGCCCACCGCCTATCCACCGTGGTGGGGGCGGATAAGATCCTGGTCCTGGACCAGGGGCGCTTGGTAGAGCAGGGGACCCACAAGCAACTGACCGCTGACGGCGGGCTGTACGCAAGAATGTGGGCGGACTACAACCGGGCGATCCAGTGGAAGATCACCAGCGAACGGTGAGAAAGGGGCGAGCGAGATGTTCAGCAAAAAATTTCAGCGCAAATATGCCCTGACCGACCAGGGACTGAAGAATACCAAGACAGGCGCATTTTGGACCGTCATCACTAACTTGGTAGTCATGGGCGGCATGGGTATCCTGTACCTGCTGATGGGGGCCTTTATGGACACCCTGACCGGCAGTGCGCCTCTGCCGGGGGCGGTGCTGCCGGCAGTCCTGACCGTGGGGTTCATCCTGCTGTCCTTTTTGACCCACCTGCAGCAGTACCGGGCCACCTACGGCTTGGTGTACGGAGAGGTCAAGACGACCCGTCTGCGCTTAGCGGAGCGGCTACGGAAACTCCCCTTGGGCTACTTCGGCAAACGGGATCTGGCGGACCTCACCGAGACCCTCATGGGGGATGTGAACCGGATGGAGCATGTGTGGAGCCACGTGCTGGGGTACCTGTATGGGGCCTACATTTCCACCGCCATCATCGCCGTGTGCCTGCTCTTCTATGACTGGCGGTTGATGATCGCCTGCCTGTGGGGGGTGCCGGTGGCATTCGGATTGCTGTTCGGCAGCCGGAAGATTGCCGAGCGCAACTCAGAGGCGACAAAGAAGGCTGCCATCCGGGTATCTGACGGCATCCAGGAGGCATTGGAAAATGTCCGGGAGATCCGGGCTTCCAACCAGGAGGAGCGGTATCTGGCTGGTCTCTATGAGAAGATCGACCAGCACGAGAAGGTCACCATCCGTGGAGAGTTGACCACCGGTTTGTTCGTCAACGCAGCCAGCGTGATTATGCGCCTGGGCGTAGCGACTACCATCCTGACGGGGGCCAGCCTGATCTTGTCCGGGCAGATCGACTTCATGGTGTTGTTCCTTTTCCTGCTGGTCATCACTCGCGTGTACGCCCCCTTCGACCAGAGCCTGGCCCTCATCGCGGAGATGTTTGTCTCCCAAGTGTCTGCCAACCGCATCAATGAGATCTATGAGACCCCCATTGCCAAGGGAGCGGAGGCCTTCCGGCCCCAGGGCCACGACATCGTTTTCGACCATGTGGGCTTTGCCTATGACAAAAAGCAGGTGCTCCGGGACGTGAGTTTCACCGCCAAAGAGGGAGAAGTCACGGCCCTGGTGGGACCCTCCGGCTCCGGAAAGAGCACCTGCGCCCGACTCGCGGCACGGCTGTGGGATGCCACCGAGGGAACTATCCGGGTGGGTGGTGTGGACATCGCCTCTGTGGACCCGGAGGTGCTGCTCACCGACTACTCCATGGTGTTTCAAGATGTGGTGCTCTTTGACGACACAGTGATGGAGAACATACGCCTGGGTAAGCGGGGAGCGACGGACGAGGAAGTCCGTACCGCCGCACGGGCCGCCAACTGCGACGAGTTCGTCAGCCACCTGCCTCAGGGCTATGACACCTCCATCGGGGAGAATGGGACGAAACTCTCCGGCGGGGAGCGGCAGCGCATCTCCATCGCCCGGGCCCTGCTGAAGGACGCGCCCATCGTGCTCCTGGACGAGGCCACAGCCAGCCTGGACGTGGAGAACGAGACGAAAGTGCAAGAGGCCCTGTCCCGGCTGCTCATGGGCAAGACGGTGCTGGTCATCGCCCACCGGATGCGCACCGTGGCGGGAGCCGACCACATCGTGGTGCTGGAGGACGGCCATGTGGCGCAGCAAGGCAGCCCGGCGGAACTGCTAGAACAGGGCGGCCTCTATCGCCGGATGGTGGAGCTGCAGAACAAGAGTGCACAGTGGAAACTGGAGTAGAGCAAGAATTGCGACCGGATCGAACAAGATAAAGAAGAAACCTCCCGGCCACTCACGGCCGGGAGGTTTCTGTTGCATTTGCCAGAATATCCACATAAGGGTATGCGTTCATGATTCTATGCCGATCCTTCGATCTTTGCCTTGGATGCTCCCAGTGATAATGCTGCCAGTATCCCTCCGAAATCCACCGCGGAAGGCAGTTTGGCGCAATAGAGTTGGTAGAAGTCCTCACGGGAAAGCTGCCCAAGCCATTCAGCGGACGGGCAGAGGGCATGCGCTTTCTCCTGTCTGCTGTGCAGTTCGGTGCAGGCGGGGTAGACGATTAAAGCCCCATTGGTTGCATAGAAATCACAAAGCTCACGGGAGAGAATACTCTCCGCCACCCGGCGGGCCGCCCACTCCGGTACAGATGTGCGGGCACAAAAATAGGAGGGGATCAGTACCGGCCCCTCCCGGGGGACGCGGAGAAAGGTCTCACGGCCGTCCGCCCGGAGGGCATAGAGAGAGGGAACCAGAGCGGTATTAGCCTGTCCCTGCCGCACTGCCTGGAAGGCGCCGATGGGCATGTCAGTCACCAGACTCGTCTCCAGAAGCTGGGCGGCAGCTGTCTGGCCCCATTGCTCCCACACGGCCTTGACCACCGTTTTTACCGCGGAATTGTTGATTCCCCCGAAGGATAGTCCATGCCAATCCGGAAGAGCAGTTTTGGCACAGGCCTCCGGCTCCCGGGTGTAGTACACCAGCGGAATAGAAACAAAGGGGAGGAGACAGTGGCCTCGCTGTACTGCGTTCAGCATGGGGCTCTGCCGCAGGGGTACCCAGTCCGCCGAAGGATAGAGCTCCGGTTGGAGTTTGGAGAAGATGAGAGGGTCCTCAAATACCTCCAGATCGGCGGAGACAATGAGGTCCGGGAGAACTGCGTCCGGCCGGGCCAGGTACTCGGACATATGCTCCGGATAGCCCAGGCCGAAATAGCGCACCTCCAGTTGGATATCGTCCTTTCGCAGCCGTTGGGCCAGGCCCTCCAGAGAGGCCTTCTCCTGTCGATGAAGAACACAGATATGATTCCAATAGAGCAACATAGATGTCATGCCAAACAGGCTCCTTTTCGCAGTTGGGTCTGATAGTGCCGCTGTTCCCGATAGGCTCTACCCAGCGACTCATAGAGGGCGGCCTCTCCGGCGGTGCGCTCTACCACAGCGGTCACTGCACCGCCGGACAGGACGATGCGCCGCTGGACCATCAGGGCGGTGTGGGGATCGTGGGTGACAACAAGCACCAGTTTGTCTTTCTTCTGCAGCAGGCTCAAGGCTCGCTCCTTGTCGATGCCCGCATTTTCAATCTCATCAATGAGGACAATAGGGCTGTCACAGATCAGGGCAATGTCCGCGATCATCAGTGCCCTTGACTGGCCACCGCTGAGCTGGTTCAGTCCCTGCCGGAGTGTCACCGGTTCCGGAGTGATCTCATTGGTAAGAGCCAGAACTTCCGTCGGGTCTATCGCCCGGGCCCGGCATCTGGCGTGGAGCTGAAGGAACTCCTCCACACTGGCATCCAGTACAAAACGCATATTCTGGCCCAGATGGGCCACCAGATGAGCAGATACATTCTGCCGCTCCGCCGGCGGGACCGACGCGTCGTCAAGCAGGATCCGGCGGCCGGTGACCGAATCCCCACAGGCCAGCTGCTCGATATCCTTGATGAACCGGGATTTCCCGGAGCCGGTGTTGCCCACAATGGTGTATAGCGCCCCGCGCTCCAGGGATATGGAGCTAAAAGGCTCCGGGCGGCCGTCTTTTCCATGGCCGGGCAGGATGGTCACAGTCTTCATACCGGCGCCTCCTCAAAGGAAATCTTGCCAACCACGCCCTGCTGAAAAGCACTGCCGACCCGCTGCTCACCCACGCAGTAGGAGCAGACGCCGCTGGGCATGGTGTGGCGGAGAGTGTCCCCCTCAAAACTGCCGCACTCCGGCCGGGCCAGCAGCCACTGGGCCAGAAGATCCGTGCCGTAACCGGCCAGGCCGTCCACCGGGAACAGCGCTGCGGACGGGTTGAGAGCGCGGATCTGCCAGGAGATGATCTCCAGTTCCGCCTGGGACACCATGTCGATCTTAGTCAGAACCACAAAATCCGCCTGGGTAAGCATGGGGCCCAGCTGCCCCGGCGCCCTGCAGCTGGCGGTGCAGTCCAGCACGCAGCCAGCCACCATGTGCTCTGTGGCCGGGGAGCAGCGGTGGCACAGTCCTGCCGTCTCGATGACCAGCGCATCCCGCCCTAAACGGTCCGCCCACGCCCAAAGTTCTGGCAGGTTGGAGACCAGAAAATGATCCGGGCAGATGTCCTCACTCAATCCGGTGACGCAGGGCAGGTCAAGCCCTTGAAAGACCTCTGCGTCTCCGGTCTTGAGACAGTCGATCTTGCATATGCAGGGCGCCATACCGCCACGAACCAGCAGAGGAAGTAGGCTTTTCAAAACAGAAGTTTTCCCCACAGCGGAAGCGCCGGAGAATAGGATAACTTGTTGAGGCATTTGAATCCTCCAAACTTGAAAAAGTATTAGTTAGCAATAACTTACCACGAAGAATGCGAGATTGTCAGTATCAAGTGAGACTGGCAGATAACCTTTTTCCCTTGACTTGCAGCTTAGATTTAGAGTACAATATGACAAGAGGTTAGCCAACGCTAACCAAAGGAGGGATGTGATCTGGATCGAATTATCGTACAGGAAAAACTGATGTTGTCGTCCCTTTTGGCAGGTACGTCTCTGCCGTTGGAACGGGTGATTGCGCAGAAGTTTCGTGCAGGTCAGATCATCAGCGACAGGCCGAGCGGGGTTCTCTCAGTGGGTCTGATCGTGTCTGGACGGGTGGAGGTCTACTCTGTGGCCCTGGATGGGAAGGATGTCCAGCTCAACACCCTGACTGTGGGGGAGTGTTTCGGCGTCTGCAATCTGCTGGCCGACACTGAGATGGAGACGGTTCTGCGGTGCGGGGAGGAGACAGAAGTCCTGTATATCCCAAAGACGGTCCTACTCTCCTGTATGGAGCAGGACGCCGGACTTGCCATGCGCTATGCGGCCCTGTGCAACCGGAAGATCCAGTTTCTGCTCCGGCGCATTGAGCTGCTTACGATGCAGTCCTGCCGCGGCCGGCTCATCGCCCATCTTCTGGAGCAGCAGGACGAGGTGGGCGTGGTGAAGATTACCGGATCCCGGGAGGATCTGGCCCGCCGTCTGGGGGTCAGCCGGGCCGCCCTCTTCCGAGAACTGTCTGCACTCCAATCTATGGGAACGGTTTCAGTGGATGGGAACTCCATCACAGTTGAGGATCGTCCTTTGCTGGAAGAACTGCTCTATCATCCCTCAAACACAAAATAAGAAACGAATGGAAAGGAACAAAGGTATGAAAAAATTGCTCTCTCTGCTCTGCGTCCTGTCCCTGTCCGCTGCGTTGCTGGCAGGCTGCTCCACTGCCGGGAATGACGGCACCTCGGAAACGCCTGATTCGAGCAGCACGCCATCCGACGTGACAGAGACGGCCGATCCGATTGACGTCAATGTCATGGTCCTGAAAGGCCCCACCGCCATGGGTATGGTTCAGCTCATGAACGAGGCGGACAGCGGAAACATCACAGACAACAACTATCACTTCACGATCACCGCCGCCACCGATGAGGTGTCTGCGGCCCTGGCCCAGGGGACCACGGATATCGCCGCCGTCCCCGCCAACCTGGCCTCTGTCCTCTACAACAACACTGAGGGAGGCGTACAGGTGCTGGCTATCAATACCCTGGGTGTACTTTACATTGTGGAGAGCGGAGACACGGTGAACTCGGTAGAAGATCTCCGGGGCAAGACCATCTATGCCAGCGGAAAGGGCAGCACGCCGGAGTATGCCCTCAATTACGTGCTGACCCAGAACGGCATTGATCCCTCCGCGGATGTGACTATTGAGTGGAAAAGCGAGCAGGCTGAGTGCCTCTCCGCCCTGATGGCGGAAGAGAACGCCATCGCCATGCTGCCCCAGCCTTTCGTCACCAATGCCCAGGCCCAGAGCGAGAACCTGCGGGTGGCGCTGGATCTGACGGAGGAGTGGGACACCCTGCAGGCCGACAGTGACACGCCCTCCACGCTGGTAACCGGTGTGGTGGTGGCCAGGACGGAGTTTGTGGAGGAGCATCCCGAGGCGATCTCCAACTTCCTGGACTACTACCAGCAGTCCGTGGAGTATGTCAACGCCAATGTGGAGGATGCAGCACAGCTGGTGGGCCAGTATGACATCGTCACCGCCGAGGTGGCCCAGAAAGCCATCCCGGAGTGCAACATCGTCTTTATCGAGGGGGCCGAGATGAAGGAGAAACTGTCCGGCTACCTGTCGGTACTGTTTGAACAGAACGCCCAGTCCGTAGGCGGTGCCCTGCCCGACGACGCCTTCTATTTCAGCCGCTGACTTCTATGAAAGGCCGCCGAACTATACGGGCCTGGGCTGTGATCTTCTGGCTGTTTCTCTGGCAGGCGGGGGCCATGGTCATCAACCAACGCATCATCCTGGTTTCCCCCCTCCGTGTGCTCGCACGGCTGGCAGAACTGGCCCCTACGCCGGAATTTTGGGGCGCTATCGGGTATTCCCTGGTACGTATCACCGCGGGCTTCCTGCTGGGAGTAGCAGCCGGGACCCTGCTGGCCGCTCTGTCCGCCCGGTTCCGCCGGGTGGAGGAGCTGCTGGCGCCGGCCCTTCTGGCCATCAAGTCCATTCCGGTGGCCTCCTTCATCATCCTGGCCCTGATCCTGTTCTCCTCCCGGAATCTGGCGGTGCTGATCTCCTTCCTGATCGTCCTGCCGGTGCTGTATACCAACATCTTAGGCGGTATCCGGGCCGCTGATGCGCAGCTGCTGGAGATGGCACGGGTGTTCCGCATCCCAGCGGCGAGGCGTATCCGCTATGTGTATCTGCCCCAGGTGCTCCCGTACTTTCGGTCAGCCTGCGGCTCCGCCCTGGGGCTGTGCTGGAAGTCCGGCATCGCCGCCGAGGTCATCGGCATGCCCGACGGCTCCATCGGCGAGCAGCTCCAGCAGGCTAAGATCTATCTGAACACGCCGGATCTGTTTGCCTGGACGCTGGTGATCGTGCTGGTGAGCCTGGTATTTGAAAAGGTCTTCCTGGCTCTGTTGAAGTGGGGAGAACGTGCCTTGGAAAGGATGTGAGCCATGCAGGATATTGTGATTCGGGGCCTGAGCAAGGCCTTTGACGGGAAACAAGTCCTCCGGGACTTTTCCGCTGTTCTGCCGGCAGGACAGGTCACCGGACTGATGGCCCCCTCTGGGGCGGGTAAGACGACCCTGCTGCGGATTCTTATGGGGCTGGAGATGCCGGACCGTGGAACCATCACAGGATTACAGGGCCTGCGCCTGAGCGCGGTGTTCCAGGAGGACCGGCTGTGTGAGAACCTGAATCTGGTATCCAATCTCCGGCTGGTGACCCCAACTTTGAGCCAGTCAGCGGCAGAGGAGGCCCTGACAGCGGTGGGCCTGACAGACTGCCTGCACCAGCCTGTCAGAGAGTTGTCCGGCGGGATGCGCCGCCGGGTGGCCATTCTCCGGGCCCTGCTGGCGGAGTACGACCTGCTGTTCCTGGACGAGCCCTTTAAGGGGCTGGATCGGGAGACTAAGGAGGTTGTCATGGCGGACACACGCCGCCGGTGTGATGGAAGGACAGTGCTGTTCGTCACCCACGACCCGACGGAACTGAAGGCCATGGGTGCTGTGCAGCGGCTGGAACTGACCTGAGATCATGGTGAACAGAAGAGGAATATGCAAACAGAAGAAAAAGTGGATGCTGAGAAAGCACCCACTTTTTTTGGACTTGGCTAAAGGACCATTCCTCTTTTACAGTTTATTTCGTCCTTCTGGAGCTAGAAGATTCGTCATGCTCCGCATACTGACTCCAATTGTGGAGAGGTTGTGCAGCATGGCGGATGTGGCGGGAGGCAGGACGCCCGCCACGCCGAGGCCGATGAGTGCGCCGTTAAAGCCGATGACGAAACGGTAGTTGTTCTGGATACGGTGCATTAGGACCATAGCCAGTTGGCGTAGGCGCACCAGTTCCCATAGGCTGTCGGCGGCGATGGTGATGTCGGCGATCTCCCGGGCAATGGCTGCCCCGTCGCTGATGGCAATGCCTGCGTCCGCCTCAGAGAGAGCCGGGGAGTCGTTGATGCCATCCCCCACCATAAGGACAGTGTGCCCTTCTCTCCGCAGGGCGGCAACATAGTCCGCCTTGTCTGACGGAAGCACTCCGGCCTGGAAATCGTCCACCCCCAGCTGTTCCGCAATGGCGGCGGCAGTGCGGAGGCTGTCTCCGGTGAGCATAACGGCGTTTTTCACACCCAAGTCTTGCAGAGCGGAGAGCACATCCCGCGCCTCCTCCCGCAGGGGATCGGAGATGCAGATTACGGCAGAGAGCACCCCATTGATGGCCAGATAGAGTTGGGAAAACGCCGGGGACAGGGCGTCGAACTTGGCCTGCTCATCTTCGGGAATCACGCACTTTTCATCCTCAAAGATAAAGTGGGCGCTGCCGATGCGCACCTGCTCTCCATCCACTGAACTGGCGATACCATGGGCCACCAGATACTCCACCTTGGCGTGGCGCTCCTCGTGGCGAAGTCCCCGGCATCTGGCTTCCTCCACCACTGCGTTAGCCATGGAGTGGGGAAAGTGCTCCTCTAAGCAAGCAGCAAGACGGAGCATCTCCGTCTCTTCTTTTCCGTTGAAGGGAACGATCCTCGCTACCCGTGGGCAGGCATGGGTAAGGGTGCCGGTCTTGTCAAAGACGATGGTGTCTGCCTTGGCCACCGCCTCCAGGAATTTGCCGCCCTTGACTGTGATGTGCTCTCGACCTGCCTCCCGCATAGCGGAGAGTACCGCAAGGGGCATAGCCAATTTCAGCGCACAGGAAAAGTCCACCATCAGCACCGACAGGGCCCGTGTCACGTTCCGGGTGAGGACCAGGCTCAACAGGCTCCCGGCAAAAGTGTAGGGCACCAATTTATCTGCCAAGTTAGACGCCTTGGCCTCGGTAGCAGACTTCATCTGCTCGGACCGCTGGATCATCTCCACAATCTGGTCATACCGGCCTTGGCCGGAGGCTTGTTTCACGTCCAGGATACACTCGCCTTCCTCCACCACAGTGCCGGCGTATACCGCGCCGCCGGGCCGTTTGGCCACAGGGACGGACTCTCCGGTGAGGGATGCTTGGTTGACGGTAACCTCTCCCTCTGCCACCACACCGTCCAGGGGGATGATACTCCCAGCCCGGACCACCACCCGGTCGCCGGGCTTAATCTGACCAATGGGGGTGAGCACATCCCCGTCCGTCGTTTTCAGCCACACCCGGTCCACGTGGAGGGACAGGCTCTCCGCCAAGTCGGCCACAGACTTCTTCCGCGTCCAGTCCTCCAGCAACTCTCCAATCTCCAGCAAGAACATGACGGTGCCCGCGGTGCCGAAGTCCCGGCGGCAAGCAGAAATACCGATGGACAAGGCATCCAGCAATTCCACCTTGATCCGCCGCCGGCCCAGGCAGCGGAGGCCTTTGTGAAGGAAGGGAATCATGTGCCAGATTACCCGGGCGACGCGCAAAGGAGTTGGAAAAAACAGCGCGGAAGCCCCCTTCATCAGCACCTTACCCACCAATTTCTCTTGAAATTCCCGGTTCAGGGCGCGAGTGCTGTGACCGGGCAGGGTAACCGTTTCCTCCGCTTCAGCCCAGGTGAAGCTGCCGATGGCGGAGAGCACCGTAGCCCGATCTCCCGCATACGTCAAGATGACGCAGCGGGTACGCTCGTGAACCACGGCATCCTTCGCCCAGGGCTGGCCCTTCAGCCAAGCCTCCAGCAGGTCCGCCTGCCGGAGGGTCATATTCTTCTGCCGGAGCCGCAGACGCATCCGGCCCCGACTCTCGTGTTCGATGGTCGCTCTCATAGTAAATCTCTCCTCAAGGAAAAAGGGAGCCGCTTACCGGCTCCCTTCCGCAGTTTTTCAGGCCTCCTGGCCATCCACCTGAGCCTCAGCATCTTTGGCGGCCCGGGCCTCATTGATGTCCTTGGCAGCGGCCAGGATGTCGGCGGCGTTCTCCTGAACGGATGTAACGGTTTCCATCACACTGTCCTTCATCCGCAGGCCAGCGGCGGTAATGTGGGTATAGGCCTTCTTGGCGTCCTTGCTGGCAAGCAGTTTTACGCCGACGGAGCCAAACAGAGCGCCGCCCACGAAGCAGGCCAGTCTGACATAGTGTTTCATCATGGGGGATTCTTCCTTTCTGCTATATACTTTATTTGCGTTTGTAGCCCGTAATCATCACCATGATCATGCAGATCACGGCGCCCCAGGCCCAGAAACGATGTTGTTTCATCAAGATCTCCTCCTGTTCGGAAACAAACATATCTCTTTGCGTATTGAAGCATTATAGCAGATGCTCCACACAGATGCATTGCCGAATTGGTCAAATCATTGCTTATTTAGACATTTTTTCGGTACTTGCCAGGAGTCACCCCATACTGTTGCCGGAAAGCGGCGGCAAATTGACTGACACTGCTGTACCCCACCGCTTTTGCCACTCCTTCCAGGCTTAATCCGGGCGTATGTAGCAGTTCCGCCGCACGCTCCATCCGCCGCTTCCGCAGCCAAGTGTGAACGGGCAGACCATACAGTTGTCGGAATCCCTCCTTAAACGTGGTGGCAGAGAGACAAGCTCGACGGCTCAAGGCAGGGATGGTGAGAGGTTCGTCCAGGTGCTCTTCCATGTACCGGCGGGTCTCCGCCAGCGACCGGGCAATGTTCCGGCCCGGCATCGAGTCTGGGAGTACATCCATCTCCTGTTCTTCCTGAGCGGAGAGCAGATAGAGTAGTTCCACCGACTTCCACACGCACCATCGCGCCCTCTCACTTCGGGGAAGACGGTCCAGGTCGGCAAAGGCAGCCCGACTCCAGTGCGTGGGGCCTTCCACCGCGCAGCCACCCCGGCTGGACATCCACCGTCGTACCCGACCTGTATCCAGGGTCAGACCACCCAGCAGATTGCAGATACTTTCCAGGCTTTCTCGCGCGCCCCGGGCATCCACTGCCACCAAAACGCCTTCCAAGGGGGCCCCCACGCTGGCACCGGCCAAGTCTGTGAGGTCAGTTAGTATCAGCACCTGCTGGGCACCAGCTGTCAGGAATGATCCGTCCTGCCGAGTTAAGGTCACTGATCCCCGCGTGCAGAACAATGTCTCAAAGTGCATGCGTTCCAGTTGGAGAGGCAGCGGGAACGACCACTTATCCAGGGAAAACAGACAGGCCCGGGCACCGGGCATCACCAGTGTCCAGTCCCCACGGTCAGCCAGAAATTCCGCCAGCAAAATTCAGCCTCCTCTCCTCGACGCTATGCCCTAACTCCTTACCGTCCAAACAACCCCTTCTTCGCCCAAGGCTCCTTCCGGATCTCCCCCACCTCATACCCGGTAGCGGAAATAGCCGCACGCAGGGCATCCTCGTCCAGTTCCGTTTCCGTGAGCACTGTGGTCTCCTTCTTGCTCCGGGATGAGGTGACCTTCTTCACGGGAAATGCCTTCCGCACCGCATCGTTGATATGAGCCTCGCACATGGAGCAGGCCATGCCCTCCACCGCTATTCTGTATTGGATCATTTGAAATGCCTCCTTGAATAATATACGCCGTTATCAAAAAATTGCTGAGGTGAGTATCAGCAACATCATTGCAAGACGGAAACTTCTGCGTTTTTTTCTCCAAATTTCTCCCGGAGCATCTGGCAAATCTGGGGCCGTTCTGTGCCCTGTTTTTCCTGCTGCTTGATCAGCTTATAGGCTTGAAACAGGGGAGAGGGGCCAATTTCCGAACTGAAATAGCCGATCCCCTGGTTCCAGGCCAGCAGTTCAAACACATCGTCCAGTGCCGCGGACTCCACCCCGCAGACATAGGCCTTGACCAGTTCCCGGGTGGCCTGCCGCATCCGACCGGCCCCCACAGCGTTTGCCAGGGATAGGAGCAGTCGCGTCTCATAGGGCAGCGTCCGCTTGCCGCTCTGCCAGGTCAGGGACCAAAAATCCGCCGCGATTCTGCCTAACTCTTCGTCGATCATCGGGTAGTTGAGCAGAGCCAGCGGCTTGAAGGGCGTATCCTCCCCGCTGTCCTTTTTCTCCATGCGGCAGAAAGAGGCGCGGAACTCTGCCGGCCCGGCCTGTTCTGTGTGGTGCTCAAAGCCCAGAGCCTCCATGGCAGCGTAGAGCGGGTGGGGCTCAAAGGTCTGAATGACGGTAAATCCTTCGCCTACTTCCAGCCCTATTGCCTTCTGCTTCAGGCCTGGGAAAAAGTTCCCTTGCAGATGGCGTACGTCAATGACAGGGAAATCCTGGGCCTGTGCTTTCCATTTTTCATAACTCATGCGTTGCTTGTCTCCTTGATGCGGTATTCATAGATGATAGTTCGGTTCCCAGAGCCATCCCGGAACGGTTTTTCTGCCACCCTTGCAAAGCCGCGCTTTTCATAAAATTCCCATGACGCCAGCGTATTGGTCAGCAGGCGCACGGTGTCCGCGCCGTCGGCCCGGGCTCTGGATAAAAACTGCGTGACCAACGCGGTCCCCAGCCCCTTCCGATAAGCCGCTTTGGAGGCAAGCGCCACAAGTTCCAGGTCACAGGTCCCAAAGGTCTTGCTGTCCCGCTCCTGTAATTGGGAAAAGAAATGATCCCATTGTATCTGAAAGGGGCCTGACATTTTATACTGCTTCAAATAGTATTTGAAGAACATCCTGCACCACAGGCCATAGTGCTTTTTGCACGCATATCGGTTTGCCAAGGGCCGGTCGAATGATTTGCTATATTTCCCGCAGATAAACCCCACGACCTGCCCATCATCCGCCTCCGCAACATAGGTGAAGTTGCACTTTTCGATCAGGACTTGGGCGTAGTCCTGCAGCAGGATCTTGTCGCAGTCCTCCACAGGGGCCGTGAAAAAGCCTTCATACAGGCACTCGCCGCAGGCTGCGGCGTCTTTCTCCGTGTATGGCCGGATCGTAAACGTCATGGTCACACTCCTAATCTACCAGTCTTACTCCAGTTACCCTTGGACGGTCACCACACACTCTGCACGGAGAGATACTCCGGCGGAGCCCATCGGCAGGCAGCATAACACAGGGGCAGAACGCGACTCCCCAGCAACGCATGTTCCACCACCCAAAAGTCCTGCCGGGACAGATAGGAGAGAAATTCCCCGGCGTTCCAGGGATGGTAAACATGAAAGCCAGTCCGCTCCATACACCAAGTACGAAAACCTGCCAGCCTCCCGCCGCCGTGGACGAAGGTGGGAGCAAAGAGCCATCCGCGTGGTTTCAACACCCGGCGGATCTCCGCCATCACCTTGTCCGGCTCCGGCAGGATGTGCAGCGCGTTGGAAATCACGACGGCGTCGAAAGTCTCGGGTGCATAAGGCAAGTCTGTAGCGTCCTGAACAGAAAAGTGCAGTCTGGATGATGCCACTTGCCTTTTAGCCTCGGCAATCATATTCGATGAAAAATCTGTCGCTTCCCAGAGCCGGACATAAGGCGACAGCGGGAAGGACAACTGGCCCGTTCCGCAGGCCAGTTCCAGTACATTCATGTCCCGGTTCAAATGAGGGCGGATACGGCTGCATACCTCGCGGTAAAGGGGTGCAGAGCGTCCCATGACCGTGGTATAGTGCCGGGCCATTCTCTGCCAGAACATCAGACGGTTTTCACTCATGATATAACGCCTCTTTTGGTTAGCAACTACTAACCGAAAGATACTACAAAACATCAGAATATGCAAGCCCATTTTCTAAGGCAGCATGGCGCGCCCCGCAGGAAAATTCCCTTGGGGCGCGTGGATGCATTATAGGTTCAATAGTTCCAATAACTGCCGGACATTCTTCTTGCCGAAGGACACCTGCTCCCCGCCGTTTACCACCAGGCAGGGGACGCTCATTACCTGATACCGCTCCCGCAGGTCGGGGAAGTGGTTCAGGTCGTAAACCTGGGCGGTGATGTTGGGATTTTCCGCGGCCATACGCTGGGCGGCGGTCACCAGCTCCGGGCACATGGTGCAGGAGAGGGATACCAACACCTGAAATTCCACCGGTTTCTGGATAGCCTGGATGGCGGTGCGGCTCTCCTCGTCCAAAGCCTGACCCGGCCCGGCGGCGTTGTAGAGTCCCAGGACGAAGGAGGTGAACTCGTGGCCCCCCGGCACCCCATGGAAGGCCAGGCCCGTCCAGCTGCCGTCAGAGCGGCAGACCCGGACGCAGGGCAGGTGGTCCGCATCGGCGGGGTCGCCCAGTTCTACGGACAGCTTGCTGCTCTGGGCAGCCAATTCCTCCATATACTGCCGCAGTTCGACGGACAGGGGCGTTTCATCCAGGTACAGACGCAGGACCAGCGGCGAGGCCATCCGGGCGAACACCGTGTGGAGCTGAGAGAGCATATCCCCGGTAAACAGAGTGCTGCCTGCATCAGCGGGTACCGCCGTTTCCTCTGCCCGGCTTACCGGCCGCTGGGGATGAAGGCTGGTTTTGGCCTGCATAGCGGCGCACAGTCGCTCCAGCTCGGTGGCGGCAAGAGCCCCATCTCCTACGGCGGTGACTACCTGGCGCAGGGGCTTGACGCACACATCGCCCGCGGCATAGAGGCCATCCGCTGTGGTCTTCTGGTTCCGGTCAGTGAGGACATAGCCCTGCTCGTTCAGCTCCGCCAGGCCCCGGACCAGTTCCGTGGCCGGCTCATATCCGGCAAAGACAAAGACGCCGAAGGTTTCGCCTTCCGCCGCGTGGTATTTGGTCACCTGGCCGGTTTTGGCATTCCGGTACCGGAGGAAGCGCAGGGCGGTGTCCCCGGACACTTCTTCAACTTCTGTATTGGGGAGAACCGTGATTTTCTCGTGGTTCCGTGCGGCGTCCGCCGTGGCCTGGGCGCAGGAGAAGTCGTCACCCCGGATCAGGATGGTCACATGGCGGGCGTACTTGGTGAGGAACACGCTCTCCTCCGCTGCGGCAAAGCCGCCGCCCACCACAAAGACATCCTTGCCGGTGAAGAACTCGCCGTCGCAGGTAGCGCAGTAGGCCACGCCCCGGCCGCGAAACTGCTCCTCCCCCTGGAAGCCCACCATGCGGGGATGAGCCCCGGTGGCCAGTAGGACGCCGAAGCATTTCAGGTCACCCCGGCTGGTCCGGACGGTTTTTACATCGCCGGAGAGGTCCAGGCCGGTGACCTCCGCCAGCAGGAACTCCGCGCCGAAGCCCTCCGCCTGCTTCCGCATAGTTTCGGTGAGTTCCGTTCCGCTGGTCCGACCCACGCCTGGATAGTTGACCACCTCTGCGGTAATGGTGATCTGGCCGCCGAAGTGGTCTTTCTCCACCACGACCACCCGGTAGCGAGCCCGGGCCAGATACAGGGCAGCGGTGAGGCCCGCCGGTCCGCCGCCGATGACGACAACATCATAGAGATTTTCCATGGAGCACTTCATTTTCCCATGGCTTGAAGGAACCATAGGGTCTTATTGTAGTCAGAGAGCTGATCCTCCATAGCTGCAACCACATCGTACACATCATCCGCATTAGCAGCCGACCGGATAGACTCAGCCTGCGCTTTCAGGACCAGAAGATCACCCCGCGCAATGCCAAGCGCTTCGCTGGTAGAGAGTTCAGCGGAGTCTAGCTCCAGGATTGTGGCAGCGGCGAGATAGTCCTTCATCGAGGCCAACGGCTGGACGTCGTGCATTTTCAGCAATTCCGCTACGGTGTCCAGAATGTCGGCAAGGCCATCATACAGGGTTTCCAGATATTCGTGGACCTGTTTGAAACTGGGGCCTACTACATTCCAGTGCAGATTGTGGAATTTCACATATTCCACCGCCACATTGGCCAGATACTGATTCAAAGCATTGGAAAGTTCAGTTTTCATAAAAATCATTCCTTTCGCAAATTACATTTTTACAACTGGCCCACCAGGTCCAGGCTGGGCTTCAAGGTCTCGGCGCCGGGCTGCCACTTGGCCGGGCACACCTCGTCCCCGTGCTCCGCCACGAACTGGCAGGCCTGGACCTTCCGCAGCAGTTCGTCGGCGTTGCGGCCCACGTTGCCGGCGTTGACCTCATAGGCCACGATCTTCCCCTCGGGGTTTACAATGAAGCTGCCCCGTTCCGCCACGCCGTCGGCCTCGATATAGACCTCGAAATCTTTGGCCAGGCAGTGAGTGGGATCGGCCAGCATGGGATACTGGATCTTCTGAATGCGCTCCGAGGCGTCGTGCCAGGCCTTGTGGACATAGTGGGTGTCACAGGAGACGGAGTAGATTTCGCAGCCCACCGCCTGGAACTTGTCGTAGAGGTTGGCCAGGTCCTCCAGCTCCGTGGGGCAGACGAAGGTGAAGTCGGCGGGATAGAAGAAGAACACGCTCCACTTGCCCAGGATGTCCGCCTTGGTGACGGCCCGGCAGGAAACCAAGGAGTTTATGGACGATCTGACC
>JABLTT010050393.1_pt1 | contig 30057 bp, 27 predicted proteins | sample 7160061 | NCBI WGS metagenome assembly JABLTT01 (sample SAMN14651232, study PRJNA627086) | human gut metagenome | isolation source: feces | host: Homo sapiens
CATCCATTCCGGTTTGTGCACATATTGGTCTGACTCCGCAGTCTATCAATGCGTTTGGCGGCTTCAAGGTACAGGGCAAGGGCGAAAAGCAGGCACAGCAGCTGTTGGACGACGCCCGCCGCGTACAGGAGGCAGGTGCCTTTGCTGTTGTCTTGGAAGGCATTCCGGCACTGCTGGCACAGAAGATTACCGACACACTGGACATTCCGACCATTGGCATCGGCGCAGGCGCCGGCTGCGACGGTCAGGTTCTGGTTTATCAGGATATGCTCGGTATGTTTACCGATTTTAAGCCGAAGTTCGTCAAGCACTTTGCCAACGTCGGTGAGATTATGACCGAAGCGTTCAAGACCTTCGATCAGGAAGTCAAGGAGGGCGTGTTCCCGGCACAGGAGCACACCTATAAGATTGATGAAGACATCATCGGCAGATTGTACTAAGAGACAGGCATCGGATAAAGGAGTTTCACATGATTACCATCGTTAAGACAATAGAAGAAGTTCGCGCACAGGTCAAGGCATGGCGCGCAGAGGGACTGACCGTCGGTCTGGTTCCGACCATGGGTTACCTGCATGAAGGCCATCAGAGTCTGATTGCCCGCTCGGTTGCAGAGAACGACCGCACGGTTGTCTCCGACTTTGTCAATCCGATTCAGTTCGGACCGACTGAAGATCTGGCAACCTATCCGCGCGACATCGAGCGTGATGCAGCGCTGTGCGAGTCCACCGGCGCAAACCTGATCTTCCATCCGGAAGCAGACGAAATGTACGCACCGGATTTCTGCACCTATGTTGATATGGATCATCTGACCAAGGGACTGTGCGGCAAAACCCGCCCGATTCATTTCCGCGGCGTCTGCACGGTTGTCAGCAAGCTGTTCCACATTGTACAGCCGGATCGCGCATACTTCGGTCAGAAGGACGCACAGCAGCTGGCAGTCATCCGCCGCATGGTGCGTGACCTGAACATGCCGCTGACCATCGTTGGCTGCCCGATTATCCGCGAAGAGGACGGTTTGGCAAAGTCCTCCCGCAACACCTACCTGAGCGCAGAGGAGCGCAAGGCAGCACTGTGCCTGTCGCGCGGTCTGAACAAGGGAAAGGCTGCCGTAGAGGCTGGCGAGACCGATGCAGAGAAGGTCAAGGCAATCATCACCGCTGAGATTGAGGCAGAGCCGCTCAGCCGCATTGACTACGTAGAAATTGTAGATTGGAACAATCTGGAGCCGGTCAGCAGCACCGAGGGCTCGATTCTCGCTGCTGTTGCCGTATATATCGGCAAGACCCGCCTGATTGATAACTTTATCATCGAACGCTAAATATAAACGGAGGACGAAATTTACATGACAATCCAGATGCTGAAAGGCAAAATTCACCGCGCCGTTGTTACACAGGCAGAACTGAACTATGTTGGTTCCATCACGGTTGACAGCGAGCTTTTAAATACAGCTGGTATTTATGAGTATGAAAAAGTACAGATTGTAGACGTAAACAATGGCAATCGCTTTGAGACTTACACCATCGCAGGTGAGCCGGGCAGCGGCGTGATCTGTCTGAACGGCGCGGCAGCACGCTGCGCATCTGAGGGCGACCATGTGATTATTATGGCCTATGCGGATGTGACGCCGGAGGAGGCGCAGACCCATAAGCCGAAGGTTGTTTTTGTTGACGACGACAACCACATTGCGCGTGTCACGCACTATGAGAAGGCGGGCGCACTGTACGACGACGAGCGACTGTAAGACAAGCAGAAAATAAAAAATACCTGTAATGAAACAGACACAACACTGCGTTGTGTCTGTTTTTTCGTGGGCGGATAAAAATGAATATAGATTCAGACAATTTTTTGGCAATTGCAATCTTGACGGAAAATTTATATAATTTTGCAAAAAAAGACGAAAAAACGCAAAAACGCAAAGAAAATATATAGAAAAGGTGATTGCAGTTTTGAAAAGAACATGGTATGATATTAATAAGCAATGTGTTTGAGCTAGAGGGGGAGCAGGCAAGCATGCGCTGTGATATTGAAAAAAAAGAGAACAGCATACAGGCGCAGACCATCGTACAATTGTTCTTGGATGTATGCATCATCCTGAGCAGCATGGGAGGCGCCCTTTGGGTGCGCATGGATTTCCAGTTTGGCGGGATTGATACGGTATTTTTGCAGTCCTTGGAGAAATATGCAGGCATCAATATTGTTTGTACGCTGCTGGTGTTCCGCGGATTTCGGCTGTACAACAGCCTGTGGCGGTACGCAGGTATGATAGAACTGAAAAATATTGTGTACGCGGTGACCGGTTCGGCTGTCCTGCAGATGGTCGGCATGCATGTGCTGCATGTATCTATGCCGCGCAGCTATCCGGTTTTGTATCTGTTGCTGTTATTTTTCCTGACGGGATTTAGCCGGTTTATCTGGCGCATATTACCGGAGCGGACACAGGAAACCGAGCAAAAACCGGATACAATACGCACAATGATTGTCGGCGCCGGAGAAGCCGGCAATATGCTACTCAAAGAATTGGTGGGCAGCAGTCATCTCAATCGGAAAATTGTCTGCATCATTGATGATGACAGGACAAAGATAGGGACATATCTGCATGGCGTGCCTGTGGCGGGAACCGTGAAACAAATTCCGCCGCTCGCGGAACAATACGGCGTGAACGAGATTATCGTTGCGATTCCGTCCGCGTCCAGCTCAGAGAAAAAGAAAATTTTAGAAAGCTGCAGCCGCGCGGTTGGCTGCAATGTACTGACGCTGCCGGGCATTTATCAGATTATCAATGGTGATGTCCATGTTTCCATGCTGCGGAAAATTGAAATCAACGATTTGCTCGGGCGAGAGCCGGTTGATTTGCGCATGGAAACCATTATGCACTATGTCAAGGGAAAGACCGTCCTCGTCACAGGGGGCGGCGGTTCCATCGGCAGTGAGATTTGCCGACAAATTGCGGGATATGCGCCGCGCACGCTCATTCTTTTTGATATTTATGAAAACAGCGCGTATGATGTTCGCGGAGAACTATTGTACCAATATCCGGACTTGGATTTACAGGTGCTCATAGGCTCTGTTCGCAATGAAAAGCGTGTGAATACAATTTTTTCTACATATCGTCCGGAATTGGTGTTTCATGCGGCAGCACATAAGCATGTGCCGCTGATGGAGGACAGCCCGAACGAAGCGATTAAAAACAATGTGCTCGGCACATGGAACGTCGCCAAAGCCGCAGATGCCTATCATGCGAAAAAAATGGTGCTGATTTCAACGGATAAGGCAGTCCGTCCGACCAACATCATGGGAGCGTCGAAACGTGTCTGCGAGTTAATTGTGCAGAGCTTTGCGCAGACATCCAAGACGGAATATGCCGCGGTTCGGTTCGGAAATGTGCTGGGCAGCAACGGCAGTGTGGTTCCGCTGTTTCAAAAACAGATTGCACACGGCGGACCGGTTACCGTCACACATCCGGACATTATTCGGTATTTCATGACCATTCCGGAAGCGGTGCATTTGGTTCTGCAGTGCGGCGCACTGGCTGAAGGCGGCGAGATTTTCATTTTGGATATGGGCGAACCGGTCAAAATCTTGGATTTGGCGGAAAATATGATCCGGCTTTCCGGATTGGAGCCGGGAAAAGACATTCCCATTACGTTTACCGGTCTGCGGCCGGGAGAAAAGCTGTACGAAGAACTGCTGATTAGTCTGGATAATTTGAAAACAACGGAAAATAAACAAATTTTTGTGGCGCAGCCAGCTCCTGTGGATGCGGAACGCACACAGCGGTTTGTGCGCAAATTGGTGCAGGATGCATTTGCTGAATCGGAACATATTCGGGAAGAAGTACAGCGGCTTGTGCCGGAATATACGCCGGAGAGAACAGAAACACAATCGGCGCAGCAGCTGATTTCAATTCGAAAAGATAAGGCGAATGCATATGTGGCGCAGTAATCGCATCGTTCGCTTGGAAAGCAGGAGAAAACAATGAGACGAACACGAATTTTTACCATTGTACTGTTTGTCATTGCAGCCGCGGCGTTTGCCGTGTCACAAGTGATGCAGATGATGACGGACAAAAGCGGGCCGGCCATTTCTATGGATACGGACAGCATCACGGTGTCTGCGGAGGCCTCGGAAAAAGACCTGCTGCAAGGGGTGACGGCGCAGGACAATACGGATGGAGATGTTTCCCAAAACCTGATGATTGAGAATATGAGCAATCTGATGGAGGGAGATACCCGTACCATGACCATCGTTGCCTTTGACTCGGACGGCAATGTGAGCAAGGCGCAGCGCAGCGTGACATACAACGATTATCATGCGCCGCAGTTTACGCTGGACGGCCCGCTGCAGTATGCACTCGGTGCGGATGATGTTTTGGACAACATCGGCGCGACCGATCAGCTGGACGGCAATTTGTCTGCCAGTGTCAAAATCACAGATAAGTACCGCATTCCGAACGATACCGAGGGCGAGTATCCGCTGGAGTTTACCGTGACGAACAGTGCCGGCGATGTATCGCGCCTGACAGCGACCGTCACCATGCTGTCGCAGTCGGATTACAATTCCAGCGCAAAGATTGGTCTGAGCAACTATCTGATATACATTGACAAGGGAAAGAAAATAGATCCCATGAGCTATGTCAAGGACATTGAAATTGGAGATACCACATACACCAAGCAAGAGAACGGCAGCTTCACGGCGCCCAGCACGGCGGCAACTGTCGTGCAGACGGCAACGGCTTTGCCCGCAAGCTGCATCTCGGTTTCCGGCAGCGTAAACAGAAAAAAGCCGGGAACCTATGAGCTGACCTACACCATGCAGGACAAAAACGGCCGAACCGGTTCGACGCGGCTGATTGTTGTCGTGACAGAATAAGGGGGATGGGCATGGAACAGAATCTGACAAAACAGATTGACATTTTTAGTATTCTGAGAGATGTGCTGCACGAATGGGCGACCATCCTGCTGTTTGCCGTCTCTGTGAGCCTGCTGACCAACGTGGCTGTTGTGCAGACGTATCAGCCGGAGTACACGGCAAAAGCAATTTTTACCGTCTCGGCAAAGAGCACCAATAACACGATTTATCAGGATCTTTCCTCGGCGGAGGATTTGGCAAAACGCTTTACACAGCTGCTTGACAGCACAGTGCTCAAAAAGACCGTGGCAAAGGATTTGGGACAGGATACCTTCACCGCGGAGACCTCTGTAAAGCAGATTGAAAAGACAAACATGGTGGAGCTCAATGTTTCGGCAAATTCCGCGATGGATGCATATCGAACCATTCGTTCCATTATGAGTAATTATAATACGGTTTCGGATTATGTTCTCGGCAATGTCATCATGTATGTGATTCAGCAGCCGAGCATCCCGCTCGCACCGATCAATTCGCGAAGCCCGATCAAACCGATGGCATATGCGTTTTTCCTTGCGTTGGCGCTGGGTATTTTCTATATCGCCGTGCTGTCATATCGGAGAGATACCGTTAAAAATGCGCATCAGGTGCGCGAAAAGGTGGATGCAAAGCTGCTCGGCAGCATTTCCCATGAGCGCGTGCGCAGGCAGAAAAACAAAGAGCATCCGTCTATGCTGATGGACAATCCGCTGCGCAGCTTTGCGTTTGTGGAGTCCAACCGGATGATGGCATCGCGCGTGCGCAGCCGAATGGACCGCAAGCAGGCAAAGGTCGCACTGATTACCAGTGTGGCGGAAAACGAAGGCAAATCGACAGTGGCAGCCAATCTTGCCATGGCGCTGGCCAAAGAAGGCAAGCATGTTTTGCTGATTGACTGTGATTTTCGCAAACCATCGCAGTATAAAATTTTCCAGCGTCCGGAGCATGAAAGCATTGATTTGCTTCAGGAACTGCGCCGCGGTACAGCGGAACGAGTTGCCATGCCGTATAAAACAACATCTATGTATGTGCTGTTTAACAGCAAAGCGGATGCTTCTGCGGAGCTGGTTATGGAATCCGGCGAGCTGCGCCAGATGATTCACAGATATCGCGCCCAGATGGATTATATTATTTTGGATACGGCGCCGCTTGCACTGGTATCTGATACGGAGGAAATGGCACGACTGGCGGATACAACCATTCTGGTCGTGCGGGAAGATGCCGTGCTGGCAAGCAAAATCAATGACTGCATTGATATTCTCAATCAGACGGATGCACCGGTGCTCGGCTGTGTGCTGAACAACAGCATGAGCGGCAAGGTGCGCAGCAGTGCATCAAAGACAAGCGAGCATGCACATGTATCATATGGAGGTCATTATGGAAAAACAGCAAAATAATCTCCGAGAAGAAGAACTGGAAAAAATGGACCTGCTCGCCATTGTCGATGACATTTGGCGCGGTCTCAAACGATTTTGGCTGTTGTGCATTGTTGTGGTTGCAACCTGCGCGATTGTGTCGGCGTTTGCCGTCATTATTGCGTTCACACCGACGTATGAAGCGTATTCTACCTTCGTCGTCAACAGCAAGACGGCATACAGCGACAACGCCGCATACACCAATTATTATAACGAGACCAGTGCCAGCCAGCTGAGCCAAACCTTTCCGTATATCTTGACGAGCGGCGCGCTGAGCGACGTCGTTGCAAAGAGCTTGGATATGGATTCGGTTCCGGCAACCATCACAGCGGATTCGATGGAGGGCACGGCACTGTTTACCATTCGTGTTCGTGCGAAAGACGCGCAGACGGCATATGACGTGCTGCAGGCTGTCATTCAGAACTATCCGTCTGTTGCAGAGTATATCATCGGTGACACCGAGCTGAAGCAGATGGATGAAAGCGGTGTGCCGGAGCAGCCGGTAAATCGGCTCAGCTTTAAGCGCTCTGCGGTCAAGGGCGCGTGCGGCGGCATGATTCTGTGTCTGCTGTTCCTGCTGTTTGACGCGCGCACCAGAAAGACGGTTCGCCGAGAAGAAGATTTGAAATCTGTGCTCAGTGTGCCGTATCTGGGCGGTATTCCGTTTATCAAGGTGAAAAAGCGCAGCGATAAGAGCAAGGAACAGATTTTGGTAGACAAACAAAACCAAGCCGGAATGCTGAGCGAACGCATTCGCGTGGTGCGCAATCGTGTTATGAAAGCGGCGGAGGAACAGAGAAGCGGCACCGTATTTGTGACCAGTGCCGCAGAAGGCGAAGGCAAAACAACCGTCGCAGTCAATTTGGCAATTTCCTTGGCGCAAAAGGGCAAGCGTGTCGTGCTGGTGGACGGCAACCTGCGAAAGCCGGCAGTGGCAGGAGCGATGGGGCTGGAACCGGGCGCATATGGTACGATTGATGCACTGGAAGGTGCGCCGCTGGCTGCGGACAGCTTTCAGACATATGGTTCTGACGGTCTGCGCGTGTTGACGGGCAGACCGCTGGAAGCGGAAGAATGGGATGCATTTCAGCAGAAGAATATTGAATTGATGCTGGACAAGCTGCAGCCCCTGTTCGACTACATCATCATTGATACACCGCCGTGCGGCGAATTGGCGGATGCCCTGCTGTTCGCCCGCTGCGTGCACAATGCGGTACTGGTCGCACGGCATGATAAGACCCGCGTGGATCAGATTCTGGCGGCGGCGGAACTGCTGGCAGAAACGGGAACAACACTGATTGGCTATACCATCAACGGAATCGAAGCCGGTATCACAGGCTATGGCTACGGCTATGGCTACGGATATTATGGCCGGTATGGATATGGCAGAAAGTATGGTTATGGTTATGGGTATGGCTACGGCTATGGCTATGGCGAAAAACAGGAGAAACATTCTTCAAAGAATGGATAAGGAAGGACATGGCGCGTAAAGATATGCAGAGTAAACGGAAAAAACGATGGCTTGCGGCGGGCGTTGCCGCTGCTGCGCTGGGAACGGCATATCTTGGACTGTCTGCTGCCGCGAAAGCGCAGCGCAAACAGCAGGAACAGGAATATGGGTCTGCGCAAGAGCAGCAGGAAAAATGCGCCGCTCCAAAGCATGTATCTGCATATGATGCAACATGGAAACGCATTGCAGACAAAACCTTGTCTTTTTGCGGTTTGATTGCATTGGCGCCGGTTTATGCTGTGATTTCCGCTGCCGTATATCTGGACGATCCGGGACCTGTTTTGTTCACACAAAAGCGCGTGGGAAAGAATAAAGCATACTTTCCACTGCATAAATTTCGCAGCATGAAAATGGATACGCCGCATGATATGCCGACGCATTTGCTGCAGGATCCGGAGCAATATCTCACCCGTGTCGGGCGATTTTTACGAAAATACAGCTTGGATGAATTGCCGCAGATTTGGGATATCTTTGTGGGAAATATGAGCATCATCGGTCCGCGGCCCGCGCTGTGGAATCAGGAAGATTTGATCGCTGCGCGCGATGCATGCGGCGCCAATGATATTCGGCCGGGACTCACCGGCTGGGCGCAAATTAACGGCAGAGATGAGCTGGAAATCGCAGAAAAGGCGCGCTATGATGGAGAATACGTGCAAAAAGAGAGCTTTTTCTTTGATGTGAAATGCTTTTTTGGAACCATTGCTTCTGTTCTCAAACATGAGGGCGTTGTGGAAGGCGGAACGGGAAACAGGCAGCAAAGAAAAAAGATTGTCATCTTGACCAATCATTCCTATATGCTGTGGCGGTTTCGCCGAGAATTGATAGAAGATTTGGCGAAAGAACACGAAGTGGTTTTGGGAATGCCGTTTGTCGGTCATGAACAAGATTTTATGGCACTGGGAATGCGGTGTGTCAATATAGACGTTGACCGCCGCGGAATCAATCCCGCCACAGATGCCAAATTGATTCATACATATTATCAGCTGCTCAAACAGGAAAAACCGAATCTGGTCATTACATACTCCATCAAGCCCAATATTTACGCGGGCTTGTGTTGTCGTACTCTGCACATTCCGTTTTGCGCCAATGTACAGGGGCTGGGAACGGCGTTTCAAAAGCCGAGATTGGCCAAAGCGGTTACGATTTTATATCGGGAAGCATTTCGCGGCGTGAAAACCGTATTTTTTGAAAATACAGCCAATGCGCAGGAATTTATCAATCGAAAGATTGTCTCACAAGAGAAAATAACCGTGCTGCACGGCGCAGGCGTTGACGTACAGGCGTATTCCTATCAAGCATATCCGGAAAATGCATGCGTTCACTTTTTATATCTGGGGCGCATTATGAAGGAAAAAGGAATGGATGAATTGCTGGATGCCTGCGAGCAGCTGCATGAGGAAGGCTATTCCTTTGTATTAGACCTTGTTGGATTCTTTGAAGATGCATATAAACAGCGAATCAATCAACTGTCTGCGCAAGGCATCGTTGTATTTCATGGATTTCAGCAAGAACCGCGCCCGTTCTATGCTGCGTGCGACTGTGTGGTGCTGCCGTCTTATCATGAAGGTATGAGCAATGTCCTTTTGGAAGCAGCCGCGACAGGGCGTCCGGTGATTACATCGGATATTCCTGGATGCAGGGAAGCGGTCGTCGATCAAAAAAGCGGTTTTTTGGTGCCGAAGGGTGATGCGCAGGCGCTGTATCGAGCGATGAAACACATGCTGTCCATTGACAGAGCACAGAGAGAACAAATGGGACTTGCCGGACGCAAATGGATAGAACAGCAATTTGGAAAAGAACAGGTTGTGCGGGAGACAAAGAACGCACTGATGTAAGATTTGGGGAGAAAGAAAGATGACACTGACAAATTACTGGTGGCTGCTGATCTGGATGTTTGCAGCTGGCGGAATCATAGCGTGGGCTCTGCCAAAACAGCCGGTTATGGTGATGGGAAAACGAGAATATCGCTGGACCATGTCATCCGCTGTCATTTTTGTACTGCCATATATTATTTGGGCTGGTTATCGAAAGGGGTTTGGCGATACAGAGACCTATCGGAAAACATTTCGAGAATCCGCATCCTCGTTATCGCAAATTTCTCAGGCTGTATCAGATACGGCCAAAGACAAGGGCTTCACTTTTTTGACTGTATTGATTAAGAGCATCGTTGGCAATTCCGATATAATCTTCTTCATGCTGATTGCGATTGTACAGATGCTTTGTATTGTCATCGTATTCCGAAAGTATTCTACGAACTTTTGGCTCAGTATGTTTTTGTTTGTTGCATCGACCGATTATCTGTCGTGGATGCATAACGGCATGCGTCAATTTCTTGCGGTAACGATTATTTTTGCCTGCACAGGGCTGCTGCTCAAAAAAAAATATCTTCCGGTTATCCTTGTCATTTTGCTGGCTGCAACGATACATGGCTCTGCGTTGTTTATGCTGCTCATCATCTTTCTTGCACAAGGCAAGGCATGGAACAAGAAAACCTTGCTGTTTATCGCAGGTGTTCTCTTAATCATTACAGGTGTCGATCAGTTTACGCAGCTTTTGCAAAATGTGCTGACAGACACACAGTACAGCGATATGACGACAAATGAAATATGGACAACGGATGATGGCACGAGCTTTATCCGTGTTCTGGTATACTCCGTGCCGGCAGTCTTTGCCTTCTTGGGAATTAAGTATATAGAGGAATCCGGAGACCCTGTGGTAAATTTGGCGGCAAATATGTCAATTGTAACCGCAGGCCTGTACGTTGTTTCGATGTTTACCAGCGGTATTTATATCGGACGCATGCCGATTTACACGTCATTGTATTCTTATATTCTTCTGCCGTGGATTTTTGAGCATGCATTCAATGAACGATCCAAAAAATTGATGTACGCGCTGACATGCGGATGCTATTTGGTGTTCTTTTATTATCAGATGCATGCGACGTGGGGGATATTATAAGGGGTGCAACATGCCAATACGAGTTTTGCAAATCGTTACATATATGGGACGCGGCGGTTTAGAAACCATGTTGATGAATTATTATCGGCATATTGACCGGGATAAAGTTCAATTTGACTTTTTGGTTCATCGAGATTTTGAGGCGGATTATGATAGAGAAATTTTAGCACTAGGTGGAAGGATATATCATATATCACGGCTGATTCCGTGGAGTGCATCATATAAGCGGGAATTAAACAACTTTTTTCGTTCCCATCCGGAATATCGCATCGTACATGTTCATCAAGACTGTCTGAGCTCTGTTGCGTTGCAATGCGCAAAGGAATGCGGTATTCCTGTAAGAATCGCGCATAGTCATAACAGCAATCAAGATAAAAATATAAGATTTTTGGTCAAAAGGCACTATATGAAAAGCATTCCTCAATATGCAACGGAATTATTTTCTTGTAGTAAAAAAGCTGGAGAATGGATGTTTTCCGGAAGGCAATATCAGACACTTGCGAATGCAATTGATGCCTCGATGTACAAATATGATGCTGTAATAGCGGATACAATTAGAAAAGAGCGCGGACTTACGGATGAGTTGATAATTGGCCATGTGGGGAGATTTCATCCACAGAAGAATCATGTCTTTCTCATTGATATTTTTGCAGAGATAAAAAAAATACGACCCGATGCGAAACTATTACTGGTTGGCGGCGGGGAAGGGATGACGGCGATACAGCAGAAAGTAGAAAAGTTGGGACTGAAAGATTCTGTGATATTCACTGGTGTTCGTTCTGATGTACATCGTCTATTACAAGCAATGGATGTTTTTGTATTTCCGTCTCTGTATGAAGGATTAGGAATTGTTGCGGTAGAAGCACAGGCAGCGGGATTACCGTGCGTAATTTCTGATAAAGTGCCGGATGAGTGCATTGTTACAGAAGGACTGATTACAGTACAAAAATTATCAGATTCGGTAGAAAATTGGGCAAAACATATTGTATCTCGTGCAAATATGCAGAGAAAAGATACGGGAGAACAAATCAAAGCACATGGATTTGACATTGCAGAAAATGCAAAATGGCTAGAGGAGTTTTATCTTAAGCATGGATAAGAATACAAATTGTACACTCACTGTTTTCACTCCGGCATACAATCGAGCGCATACATTGCCGAGAACTTACGAGTCGTTAAAAAGACAAAGCTGTAAGGATTTTATTTGGCTGATTATTGATGACGGCTCTACAGATGGCACTGCTCAACTGGTGCAGGAGTGGCAGGGTCAAGACAATGGATTTGAGATTCAATATATTTATAAAGAAAATGGCGGTATGCATACCGCGCATAACACGGCATATGCAAATATTCATACAGAACTAAATGTTTGCATTGATTCGGATGATTGCATGGGCTTTAATGCTGTGAGATTAATTTTGAATAAATGGGAATCTGTTAAGAATAAAAATTATGCTGGGATTATTGGTCTGGACGCTGATTTTTCCGGACATATTATTGGAAAAGGATTCCCTAAAGATATGCAGGAGACAACGCTGAGTGGATATTATGCTGGGGGCGGAAAAGGAGATAAAAAACTGGTTTATCGGACGGATATCATCAACAAATATCCGCCATATCCGGTGTTTGCAGGAGAAAATTATGTTTCGTTGGCATATAAATATCGTTTGATAGATCAAGAGTATCAATTGGCTGTGCTGCCGGAAGTGCTTTGCAATGTGGAATATCAAGAAGATGGTTCTTCAAAAAATATGCTGCGACAGTACCTAAGAAGCCCCAATGGATTTGCTTTTTGGAGAAAAATTTGCATGCAGTATCCGCAGAGTAAAAAACGGCTGCTCATGGATTGCATTCATTATTGTTCCAGCAGCCAGATTAGCCATCATAGGCATTATATTCAAGAATCTCCGAAAAAACTGCTGACCGTCCTGTGTACACCTTTGGGATGGGGGTTGACGGCATATATTCGAAGAAAGGAGAAAAAATGGAGTAATGGGGATGAATCACACACTTAATCGTTGCCTGCAAGTTGCTACCGGCGAGTATGTAGCACGGATGGACGGAGATGATGTTTCTCTTCCGACCCGACTTGAAAAAGAAGTTGCATTTTTAGATGCACATCCTGAATATGCCGTCGTCAGCACTCCAATGATCTTTTTTGATGAAAGTGGTGATTGGGGGCGAAGCTATGCCATTGAAAAGCCTACAAAACGCGATTTTATCAAGCATAGCCCAGTTCATTGCCACGCGCCCTGTATGATACGAAGAAAAGCGTATTTAGCAGTAGATGGGTATACGGAAAATAGACAAATGCTCCGCTTTGAAGATGTAAACCTTTGGTATAAGCTCTACGCTAAGGGATATGTCGGTTATAATTTGGATGAGCCGCTTTACAAGATGCGGGATGATCATGCCGCTGCAAACCGTAGAAGTCTGAAATCTCGTATGAATGGAGTATATGTGACCTATGTTGGTTTTAAGCTGTTTCAGTTTCCGTGGTATATGTATGGATACGTCGTCATTGATTTTTTGAAGCATTTTATTAAGGGAATTATGCCAGAGAAGCTCTATATGAGATTTCACAAAGCATTAGTTAGAAAATGAGGAGCAAGGCAGTGGACGATGAAAGCAATATAATGAAACCTACAATTCTTATCTTTTCTCAAGCCATGGAGCTGGGCGGGGTAGAACGCAGCCTATTAGGACTATTGGATGCTATCGACTATGACCGATATAACGTTGATCTTTTTTTGATGCGGCATAACGGGGAACTTATGCCCTATGTGAATGAGAAAGCAAATCTATTGCCTGAGATACCAGAGTATGCATCCTTAGCTGTGCCGATGATTTCACTGGTGCGGCATGGACAACTTCGGGTTCTTTGTGGGCGAATCAGAGGGAAATTTGCTGCAAAGCATTTTGATAAGAGCAATTTGGGTGAAAAATCTTCGATCACTGCGTTGACCTACAGCCATAAATATACTTTGCGGTTTATGCCGCAGATATCAGATAAGACATATGATCTTGCAATTAGTTTTTTGACGCCGCATTACTTTGTGCGAGAACGAGTAAAGGCTAAAAAGTATGTTGCATGGATACATACGGACTATGCTGCTTTATCGTTTGATCGCGCAGCGGAACTTTCCATGTGGAGTAAATACGATAGCATCTGCGGTGTGTCTGATCAGACGTCAAAAAGCTTTCAAACAATCTTTCCTGAGATAGCTGAAAAAGTACAAACGATTGAAAATATTCTTCCCAGCAAATTGATTGTAAAACAGTCCTGTCTGAAACAGGATGATATGCGGTCGGGCAATTCTATTTCATTGCTTTCCATTGGTCGTTTTTGTGAAGCCAAAAATTTTGACAATATTCCGGATATTTGCCGGAGAATCGTGAAATCCGGTCTCAATGTAAAATGGTATCTGATTGGTTATGGGGGAGACGAAGAACGAATTCGCCGAAAGATTGCTGAAAATGGAATGCAGGAACGAGTAATCCTCCTTGGAAAAAAGGATAATCCGTACCCGTATATGCGTGCTTGTGATTTATATGTACAACCCTCGCGATACGAAGGAAAGGCTGTTACAGTGCGAGAAGCACAACTTCTTGGCAAGCCCGTTGTTATTACAAAGTATGCGACATCTTCAAGCCAATTGGAGGATAACATAGATGGAATTGTTGTTCCAATGGATAATGCTGGATGCGCGAAAGGAATTGTCGACTTGCTGCGTGAACCGGAGCGGATGAAAAAACTTTCAGAACATTGCGCCAAGAGAGATTATACAAATAATGCAGAAATTGAGAAGATTTATGCGTTGATGGAGGACTGATATATGATTCCTAAAATTATCCACTATTGTTGGTTTGGCGGAAACGAAAAGCCTGCGTTGGCAAAAAAATGCATCGAGAGCTGGAAGAAGTTTTGTCCGGATTATGAGATAATAGAATGGAATGAAGATAACACAAATCTTTGTTTAAATTCTTACACTAAATGGTGTTATGATAATAAACAGTTCGCTTTTCTGAGTGATTACATCCGACTGATTGTGATTGAAAAGTATGGGGGAATTTATTTTGACACTGATGTAGAAATCATTCGTGCATTTGATGATTTATTAGTGTACAAAGCGTTTTTTGGATTTGAAACTTATGAATTTGTCAATACAGGTATTGGATTCGGAGCAGAAGCACATAATTCTATTGTGGAACAAATGCTCCGAGAATATGAGCCGTTGTTAGATGGACGGCATGGAGTTGTTGGGTGTCCGGGTTTAAATACTGATGCTTTATTAAAGTTTGGACTTAAGCAAAATGGAAGACTGCAAGAACTTGATGATGTGATGATTTTTCCAGCAGATTATTTTAACCCAATGGACAGCACGACTGGTAAACTGACAAAAACAGAGAACACGTATTCGATCCATCGATATTCTATGAGTTGGATTCCAAAAAAAACGCAGATTAGAGTTAAAATTGGCCGTAGGGTTCGTCGAATGTTGCGAGCGATGCGAATGGGGAGATAGCATATGCCAAAAGTTAGCATTATTGTTCCGGTATATAATGTAGAAAAATACCTGCGTAGGTGCATAGATAGTATACTTCGGCAGACACTTACGGACATTGAAGTCATTCTTGTAGATGATGGTTCGTTTGATTCCAGTGGGAAAATCTGTGAAGAATATGCAAGAAAAGATTCTAGGCTTCGAGTGATTCATCAAAAAAATGCGGGAGTAGCTGTTGCTAGAAATACCGGGTTAGATGTTGCAAGTGGTGACTATATTGCATTCGTAGATAGTGACGATTATATTGAACCCAATATGTACCAATCTATGATGCAAGTGGCAAATCAATATGATTGCGATGTGGTTTTGTGTGATTGTGTTAAAGAACATGGTAATCAGACAGAGGTATACACGCATGACATTCGAGCAGGATATTATACTGAGAAACAACTTGAAGAAGAATATTATTCTCATCTACTGATGATGGAGGATGTTGAGTATCCAGCGACCATTTCAAATTGGTTGTTGCTATGGAAAAGTACATTAAATGTACCAGAAATGAGGTATAAACCGGGGATTCGATATTCGGAAGATTTGCTATTCGGCGCTCAGCTCATGCTTCAAGCGAAATCCTTTTATTATATGAAAGGCGAGACTTATTATCATTATGTGATGAACCCGCTTTCTGCTAGTCATACGTTTGCGGTTGATAAATGGGATGATTATAAAGAATTGTACAACTGCATCAAAGAAAAATTTTTTAAGTGTGCAACATATGATTTTTCAGAACAAATTGATAAGGTGCTATTATTTTTTATATATAATGTGGTAGGGGACATATTACACTCTACGTCGCTGTCATATAAGCAAAAGATTGAACTGTCAAACAGAATATTACATGAAGATATTGTTAAAAATATGTTTAGACAGCTGAATATTAGAAAACTATGTATTTCTTGCAAGAAAAAGCTATTGACATTCTGTTATGCACATCCAATAACAATTGTGCCAATAAGCTGTTATTTTGCAAAAAAAGGGGATGGGTGAAAAAATGAAACCGATAATTTCTGTTATAGTTCCTGTATATAATGAGGAAGTACGTATAAGCAGATGTATTGAAAGTATTTTGAATCAAGATATACAAGAATTAGAACTAATTTTAATTGATGACGGAAGCACAGACTCTTCAGGAAGAATCTGTGAAAAATATGCAAGAAAAGATTCTAGGATTCAAGTGATTCATCAGAAAAATAGTGGTGTTGGAAGCGCTAGAAATACGGGGATTACAGCGTCAAAAGGAAAATATATTGCTTTTGTTGATAGTGATGATTACTTGCCGAATAATTCTAGCATATATAGTAAAGCAATTTCTATTTTGGAATATAATCAGGTAGAAGTAGTTGCTTGGCTTTGGCAGTTCCAAGATGAGAATGGAAATCTGGTCATTGATTCAGAAAAAATTCCGAGTTTTTTTTCTGGAAAGAAATCTACACGAGAATTTGCAAAGGGATTTTATTACGGCAGCTACGCAAATGGATTGGTTGTTGGCGTTTGGAATAAACTGTTTCGAAAAGAATATATTAAAGATATTCCATTTGAAGGACGGATATATGAAGATGACAAATGGATGAATCAAGTACTTACTAGACCGGCAAATATCTTTTGAGAAAGAGAATTTTGGTATATATATGCCCAGAATAATTCTTCCTTGACGCATCAGAATTTTCAAAAAAAGAATTTGGGAATGCTAGATATTTTGAAAAATCGAGTTGATTTGTTTAAAGGTGAAGATTTTATCTATATAGAATCTATTCGGTTATTCATGAATTTATATATAGAGTATTGGTATGCTGCCCAAAAAGCAAATATCCATCCGTATGATGATGCGGACACATATAGAAATTTCTTAATGATTTTAATAAGAGAGAGGAAGATTTGTTTTAAAGACTTTATACGGTATAGTATATTTTTGGTTTCACCGAAATGGTATGAAATGTTGGTTTTAAAGATGAGAAGAAAAAACTATGAAAGTTAGTGTTATTATTCCTGTTTTTAATAAGGGGAAATATATACAAAATATATTGGAAGATTTACATAAGCAAACATTGAAAGATTTTGAATGTATTGTTATTGATGATGGATCTACAGATTGTTCAGGGGAAATCTGTGAACAATTTGTTGCCATTGATAAACACTTTAAAGTAATTCATACATCTAACAATGGTGCATCCCATGCCAGAAATCTGGGCATTCAGATTTCTCAAGGAGAATATATTACCTTTATTGATGCGGATGATAGTGTACCAAAGAATTATTTGGAATGTCTATATGAAGATCTTGTTCACGGCGGCGCAGATCTTTCTATATGTAGGATGACAAAATTATGGGATTCAGGAGCAAGACAAAGCATTTCGCTGCCAGCCAACGGTACTGTTCCTATGGCTGAATTGCTTCCGAATTTCTCAGATTTTCAAAAAGAGACGGGAATTTATGGGTATTGCTGTGGAAAAATGTTTTTGAAAAGCTTAATTGGAGATGTTTGCTTTGATGAAACGATTCATTTAGCTGAAGATTTTGATTTTTTTCTAAAGCTATATCCCAAAATAAAAAGTATTTGTTTTACAAATAAAACAGAATATTTTTATCTTCAAGAAGCAGAAAATTCATCGGCCATTGTGGATGACAAAGCAATTGACTATCGAACACAGTTGTCTATCAACATCCGCTACAAACATTTTCTTAAAAAAGAAAATGCTTATAGTGGAAAGAATCAGTTAATTGTTTCGCAAGTGCTAAGCAATTATGTATTTTTTTCGCTGTTTTATTGCTCCATGAATGAGTTGAAAAACTGTTTTTGGGAGTTGCAATCCATATGTAGATTGGAATGTATAAAAACAAGAGGACGGAATACTTTTGAAAAATGGATTTTGTCGTTGTTTCGCAAACAATGCTACTATTTGTTAAAAATAAGTTTACAGTGTTATCGTTGGCTGAGGAGAATACGGCATTGGCATTTCCTGTAGGAATTATTCTTTCGTTCAGACGAAAAAAGCAGTTTGGGGCTAAGCAAACATGATAAGTGTAATTATACCTATATATAACGCAGAAAAATGGATTCAAAAAACATTGGACTGTATAAAGAGACAAACATTTTCAGATCTAGAAATTATATTAATAGATGATGGAAGTATAGATCAGTCCGGACAAATTTGCGATAGCTTTGCAAATAGTGACTCGAAAGTTCATTGTTTTCACCAGAAGAACATGGGCGTATCTGCGGCTAGAAATTTAGGCATAAAAAAAGCAACTGGAGAGTATATCGCGTTTTTAGATGCCGATGATAAAATTGAAGAAAACTATTTTGAAGAACTTTTCATAAGTATAGGACGAGCCGATGTTGCGGTTTGCGATGTAGTTTGTAAGGATGGAAAAGGAAAAGAAGTTTCTCGCTTTTCTATGAAGAAACAAATATTAGGGCAGAAAGACGCAGTCAATCTGCTTTTAACACGGAAAAATATCAACTCTGGTCCCTGTGCGAAATTATTTAAGAAAGATTTGATAAAGAATATTGCCTTTCAACCGCTAAAAGCATATGAAGATATTTTATTTGTGTTGGAAGCATTCTCTAATAGCACACACATTGCTGTCACAGACAGAACTGCGTATTACTACTGCCAGAATGACACAGGAGCTATGAAAAAGTTTTTCAAAGATCCAACAACAGATATTATTGTAGCGGCAGATAAAATTATACAGTATATAGATACACATCAAAACCTATCAAGTGAATGTTTATATATTACATTGTCGCATGTATATCAATATGTTGTGACAATAAATCCTAAAAACAGAGCAAAATCAAGATTTATACTTGAAGCGCGGAGGCTATTTAGGCGAAACTATATGAAATTATTGCGATGCGGCAGCTTTTCATGGAAAGAAAAGCTGCTATATGGCGCGTTTGCTATAGGGTATCTTTATCGGAGGGAAAATGAGTAAAATATTCATGTATGCCCATGGAGGAAGTGAAAATCATGGGTGTGAAGCAATTGTGCGTTCTACATATGACATGCTAGATGATTTATGTCAGGATACAATGCATCTGGTGTCTTCCAATCCGGAGGAAGATATCAAGTATGGACTAAACAAATTGTGTAGGATTGAAAGAGATGTACAACCATATTCGAAGATCAGCCCATCGTTTATTCACGCGTACATGTCATTAAAATTAAAAAATGATTATATTCCATTGGATAAATTGAGTTATAGAAAAACGATTGCTTTGGTAGAAAAAAATGATATTGCGTTGTCGATTGGCGGAGATAATTATTGCTATGCTGACGTAAATAAATATATTATGCTGCATGACATGATGATTTCCAGAGGTGCCAAAACGGTGTTGTGGGGATGCTCCGTCGAACCAGATCTATTAAATAATATAGATATTGTCAATGATTTAAAGCGCTATCAACTGATTACGGCAAGAGAATCCATCACATATCATGCGCTAAAAAACATAAATCCCAATACAATATTGGTGTCAGATCCTGCATTTGCTTTGCCGAAAAAGGAAGTCCCTTTGCCGGCGGGTTGGAAAGAAGGGAATATGGTAGGCATCAATGTTAGTCCATTGGTTTTGCAAAGTGCAAACGATGGAAAAATTGTCTATAAAGCATATCAAAATTTAATCCGTGAGATATTAACTTCCACAGACTGCGGAATCGCGTTGATACCACATGTCGTGTGGGAAAATAACAATGACCTTGCAATATTAGCGCGTTTATATACTGAGTTTAAAGATACGGGAAGAATTCTATTGGTCGAAGATCATGATTGTATGAAACTCAAAGGATATATCTCACAGTGCAGATTTTTTGTCGGTGCACGGACACATGCAACAATTGCGGCATATTCTGCCTGCGTGCCAACGTTAGTATTGGGATACTCTGTTAAGTCTAAGGGAATTGCAAAGGATCTATTTGGAACGGATAAGAATTATGTTATTTCTGTTCAAAAAGTGAAAGATTCGGATGTATTGAAAAATCATTTTATTTGGATTGTGGAACAAGAACAGACAATCCGAGAGCATCTAGCAAAGATTATGCCGGAATACATTGAAAAATCATTTGCTGCAAGAAATTATCTCAAAAGATTGCATTTAAGAGGAGATAGCACATGTCCAGATTAGAAAATTCTGTTAAGAATATCTTTTTGTCATTTGGAAATAGTGTAATATCTTCACTGCTGGGATTAATATCCAGAACTGTATTTATCTATACATTGGGGACAGATTACCTAGGATTGGCTGGTCTTTTAGGTAATGTTTTAGGATTCTTATCAATTAGTGAGCTAGGAATTGCGACTGCAATTGGATTTAGTCTTTATAAACCTTTGGCTGAAAAAGATGATAAGTCAGTTAGTGCTTTGATGTCTATCTATAGAAAAGCATACTCGGTTATTGGTATTATTGTACTTAGCTCTGGAATCATTCTGTTTCGGTTCTTAGATTTTTTTATCCCTGTAGCACAACAACCGTCTGGCACAACTTTTGCATATTTTGCATTTTTAACAAACACTGTTGTTGGCTATTTCCTATCATATAAGACTACACTAATATCTTCTGATAACCGATCATTTCAGTTGGTTCCGATTAATATATCAATTAATTGCATCCAAACATTCCTTCAGATTGTTGTTTTATTGATTTGGAAAAATTATATTGTCTATTTGACAATTCAAATCGGATGCTCAGTTCTCCTGATGGCCGTTCAGAATATTTATATATCGAGAAAGTATCGTAACATTGATTTTCATTCTAAAAATGGGTTGACTGTTGCACAAAAACGAGAAATTAAAAAAAATATTTCTGGCTTGATTATTGCAAAAATCGGTGACTATCTGGTCAATTCAACTGATAATTTAATTATCACGAAACTTGTTAGTTTGGCGGCAACGGGAATATATTCCAATTATCTTCTGATTCGAAATATGGTAAATGGATACATTGGCACATTGTTTGCCGGGGTCGCTGCTGGCATAGGAAATGTTGTGGCAGTGGAGAATAATCAAAAAAAAATAGAAGTGTTTAACACGATGTTTTTTGGGGCTTTTTATATATATAGTTTGGAAGCAACGTGTTTTATGTGTTTATTTAATTCATTTATTGGAGATATTTGGATTGGAAAAGAATATTTATTCGGTTCAGGAACTGTAGCGATTATTGTAATCAATAACTATCTAACAGGGTTACGTATGCCACTTATTACAATGAAAGGTGCTGCGGGAAAATATCTGGAAGATTCGTGGATTCCGTTTGCTTTTGCGATTATTAATTTAGTTGCATCTATCTTATTAGCGAAGCGATTTGGAGTGGCAGGAGTATTCTTGGGCACAATTGTGGGAAGCTTATTTACTGCAGATTGGTACAGACCAATTGTAATTTATAGAACTGTATTTCATTCATCAGTTAGAGCTTACTATAAGAAATATGTGTTATATCTTGGCTTGGGATGTAGCTATGTTGTTCTAACATATTGGATCTGCAAGTGGGTTTCTATTGCAAACATTTATTTTGAATTTTTAATGAGAGCGGTAATTGCCATTGGGGTGCCGGTTATTTTAAATCTTATTTTATTTCATCAAACAAAGGAATTTAATTCTATAATAGAAATTGTTAAACGCCTTATAAAAGTAACAATGGCAAAAGGGGTACATCTGAGGGGGAAACGTCATGAATAAAACAGTTAGCATTATTGTTCCTTGCTTCAATGGAGAACGTTTTGTTGATAGATGCTTACATTCCATTGAGATTCAAAATTATCCGTATATTGAAGTTGTTGTAGTAAATGATGGATCGACAGATCAGAGTGAATCCAAAATATTGGAATGGAAAGAAAAATTAGAGAGTAGAGGGATTTTCTTAATATATATCAAACAAAAAAATCAAGGTTTAGGAAGTGCAATAAACACTGGGCTTAAGTATATTTCTGGAGAGTACTTGTCACTGCTGGATATTGATGACGAGTATTTGCAAGGCGCATTGTCAGAACGTGTGGAATTTTTAGAAAATCATAAAGATATGGATGTGGTACGTTCCAATGGGTGGTATATAAGAAAAAATGGAAAAAGCCTATTTGTTTATGATGAATGTGAGAAAGAGATATATAATCTTTTTGTAGCACTATTGGAAGGAAAAACAAATAATTGGGCTGGAAGCTATATGGTTAGGGTCTCTTCCTTGTTTCGATTTTATCCTGATAGAGAAATTTATCAGTCAAGATATGGACAAAATTTGCAGATTTTATTGCCGGTATCATATAAAAAGAAAAGTGGATTTATTGACAAACCACATATGAATTATAACCAGCAGGAAAATTCGTTAACAAGGACTGCTGCGAGTGACAGAGAGAAGATGGACTTGGATTTGGATAATGCTAGGGGCTATCGAGATATTCGTGAGCATATGGTTCGTTTCATTATCCACGATGAAGAACAAGAATACTATCTATCTATTGTAAAGAATGCTTATTTGAGAAGGATAATGCAGATTGCGGATATACATAACAACTATTACTTAATGAAACAAGCTTTTTCCAAGCTCACGATGGAAAAAAATGCACAATTAGATGATTATATCACATACTATCATCTTATTCAGCCAAAATTTGTTCCAATATTGCGCTTGATTAGAAAAACAAGATATATATTTGAGAAAATTACGAAGAAAGAATGGCGTATTTGACTTTATGATTTAGACTATACACGGAAAGAAGGCATTTACATTGAATAAGAAGTTTTGGGGAAATTGTTATCGGAACGAAGCGTTAAAGACTTCAATAATATCCACCTTTTTCATTGGGATGATTGCTCATGGATATGCATTTTTAAATTTTTTCCCATCGCATGATTACTTGTATGAAATTACAATGAATGGACGATGGCAAATAGAATTGGGGCGTTTCTTGGTACCAGTGTATAAGGCTGTATTTGGAACCTTCTCCATGCTTCCGTGGACAAGCGGTCTTGTATCATTAATTTGGCTGGGATTATCTGTTTTTTTACTGGCTGATATATTTCAGTTGAACAATAAATGGCAGATTGTCATGCTCAGCGGTGTCGTAGTTACAAATATTACAATGACTGCACTTGCTGCTACATTTATTCCGTGGATTGGACAAGATACGTTGGCGTTATTGATGGCTGTTTTGGCATGCTGGTGCTGGCAGCGGTATGAAACACAGCAGAAAAAAAGATGGATGTTCTTTAGTGGATGCGCTTGTGTCATAATATCTTTGGGATTATATCAAGCATATATTGCAGTTTTCGTTACATTGGTAGTAATGGTATCTATTTTTCGCTTGATGGATAATATAGACGAAAAATTATATTGGAAGAAGACACTCTTTAGTGATCTAAGAGCGGTAGGAATGACTGCCTTAGCAGGATGCGGGTATGCAATTATATTGAAACTTGTGTGCGTGGCAGGGAAAATTTCTTTGAATAATGGATCGTATAATAGCGTTACAAATGCTTGGAAAAGCACAGAACCAATCTATGCAAAAATTTTTTGGGCATATGCCGGAATAGCAGAAACATTTTTAGGGGGAGCACAAAGAGCTGCGTATCCGAATTATGTTTTTCGCATCGTTCATATATTACTTTTATGCATTGGCATATTCTTGGGAGCGAAAACGCTTATGCGAGCAGCGAAAAGAAAGGTCTCAAAGACAAATATTATATTACTTATATTCCTTGTAGTTTTTTTACCGATGGGTATGAACTGTATTCGGCTATTGAATGAGAGTGTTCATCAGTTGATGCAGTTTGCGTTTTGGTTTTTCTACTTATTCGTATTACTTTTGGCGCTGCGATATATGGGAGATATCAGGAAAAAAGTTCAAATTGTGAAGTGCACATGTGTCTTGTTGTTAGCGGTTTTTGTTGTGAATATTCAAACTTCTAATGCGGCATATATCAAAAAGAGTATAGAGCAGCAAACAACACTATCTATCATGACACGTGTTGTTGATAAGATAGAGGGACAAGAAAACTATGTGGCGGGAGAAACAAAGGTCGCATTTATTGGCACACCGTCTTCATACACAACGGCAAATAACAGTTTGCAGTATTTAGCAGGAATAACAGGCGAGGGGAGCCGGACGGCAATCAGCTATTATGGTGTTTACAAAAAATATTTCGAAAATATTTTGCAAACTCCAATAAATCTAATGGATGAAGAAGATGTAATGAAAATTTCAAAACAAAAAAATATTCAAAAAATGGCATGTTTTCCAAAGAAAGGAAGTGTTATATGTGAAAATAATATTGTTGTTGTTAAATTTTCGGAACAGGATAATTCATAATATCCACATAGGCTATACTGGAATGAGAGATAAGCGGTAATTTCATGCAGATAGTTCAAACTTACTTTCTCTCCGCCCTTCGTGCGGCGTTAAACAATCAAACCGTGTCGTGGGAATCGGTTTCCCCAGCCGACTGGCGGGCGCTGTTTCAGCTTGCCCAGCAGCACAAGGTGGGACCGATGATCTATGAGGCGGTATATCATTGCCCTGCGGCAAAGCGGGTGCCGGAACTGATGCGGGCGTGGAAGCGGCAGACCATGCAGCAAGTGCTGGTGCAAACGCAAAAAACAACGGAATTTCTGCGCCTATATGCAGCGCTGCGTGAGCATGGTATCACGCCGTGCGTTGTCAAAGGCATTTTATGCCGGCAATTATATCCCAATCCGGATGAACGCGTGTCTGCGGATGAAGATCTGTTTGTTGCGCCGGAACAATTTGCGGCGTGTCACGCGTTTCTTCTAAAATATGGTATGAAACCGACGGCTGAGCGGACAGATTTGCAGACACAATTTGAAGTGTCGTATCAAAAAACAAACAGTCCGCTGTATCTTGAACTGCATCAGCAGCTATTTTCTCCGGATTCCGATGCATATGGCGATTGGAATTACTATTTTACACAGATTTATGCACAGCCTGTGGAAATCTTTGTGGATGGCGTGCTGCTGCGCAGTATGCAGCACACGGATCATCTGTTTTACTTGCTTTGCCATGCGCTCAAGCATTTTATGCACAGCGGATTTGGCATTCGGCAAGTCTGTGATATTGTACTGTATGCCAATGCATACGGTGCACAAATTCAGTGGGATAAACTTGTCGTACAGTGCCAGCATATTCATGCAGATGTTTTTGCCGCGGCACTGTTTCGCATTGGACAAGAGTATTTGACCTTGGATTATAAAACAGCTTGTCTGCCGGCGTGCTGGAAGAACATGCAGCTGGATGAAACAGCTATGCTGGAAGATCTGCTCGATTCCGGCATTTATGGCGGAGCGAGCGGAAGCCGCAAGCACAGCAGTACGATGACGCTGCACGCGGTTGCGGCACAAAAACAAGGAAAACAGAAAAAAATGCCAATTTTACGAACTATTTTTCCGAAGGCAAAAGATTTGCAGGGAAGATATTCGTATTTACAGAAAAAACCATTTTTGCTGCCGCTTGCGTGGGGAGATCGGCTGTTGCACTATCGCAAAGAGAGTCATACAGCTATCCAGAGCATTCAGATTGGACAAAAACGGACGGCACTTTTACAGCAATATGGCATTTTAAAAAAATAATACATTGTGTGCACCAAATGCTGCGACCGAAAAAAGGCATTGTACGAAAAGCAATCTGGCAGTATAATAAAGATGTCAAGCGAATTGCTTAAAAAAGGAGAATGTACAATGAATATTTTGATTACCGGCGGTGCCGGATATATTGGCAGCCACACAGTCATTGAACTGCAAAAAGCGGGACATGATGTCGTTGTTGTGGACAATCTGAGCAATGCTTCGGAAAAATCCTTGCAGCGTGTAACCGAAATCACCGGCAAACCGGTTCCATTCTATCAGGTAGACATCCGTGACCGAGAAGGCCTGACCAAGGTGATGGAAAACCACGCATTTGATTGCTGCATTCATTTTGCAGGACTCAAGGCAGTCGGTGAATCGGTAGAGAAACCATTGGAATATTATGAAAACAATATCTCCGGTACGCTTGTTCTGCTGGATGTTATGCGCAAGCATGGCTGCAAAAATATTATTTTCTCGTCCTCTGCGACGGTTTACGGCAATCCGGCAGTGATTCCGATTACAGAGGAATGCCCGAAGGGTCAGTGCACCAATCCGTACGGCCAGACCAAGAGCATGATTGAACAGATCATGATGGATATGCAGAAGGCAGATCCGGAATGGAATGTAGTTCTGCTTCGATACTTCAATCCAATCGGTGCGCATCCGTCCGGAAAAATTGGTGAAGATCCCAACGGCATTCCGAACAATTTGATGCCGTATATCACGCAGGTAGCTGTTGGCAAGCGTCCGGAGCTGGGCGTCTTTGGCGACGATTATGATACACCGGACGGAACCGGTGTGCGGGATTACATTCATGTCGTAGACTTGGCAGATGGCCATGTCAAGGCATTGGCTGCAATTGAAAAGAAATGCGGTATGGCGATTTATAATTTGGGAACCGGTCAGGGCTATTCGGTTTTGGACGTTGTCCATGCATTCGAAAAGGCAAATAACCTGACGATTCCGTATTCCATCAAGCCGCGCCGCGCAGGTGATATTGCCACCTGCTATTCTGACCCGACCAAGGCAGAGAAGGAATTGGGCTGGAAAGCACAGAACGGTATTCTGGAGATGTGCCGCGATTCTTGGAATTGGCAGAAGAACAACCCGAACGGTTACCGCGATTAAAAAAATAAACCGGATTTTGGCAGATGTACAAGTTGTACATCTGCCTTTTGTATATATTCAGTACTTTTTGTAAATAACGGTCACAAATCGAAAAACATACCAGAGATGCGGCAAACAATTCCGGAAATGCGGCAAAATTCAAGAAAAACTCCTGCAGCTTTTTTCGGAAGCTTGCACAGTCTTATATCAAGGGTGTCATGCATGCACAGTATGCAAATTCTGTGACGCAGACCTTTGGTCATTACATGGATAACAAGTAAACCAATGTATTTATTATAAAAAAGAGGTAACAACTATGAATTTCTTCCAAAAGCTCGCACGTTCTTATGTAAAGGGCGTAACCAATGTACAGTACGCAATGTCCGTTCGTGATGCATTCAATCACAAGTAATCGCAGAAAATAAATGAACAGAAACGAGCTGTCTCATGCTGGGACAGCTCGTTTTTGCATGTTCAGCGCTTTTTAAGCCGTTTGACGCAGCCTGCATCAAACGAAGGATTATATGCATAATAGTTTTTGGCATCGAGGTTTTCCTGTACATCGCGCAGAGCTTCACCGAAGCGCTGGAAATGCACGATTTCACGTTCGCGCAGAAACTTAATGGGATCTCTCACATCGGGATCGTCAATCAGACGCAGCAGATTGTCATACGTCAGGCGTGCTTTTTGCTCGGCCGCCATATCTTCAAACAAATCGGCAATCGCATCACCGGTGGATTGCAAGGTTGCCGCAGAAAACGGCGTGCCGCTTGCTGCCTGCGGATAAATACCATTGGTGTGGTCAACAAAATATGCGTCAAATCCGCTTTGCTTGATTTGCTCCGGTGTCAGACAGCGGGTGAGCTGATAGACGATTGCGCCGATCATTTCGCAGTGCGCAAGTTCTTCTGTGCCAATGTCAGTCAAAACTGCTTTGCCCTGCGCATATGGCTGCGCGAACCGCTGGGTCAGATAGCGCATCGCCGCGCCCAGCTCGCCATCCGGACCGCCGAGCTGTGTGATAATGAGTTTGGCCATTGCCGGATCGGGGTTGGCAATGCGCACCGGATACATGAGATTTTTTTCGTATGCCCACATAATTTATACCTCCTCCCAAGGCCATGGATCATCCGCCCAATTCCATCGGCCGGTGCTGCCTGCATCTTGGTGCTTGAGCGGTCCAAAATGCTTTTGGTATACCTCTTGTGCCTGCTGATGTTTTTTGCAAACATTGCGGAAATATTGTACAGCTGACTCATCATCCGGATGGCTGTCTAAATACAGAGAGGCATCTACGGCGGCAAATCCGTGCTCCTGTACATCGCGCATTGCTTTTTGCTTTTCAGTCACAGGAAACAGCCTCCTCTCCAATAAATGGCTTGTCAAGATCCGCAAAGATTGTGCCGCGCGCCAATGCGACGTCCTTTTGATAAATATTCTGCCAAACCTGATCTGGGACAAAGCCCATTGCCAGTGCCAGCAGATTGTAATTCAGGACATATCCGGGACTGGACTGCGCCGCCTGCGGCGTGACAGCCGGACGAGCCTCATTTGGCTTGGTTTCCATTGCGTTGCACCCTTTCTGTGGGAAAATACCCAGTTAGACTTTTCGGTCTATCTTATGCGAATGCAGAGAAGTAGGTGAATGGAGAACAAGAGGGCTGTCAGCAACAAACTGACAGCCCTCGCAGCATCGTCTGAAATTTTTACGCGTCCTGCTCCGCGACAGTAAATACATCGGCAGATTCATTTTGCAGAATGGAATTGAGCCGCATGATTTGCTCATATGTGCCGCGTCCATCGTGAAAGGCGTTGGCGGATGCCGCTGCCAGCGATAAATGAAAGGCCTCAATCATGTCGTGATTTTTATGGAAGCCGGACAGGAAGCCTGCGAGCATGGAATCGCCGCAGCCGACCGTGTTGCAAACCTTGCCCTTCATCGCGCTGTGATGATAAATTTTGCCGTCCTCGGTCAAAAGCAGCGCGCCGGCAGAGCCCATGGACACCAAAATATTGCGTGCACCCATGCTCTGCAGGGTTTTCATGTAGCGAACAATGTCGTCTGTAGATACAGAGGACATGTCCTGAAAGAAAATATCTGTCATTTCCTGCATGTTTGGTTTGATGAGGAACGGACGATATTTGAGCGTATGCAGCAGCAGCGGGCGCTTGGCGTCCACAACGACATACAAATCCTTGTGCGATACGGAACGGAGAATTTCGCCGTATACATTGTCCTTGGCGCCGCGCGGGACGGAACCGGACAGAACAATGGTGTCTCCGTCCTGCAAATTCTGTAGCTTCTCGCACAGTGCATCAATGTCCTCCTGTGTCGCGAGCGGACCGATGCCGTTGATAGAGCTTTCGATGGCATCTACCATCTGGACGTCAATGCGGCTGAATCCGGTCTTGAGCGGAAGGAAATCGTGTGGGATTCCATCTTTGCTCATAATTCGCTCGATCTCTGAGCCGGTAAATCCGGCGACAAATCCGAGAGCCAAGCTTGGTTCCTTCAAAATATGAAGAGCATATGCAACATTGATGCCTTTGCCGCCGGGCATGAGACTTTCATAACCGGCGCGGTTGACGCGGCCTGATCTGAAATCAGGAACTGCGACGAGATAATCCAGGCAAGGATTTAATGTAACAGTGTAAATCATATAAAATGACCCTCCTGATAGAGCTTAAGTACGGAGTAAAGACAATGACACCACAAGATGCACAAAAAATGTCTTTTTTCTCTAACATAGTATAACATATTGAATAATAGAATGCATCGTCTTTTCGCGAAAGTTAACGATTTATTTGCAAATTTTTTTGTGACAAACAAAGAAAAAGTACCGAAAAACAATTGACAGAAATGCAAAGCTGTGCTATAATACTTCTTGCTTGACAAGAGAGTTTTCGATCCGGAGAGGTATCGAAGTGGTCATAACGAGGCGGTCTTGAAAACCGTTTGTCCGAAAGGGCGCGTGGGTTCGAATCCCACCCTCTCCGCCACATTTTCTTGTAGAGACAACAGCCTTTGGAGAAGTACCCAAGTGG
>JABLTT010031937.1_pt1 | contig 30030 bp, 28 predicted proteins | sample 7160061 | NCBI WGS metagenome assembly JABLTT01 (sample SAMN14651232, study PRJNA627086) | human gut metagenome | isolation source: feces | host: Homo sapiens
CAATATAACGTCCGACTTTATATGCATGTTCTACAGTTAAATTTATATTTGCTTCTCCACGGAACCCGTCTGTTCCAAAATATTTTCCCATCTTATAAACTCCTATTTTATTATTCCATCGTGTCTGCTTCTAAAGCCTTATTTGACTTTTTTGCTGATCTTTTGGCCATAAAAATCGGAAATGTCGTATTAATTAATGCGCTAATTTTAGCCCGTAACCCTATTCCTGAAAAAATCAAAACTGATGGAAGCAATCTCCATCTTTCTTTCTTACACTTTTGCAATAATTCTTTATATTCATTCTCCATATTGGACGCAACTATATAATTAATAAGCAATCCATTATTACTCCATATATGCCACTGAAATGCATGTTTGACGCTATTTCCTTTAATCTTTGTTATTTTTTGAATATATTTAATATTATTTAGTGCATTTATTCCGTTTTGTACTTCTTTAACAGTACATCCACTATTTGGATTATTTAATCTATAATTATATACTTTTCTATGGCCTACTGCTATTTTATTAGAAAACTGTGCATTCATTGCAGAAAAATATAAACCCTCTCCAAACCATGGGACAGAGAACGTAATTTTATGCTTCTCTATAACCTGTCTTGTGTATAACTTATTCCATGGACCTACTGGTATAATGAAAGTTTTTATAATTCCACAAAGTGCTTTTTTTTGGTTCCATACCATTACTTTATCATACTTATTTTGTACTCTATCTCTCGTTGTAAAAATTGCATCAGTCGTAGACATTTCACATCCATTCTCCTCAGCTATTCTCACTAAATATTCTACACAATCTTTTTCTAACCAATCATCCCCATCAGCAAACATTATATAATGTCCTGTTGCTTTTTTCATTCCTGCATTTCTAGCTTCACAACATCCTTTATTTTCTTCATGTACTACAATAATTCTTCCATCTTTTATTGCATAATCATCAGCTATTTTTCCGCTCTTATCTGGTGAACCATCATCAACTAAAATTATCTCCAAATTAGAATATGTTTGTGCAAGAATAGAATCTAATAACTTACACAAAAACTTTTCAGACTTATATAGAGGAACTATTATCGATACTTTTTTCATTTTGAATAACCACCTTTTCTTATAAAATTAAACTTTTAAACAATATTTTCACCTATGCTACGTCACAAATAATAGTTTTTTATCTTCTTGCGATAGAGCATACATAACTCTATACATATGAGTAGTACGTACCAAAAATATTATTATTCGTTTATTAAATAAGAAAATTTGATTAGAATCTATTCCTATCTTTGTCCTTAATCTATTGCCCCCACGTGCTAGTCTTGCTAACTTTTTAAACTTTAAAGTTCTTCTAATTGCCATTAAATTAGGAAACGCATAATACCCACACCATACAATTTTTTTCTTTAAACTTTTCTCCATCTTTAATGGTAATCCTATATCTTTTCTTATATTAGAAACACATTCCTTATACACTGATTTATTACTATTTACTAACCCAGATCTTACCAGTCCATCTACTATGCTTCTGTTAAAACAATATCTATGATATCTCCATGCATCTTCTATATCTTTATTATTTTTTTTCCAAAGTTTCTTTTGAATCTCAAGAGATTTTATCCCACAAAAATTGCTTTGAAGATTAAATTTTCTCATAGCACTATCTGTATTAAAAGTTTGGTGATATACTGATTTTTCTCCTATTGCTACCATATCCGTATATTGTAAGCATTCTATATTGAACAGCATTCCTTCTCCATACCATATATCACTATTAAAAATAATTTGATTATCTTCTAATAGCTTTTTAGTATACATTTTATTCCAAACTGCCACAAATATATCTCCCATATAAATTGATTTAATAGCACTCTCTGCACTAATCAAATAACTATTATTATTAGATAACTTTTGAATTTCTGTATGATTATTTTTATTCATAGCTACTGGACATCCATATTTTTCCATTAAAGAAACAAAATATGAAATATAATCTTTATCGACCCAATCATCACCATCTACAAATGTAATATACTCTCCTTTAGAAAATGAAATTCCTACATTTCTTGCTGCTGAAACACCTTGATTCTTTTGATGTATTACTTTAATTCGATCATCTCTCAAACTCATTTCATCTATTATCATTCCACTATTATCTACAGATCCATCATTAATAAGTATAATTTCAAAATTTCTATACTCTTGATTTATTAATGATTCTACACACTTTTTTATATATTTTTCTACATTGTATACTGGAACAATAACACTTACCTTTTTTTGACTCATATTCTAATCTCACCTACTTTCTTAATTTTCTTTTAATTTTTTCTTTTCAGTTTGTTTATCAACCCTGTAAAAATTGGAATTAAAGATTTTCCATATATAATAAATACAATAATTAATATGATAAATTGTACTATAACTCCAATGCTTCCGTTTAAATATAATGCTAATGCATCTAAAACTAAGAATAAACTTCCAACAACAAATTCTTTACTATACACATTATATTTTAAATATTTTCTTGTATGAACCAGTCTAAAAACAAATACCATAATATAACTTATACACGTGGCCACTGCTGCTCCAAATACTCCAATAATTGGTATTAAAATAAAATTTAATGCTATATTAAATATAGCACCAAAGGATCCTGAGAATAAATATCCAAAACTATCTTTATGTACTGTATAACTTGAAGCAAAAAAAGTTCCAAATGTCATATATACACTTCCTATTAATAAAAATGGAACATATTTCCATGCCTCATAATATGCCTTTGCAACATATAAACTTAAAAAAGGTTTTGTAATCGTAATTAATCCAATAGCAATCAGCATTGTAAAAGCCACCAAAAGCCTTAATACCTTATTATTATAATCCAATTCATCAGTTGCTCCATCTTCTTTTATAGCCGAATACCCCCATGCTTGATTGAAAATACTTGTAAATACAGACATCAACGTTGGAATTTTATACGAAACTGCATATATACCATTAGCAGCAGTTCCTATCATTGATGTTACCATAATTCTATCAGATGAATTCATAATCCACCACATAAAAGAATTTGGAATAAGTACAACTGAATATTTTATCATTTTCTTCATTAAATCAATGTCCAATTTTCTTATGACAAATGACTTATAACTTTTTCCTACTAAAATAGCATAAAACGCAACTATTGTATTCGCAACAATGTAGGCTAATAAATAACCTTTAATACCTAGCTTCAATATCACTAAAAATATAATATTAAAAACTGCAATACAAAAAGTTTGAAGAATACTTCCCACTGAATATGAAATTAATAATTCTTTACCTCTTAAATCGCATAAATAAAGCTGACTAGCAGCAAACATCAATACATAAAAATAAATATATATGGCATAATCTGATATTTGATTATAAATTTTGCAAAATGGAATAATTAATATTCCTATTAACATTCCTATTATAAAAATAAATGTACCAATTTGTATATTTTTTTCATAATCACTATCTCTGTCTAATCCAAATCTCATTACAGATTCACATATATTTAATGTCAATATAGGTACCGCAACTGTAATTATCGTGGTAATAAGATCTGTTATACCATATTGAGATGTTGTTAATACATTCGTATATAGTGGAATCAAAAAAAAGGAAATAACTTTTGAACCAATATTTCCAATTGTAAAAATTAATGTATTTTTTATTAAATATTTACTTCTGGACTCTTTCATATTATAAATTCTCTTTCAAATACTGAACAGTTCTTTTTCTTTCACGCTTTATAACTTCATTTGTATCATGGTAATCAATTTCTATATCATACAATTTTTCTATATCATTAATTTCATTTACCATCCTATCTTCTCTTTTTAGATGGCTCAACAAGGCCTTTAATTTATTCTTATTAGACTCTCTAACAATTGTACAAAATTTTGAATTTGTTTTTATCGAAAATATTGTCCCATGAAAAGTATCTGTTATGATATAATCTGCATTCTTAAACAAAGAAAAAACTTTAAGTGGATTACAAATTATGTTCTTATCTGCAATACTATTATAATTACCAACTGAATATATTTTTTTGTTATATTTTTTCGCAAATGTTTTAATATATTTTTCTTCTTGTTTGCTTAATCTATTAGTATACGCATACACTATAATATACCCTTCTTCTGATGTAGTATATTTTTTCATTTCCATCTTGAAATCATACATTAAAACTGGATCTAGATGCATCTGTGCTTCCCTATTTGTTAATTTTTTTATAGTATCAAACGAATTTTGATCTCTTACAGACAGATTATAAAATTTTGATAACATGTTACTTACCTCGTCTGCCACACCATATTTTTCTAACAACTCTGCTGTCGTATATCCAAATGATGCTGCATATGAGATAACATTTTTCTCTTCATAATTTTTACCAAACAATTCCTTTGAATATCCAACTGGATATCCTTGAATACAATTAAATACTTCATCACTGCCAATTACCAATGTATCAATATCAGGGTGGTAATTATATTCATCTACTCCAATATTTTTCAAATCATTTTTTAATTTCTTTGCACATTTTTTTGTATAAACTTTACCAGGAATATAATTAGGATTTAAATGCCTCTTCAATCGAGATTTTTTGCTTTCTTTTTTTTTATCTAACGCCCCTTCATATTCATAGTCTACAAACTCAACTGCATATTCTCCTATAAATTCAATTATTTTTTTTAAACCATATGCTTGCAAAAAAGATCCATAATTAACTATTCTTTGCATTGACATTATTCCAACTTTTTTCATATATTTCTCCCAATAATCTTATTTTTATATTTTCGTTAAAATTTACTTATACTACTCTAACGATTTTTTCTTTTTAAATCAAAAATTTTAAACACCATATTATATATACATTTAGAATTCAAAAAAAGTAACAATTGTACCTTTCTTGTTTTAGATAATTCATCATATGTTAATTCTTTTCTTAATCTACTTACCTTTTTTCTTATTTTTTTCATTTGATTCCTATCATTACTACCACAAAGATATGCATTATATACACCTATATAAGCAAATGCTAAACTTTGTGCTGCATATGGTATAGCTTTATACCATTTTTTTTCTTCATAATATTTAAATACTTCTTCAGCTGCATCTATAGCTTCTGTATTTACATTTATAGATTTTGTAATACTTCCTATTCTCTGTCGATAAAAATACTTAATTTCTGAATTATAATATATTCCTCCAGCTTTTTCTATCAACTTATACATTACATACCAATCTTCAGATTTTTTACCGACTGGAAATTTAATGTCTCTAAATAAATTTTTATCAAATAATTTATTACATGCAGAAACATTAAAATACCCTATAATATTCAAATATTTTTGTGCATCAATCCCCTTATAAAAATGATTAATGCCTTCATAATTAATTTTTACCTTTTGTCCTGAATCATAAAGTTGACAATAACCGCATGCTGATATCTTTACTGTGTTGCTCATATTTTCAATCATACTTTTAATATAATCTTCTGCTACTATATCATCAGAATCGACAAAACATATATATCTTCCCTTTGCTTTTTCAATTCCATAATTTCTTGCCTCACTTAACCCCCCGTTTTCTTTATGAATTACAACTATATCTTTATGTTCACTTTGCAATTTATCACATAATTTACCAGATCCATCCGTTGATCCATCATCCACTAATATTATTTCTATTTTTTTATATGTTTGCTGTAAAATACTTTCTACACATTTTTCTAAATATTTTTTTACATTATAAACCGGCACCACAATTGAAACCAAATTCCCATTATACTCTTTTATCATAAAAGCTTACCATCCCTTATTAAAAATTGTTCTATATGGAAGTACAGTATTTCCATTTTCAATCAATACTCCATGAATAAAATATACTAAATACAGCAAAATAACTGCTAATTCAATTAATTGTTTATATCTACGTTTTGGCTGAATTTCTATCAAATAAGGAACTGATAGAAATTCTAAATATCTAAATGACATGAATATTCTTATCATCATAGGTAACGATGTTGCTAGCAAAGAAACTATTACACCACAAAAATGAATATTAGAATATATTATAGCTTGGTTATTATCTGATTTTTTCATCCATATGACAATTTCATACAAAACAAATATTAATATGTTGAGATACATTGAAAAATTCAATGAATCTTGTGAACTATATGCTCCATTAGTCAAGTACATTGCATAATGTGTTTGCAACAAAATAGATGTCAAAAATGGTACAATTACTTTTGTTGCCAATACAGTTGCAAAAATTAAAATCATTTTCATTTTGAATTTATATTTTTTATTTAAAATGAAATATAATGGAATAAACAATATAGCTGATGAATGGAATAAAAAACCTATGCCATTTAAAATGGCATACTTCTTAAAGTTATGTTTTTCAATATATTTAAACGAATAGTAAAATATCATTATCGCTACTGATTGTCTTACACCATTCATCGAAAAAAAGTAAAATGTTCCACACAAATAAATCAAAAAACTCATCTTACAATTTGGTGATTGTGTAGCAATACTTTTACATGCAAAATAATTAATAAGAAAACTGGTAATAACAAAAATCCATTGTACATTTGCATGTAATACTGCCATAATTTTATAAATACCTTTTAACGCAATATCCATACGTACATTTTTCACACCCGCTGCTATCTTAACATAAGAATAAACATATGTCTCTGTATAATCTCGCCCAACCTCAAATCTCAAAGCTGCTACAATGAATAGTAAAAAAAATGTAATAAATAACAGAGTTTTAAAATTTCTACTATTTCTATTGTAAAATTTATCTAATACTAACCCATTAAGTGTACAACAAAATATCAGTAATATATATACGTACATTTCTTCTCCTATATTTCTTCTGTAAGAATGTTACAAAAATCTTTATAAAACATCTCAACAGTCCAATCTTCTGTTTTTAACAGTGCCGCTTGTTCCATATTCTTTCTTCTACTAACATCTTCTACAAGGATATCCATACTTTCCGTCAATTTATTAATTATTCTATTATCCCTTCTCAATATAATGCTTGTATCCGAATCCGCATATTCAGGAATTCCGCCAGAATCTGTCGTAATCAATGCTTTTCCACTTGACAATGACTCAATTACTGTAAGAGGAGCTGGATCATCCCACATTGAAGGAATAACTACAACATCCGCTATTGCATAAATTTCTGGCATCATATTATATTCAACTTGTCCTGTGAATTGAACTTTATCTTTTAATTTTTCTTCCACCAATTTATACATTTCTTGTTCAAATGGACTAATCATACCACTTCCATAATAATATCCACCAACAATTAACAATTTAGCATTTTTTGTCATCATCTCAAATGCCTTTAATAATTCTCTAATTCCTTTTTCTTCATTAAATCTTCCACAAAACAGAAAAACTACATCTTCCACACCAAGATTATATTTATTTCTAATTTTTTCTTTCTTTTGTTCTGAAAGACTAACCATAAATTTTTGTTTATCAACTTTATTTCTTAATACAATATAATTATTATGATCACTATCTTCCAAAAATTTTTTTAATGTACCATTGATATAATTGCTCACACCGATTACTGTGTTACAATTTCCAATAATTTCTTTGCATCCATAATCATTCGTAACAATATTATGTAAATGATAATAATATCTTCCTTCATATTTTTTATAATTCTTGAATTTCTTTAATGCCATAAAAAGTGTAGAATGATTTTCTATAACAATCTTATCATAATTATTTTTATGCAAAAATTGCGCAACTTTTCTTATATAAAAAAGTCTTTGTAAAATATATCTATATGACATACTTTTTTTCTTTTTTAAAATATTTTTTGCAATAAAATATAGTATTTTATCTCCAAATTGAATAATTTTAGGAATTTCAACAAATACAAATTCACTATTACTATACTTTTTCGAATCTTTTTCTGCTTTCTCGTTATAACAACTAAATACAATTAATTGAATTCTATTTTCAATTTCATTTTGTTTAATCAAATTTTCATCTAAAGCTTCTACTGCACCACCCATCGCAGCTGGTACAGGAAAATAACCACTTGTTATTAATGCTACTTTTTTCTTACTTATCGGCATATATTATTTCCTCTAAATCTATCTATATATTATTTTTCTGAATAACTTTTCTGTATCTCCAACAGTTCGTTTAACATTAAATTTTTCGTTAACCGCATTTTTTCCTTCTTTAATTAAAGAATTCCTTAAATCCTCATTTTGACAGATTTCAATAACATTTTCAGCAATTTTTTTATCATCATCTACAGGAGCTAGTAAACCATTTTCTCCATCCTTTACTACAAACGGAATTGCATCTATATCTGTCGCTACAATCGGTTTATTTGCTAACATATATTCTGGTAAAACTAATCCAAATCCCTCCCATCTTGACAGCAAAACAGCTACATCCAAAATTTTAATATATTCCATCGGTCTGCTGCTCCATCCTGCAAGAATAAAAGATTCTGTTAACCCATTATCATCTATTTGTTTCTGCACTTCATCCCAATCCGGTCCATCTCCAACAATAAGAAAAAAAGCTTTTGGTATTATTTCTTTAATTCTCTTTGCTGCCTTCACAAACACATCTGGTGCCTTCTGTTCTGCCAATCTTCCCACCATACCAACAACAAATGCATCTTCTGGAATTTCTAAAAGTTCTCTCGTATTCATATGATAATCCATATTATACTCATCAAAATCAATTCCATTATAAATTACCTTAAGCTTTTTTTTACCACAAATCCTATATTTTAATGCTGATCTTTTCTCAGCCCCCGAAATACAAATAATCGTTGAACAAAATGGTGCCAACACCTTTTCAATTCCAACATATATTAATTTCTTTAACTTATTTCCCCTCATATTAAATGCCCATCCATGTGGATTATACACACACTTATTTTTTAATCCCATGTTGGCAATTCGTCCTAATGCTCCTGCCTTACTAGAATGGCAATAAACAATATCCGGCTTATATTTCTTCAGTAACCTACGAATTGCCTTAATCGCATTTAAATCGCTTTTTGGATCAATACTTCTGATCATATCCACATTTTCAAAAGCATCTACCAAATTTACATAGTTTTTCCTCTTATACTGATTTGAAACAATCAGAATAATCTCGTATTTTTTCCTATTACTATACTTAAGTAAGGACCTTAAATATCGCTCCACACCTCCGGGAGATTGTGCAATATGAACAATTCTTATCTTTCTCTCTTCTGACATCGAATTTCCCTTCTTAATTCATCATCAACTCTTCTTCTACTTCTACTGTGCCCCATCATCCCCACAAACAACAAGCCACACTGTCTTAAACAATATCCCAATATCCCTCCAGATAGACCAATGATCGATATAATCAACATCCATCTGAACAATCTCCTCAAAGTCTGTGATCGTGCTTCTTCCGCTAACCTGCCAAACCCCAGTCAGTCCAGGCTTCTGGCAAAGTCTCTTCTTATGGTAAGCACTATACTGTTCAAACTCATCCACTGTAGGCGGTCTTGTCCCTACCAGACTCATATCCCCCTTCAGTACATTCCAAAACTGTGGAAGTTCATCAATACTTGTCTTCCTGATAAACTTTCCAACCTTGGTGATTCTCGGATCGTCTTTCATCTTAAACATCAAGCCGTCCATCTCATTCTGTGCCATAAGCTCTTTCTTGCGCTCTTCCGCATCCTGATACATCGAACGGATCTTATAGATCTTGAAGATTCTTCCATTCTTCCCAACTCTCTTCTGTGAGAAGAACAGCGGCCCCGGTGATTCTAGCTTCACCAGTGGTCCGACAATGATCACTGCGATCGCTGTGATCAACATTCCAACCAATCCCCCTGCAATATCCATTGCTCTTTTCATCATCAGCATGACAAATGATACATTATGACCAGAGAAACTTACACTTTCATAAGGACCAACCTTCTCAAGTGATCGTTCCAGATTCTCATTGATCTGGAACTGAGAAATATTAAGATTCGTCTTAATTCCCATGTCCTCAAGGTTCTGTATTGTCATCGCGATTGGAAATTCGTCATCCATCGGTATATATAAGAATACTTCATCTACAACCGACCGCATCGCATATTCAAAAATACTTCGATATGAATGTGCTACAACCGGAATCTCGTTGATGAGCCATCCTGTCATGTCTTTGTCCACAACTGCAACACTTGTGATCCACAGGTCCCAGTTCTTCTCTTCCATGATATTCCCGATCACTTCTTCTGCATGATCACTCGTTGTGATGATCATCATCTTTCTTGCATAAGAATGATCCTTTCTTCTTGATAGCCAATACTTCCGATAAGCTCGATGTGTGATCTGCATCCATACAAAGCCAAATCCAGAAGTAAAGATATAGATAAATCTGGAGTAATCTTCTGCATCCTGGATCAGAAATGCGACCATCGCCATTCCTGCTGCCATCAGGATGACCGTCTGCAGATTCATTCTCATTTCTTCTATAAATTTGCGCTTAAAAAAACTACGATTTGGACGAAACAGAAAGTAGATCATCATAAGTACTACGATCGCAATGAGCCAACGATAATACGTATCGTTCCCCATCACGGTATACCCTGTTTCAATATTTCCAAACCGCAGCCATACTGCTGCAAAATAACCAACAGTAACTCCCACCAGATCTAATAAAAAGATTAGGAAGTTCTGCATCTGTAATCTTGTTGCTTCCATATTCTATTTCATCCCCATTTATTTTTTCACTTTGTGTTAATTATCTATACTTTCCAAAGTATAGCATATATTTTCTAAATTTCAATACGAATCTTTGTACTTTTTGTCGAACTTTAATTTTTTTCTTATTTCGTATATTGTTTCTTTGAACTTTTGGCTTTTATTTTGAACTTTTCATTGAACTTTTCTTGTTTTTGTGCTATATTAAACAAAATCATTTGAACTTTGAATTTTATTTTGAACTTTTATCGGAGGGTGTTATGAATCAGACATTTACCTTTGCAGATCGTTTAAAGTCTGCAATGGAACAAAAACATATGAAACAGGTTGATCTTATTCATGCAGCAGAGACTGCCGGAGTCAAGGTCGGGAAAAGTCATATCAGCCAGTATGTCAGCGGCAAGACGGTTCCTCGTGCAGAGATTCTTCATTTCTTGTCTGAAACTCTTGATGTTGATGCTGACTGGCTTTCTGGAAATGGAGGGAATGCTGTGAATCTGGAAACTTCTCCAAGGAGAACATTTAGCAAATCTACCAAATTAGATAATGTACTTTACGATGTACGTGGTCCTGTCGTAGATGAAGCGAACCGCATGGAACGTAATGGAACTCATATCCTGAAATTAAATATCGGGAATCCTGCCCCATTTGGTTTCAGAACCCCGGATGAAGTCATCTATGATATGAGACATCAGTTAGCTGACTGCCAGGGATATTCCGCTTCTCAGGGATTATTTGCTGCAAGAAAGGCGATCATGCAGTATGCGCAGCTTAAGAAGATCCCAAATGTTGATATCGATGACATTTATACTGGAAATGGTGTCAGTGAGCTGATCAATCTGTCAATGTCTGCTTTATTAGATGATGGGGATGAGATCTTGATCCCTTCTCCGGATTATCCTTTATGGACGGCTTGTGCAACGCTTGCTGGCGGGAAAGCAGTTCATTATATCTGTGATGAACAGTCTGAATGGTATCCTGATATGGAAGATATCAAGCGAAAGGTAAATTCCCGTACAAAAGCGATCGTTCTGATCAACCCTAACAATCCAACGGGGGCTCTTTATCCAAGAGAAGTCTTACAGCAGATCGTTGATATCGCGAGAGAACATCAGTTGATGATCTTCTCTGATGAGATTTATGACCGTCTGGTAATGGATGGAGAAGAACATGTATCCATCGCTTCTCTGGCTCCAGATCTGTTCTGTGTGACATTCTCCGGTTTATCCAAGTCTCATATGATCGCTGGTTTCCGTATCGGATGGATGATCTTAAGTGGTAATAAGGCGATCGCGAGGGATTATATCGAAGGGTTAAATATGTTATCAAATATGCGACTTTGTTCCAATGTTCCTGCACAGGCAGTTGTCCAGACAGCACTTGGTGGCCATCAGAGCGTCAATGATTACATCATTCCTGGTGGACGTATTTATGAACAGAGAGAATTTATTTATAACGCATTGTGTGATATTCCTGGTATCAGTGCAGTGAAACCGAAAGCTGCTTTTTATATCTTCCCGAAGATTGATACGAAGAAGTTTAACATTACGAATGATGAGCAGTTTGCTCTGGATCTGCTTCGTGAGAAGAAAATCCTGATCGTGCATGGAAGTGGATTTAACTGGAAGGATCCAGATCATTTCAGAGTGGTTTATCTGCCTCGCGTGGAGGTGCTTGAGGATGCTTCTGTGAAGCTTCGTGATTTCTTGGAGTATTATAGGCAGTAAAATCTTACTCCATTATAAATTTTTAAAGAATGTACAATAAAAAAGAGAACTTACCCGATTATATGTAAGTTCTCTTTTTTATTATCTCTTAACAATCTTTAAGTCATATCCTAACGTATTTATAATCTTACAGAATGTTGCCAAAGACGGTTTTACCAATTTCTTTTCTATTCTTGATATTGATTGTTGTTTATTTCCTGTCATTTTTGCTAATTGTGTTTGTGTAATATGTTGCTCTTTTCTAATTTTGATCATTTCCTGAATCAGCTTATATTCGTTCCTGCTCTCATCCCATTGTTTTGCAAACACTTTATCTTTTTGTTTCTTTTCATGAATTAATTCTTCTGTTTTTATCGTTGTAAATGGCATATGATCATTCCTTTCCGATTAGATAAATCTCTTATTAAACACTTTTCCTAATTCTTTTGCTCTTTTTATTACTATATTTTTGTCTTTTTTCTCTGTTTTATTTTTCTGCTTTTTACACGCATGCAAAAGATAAATATTATCTTTATCCACAGTTATATAAAAAATACGGTTATGCTTATAAAAATAAACTTCATATACTTTTTTGTCCCATTTTTTAAATAATATAGAATCAAACTTTTCTTCTTCCATACATTGTATTACTGATAATGCATCAATTTGTTCTTCCTTAGATAATGAATTTATGTAATCTAGGATTAAGTTTTTACCTGAATTATTTGTATAATAATTTATGTTCATATATTTCTCCTTAATTATACATCATATTCGTTGTATTTTCAATATATTTTTTCTCTTATTATACTATCATTATCATTTTTGTCAATATTTTACATTGCAAATTCATATAAAAATAAACAAACACCGGCATAGTAACCACCGCCAGTAATGTTGTCATTACATTGATCGCGCTTGCATATTTCGAATCGTTTCCGTACACCTGACACATCTGTGTGATCGTTGAGGCGCATGGTGTGATCGCTGCCATGTATGTGATCAGAATGATGTTTTCTGCTTGTGGATGCCAGTTTTTCATTCCTAATAGAATAATGACTGCAAGTGCTATGATCGGTTCGATCACTAATCGGATGAATGTGACCAGGTAGATTCTTTTGTTTGTAAATACTTTCTTTAGATCGACGCCTGCGATCAGCATTCCTGTGACGATCATACTTAATGGTCCGATCATGCTTCCAACGGATGACAGGGTATTTCCTATGATCTCTGGAAATCTGATCTTCGTGAAGAATAAGAATACTCCTGCGAATACAGAGATCATGTTTATATTTAACAGGATCTTCTTTAAACTGATCTCTGTTTCTCCACTGATCTTACATTTGCAGTGGGTCCAGATGAAAAATAATTGAACACTCATGAAGACGCAACCGTATATGACCCATTCTTTTCCTAAGATATAGGTGACTAATGGTACGATCAGGTTGCCTGAGTTGGAATAGTAGGCAGATGTGTATTCCACCGTGTTTAAATGAAACATTTTTCCCATGATCCATGTGACAAACAGTAATAAAAACTGCAGAATCACAGATGCGATACATGCAACTGCCAGTCCTTTCATAATGCTTGGGGTATAGTCTACCTGAAATGCCTGAATGATCACGGCTGGTATGATCAGATAGAGAATGATCTTTGAGATCACTTTGCTGTCTTCTTCTTTCAAAAATTTGATCTTTACCATAATGTAACCCATGAGGATCATCAGGAATAGTTGTACGATCTGTTTTAACAGCAGAATGCTGATTTGCATGGTGTTTTCCTTCTTTCTTTCGTGTGTTTTCTTAATGTCTCATCCTAGTATATCATTCTGCTTTTTTTATACAAGAAATGTTTCGAATTTGATACATCTTTCTTCGTTGTTTTTCCTGGAATCATCTTGATAATCTTCCCAAAAAGTATTAGAATCTGTATAGTTTTTTGAAAGAGGGTATTGTATATGAAGAATTCTTCGAAACAGTCCGTGAAGATGGATATGCTTCATGGAAGTTTATTCGATAAGATGTTAATGTTTGCTATGCCGCTTGCTGCCTGTAGTATCTTACAGCAGCTTTTTAATTCGGTCGGTACTGCCGTTGTCGGACGGTTTGCGAGCAGTGAGGCTTTGGCGGCGGTTGGTAGTAATAGTTCTGTGATCGCTTTGATGGTTACATTGTTTTCTGGGATTTCTCTTGGTTCTAATGTTGTGATTGCCAATTATATCGGACAGAATGATACGAAGCGGATCCCTCGTGTGGTACATACCGCTGTATCTCTTGCACTGCTTAGTGGTGTGTTTTTGCTGATTCTTGGACAGTTTGTGGCTCATCCGATCCTTTTGCTGATGGGTGCACCAAAGGATATCATTCATCTTGCAACGTTATATCTGCGGATTTATTTCCTTGGAATGCCATTTTTTATGTTATATGATTTCGGTGCTTCCATTCTTCGCAGTATCGGAGATACACGTCGTCCGATGTATGCTTTGATCGTGTCTGGTGTTGTGAATGTGATCTTGAATCTTCTATTTGTCGTTGTATTTCATATGGGTGTTGCGGGTGCCGGACTTGCAACGGTTGGTGCGAATGCAACAAGTGCAGTTCAGATCCTTTATTTCCTGACGCATGAAGAGCTTCCGATCCGGTTGTCTTTTAAGTCTTTGACGATCGATCGGGATGCCGTTTCTAAGATCCTTAAGATCGGGGTTCCTGCGGGACTTCAGGGAATGGTGTTCTCTCTTGCCAATATCTGTATCCAGTCTGGGATCAACAGTTTTGGAGCTGGCGGGATCGCGGGTTCTGCAGTAGAATTAAATTATGAGTATTTTGCTTATTATCTGGTCAATGCGTTTGCTCAGACGGTGGTTACATTTACCGGACAGAATTATGGGGCGAAAGATGAGGGGCGTTGTAAGAAGATTTTTCGTCTTGGGATGTTGTGCAGTGTGATCTCCTGCGGAATCCTTAGTACGATCTTTGTTGTATTCCGTACGTTCTTTATTGGATTATTTACAAGTGATCCATCTGTCTATCATTATGCTCAACTTCGTTTTTTGATCGTTCTGACATTCGAGTGTCTGACAAGTTCTTATGAGATCAGTGGTGGCTGTCTGCGTGGATTTGGACGTTCCATGACTCCTGCGATCCTGACGGTGTTTGGATCTTGTGTATTACGTTTGATCTGGCTTGCGACAATCTGTAACTGGTTCCATGATTACAAGCTTTTGATGGCGATCTATCCGATCTCTTGGGTGTTGACTGGAACGATGGTTCTGGTGGCTTATTTTAGGACACGTAAGAAGCTGTTTGCGTAATCTGTAACTGACCATTTATATTTAAAAATGTCCAATGCAGCTATTTATTTTATAATCGCTTCATTGGACATTTTCTTTTCTTATCTGATCGTATAATATCTTTGCTGTCTGCTTCTTGGTTTGTCTGGCATCGTTAATTGTAATCTGCCGGCTTCAAGCAATGGCTGAATCCATTGTTTCATAATATAGTTCCATGTTTTTAATTTCAGAAATTTCTTGATGTCATCCCTGCTTCTTGGCGTTTTGCAATACTTTAAAATCGTTTCTTCTTCTGAATTCATTTCTGATTTTTTTGTTACCTGCTCATTATATAAAATAACCACAAATTCATTTCTTCGATTCTCAAATACTGGTTCTGGCAATGAATATTCTTTCATCTCTCTTCTTATTGTTGGAATCCCTGAATAACGATTTTCTGCTTTTGTCATACTTTCTGCCATAACTGCTAATACCGGATTCCTAAGATCTGGTTTAGCGATTCCTAATTGATCCACGGTCATTCTTCCATATAAATTTCCAGGGCTGTGAATTTCCAAGCGGTCTGAAAAGAAATCAATCTGTATTGGTGTACCTTCCGTGTGCACACTATAATCCCTGTGAATTACTGCATTCAAAATCGCTTCTCTGACTGCATTCATTGGATATTCTGTACGATCTCTTCTGAGTCCTGTTTCATTATCTATGATGGTTTTAACTTTCATATTACGCTTGCAAAATAACAATGCGCCTTCTACCATCTCGGAAATGGTTCCCTCAATTCGTTTATTATCAACAAAACGTTCTCCTGATGATCCAAGTTCTCCTATTTGAGTCCCAGATACTGTAATTGCTGTGATCGCTAATTGTGGATAAATCCCTTGCGGATAAATTCCAAAGTTCATAACAGCTGCAAGTGTTGGTATGCCGCCTTTCGTAATTCCAAGTAATTCATATATTTGATTTTCATCTAATTTTGAAAATTGTGGCCGTTCTAATTTCTTATCCAGCACGTACATATCTAATTTATCTTTATCTAAAAATGAGATGTCTCCCTTGTCTATCACTCTCTCATCATCATGAACATGCTTTCTCCATGCTTCATAACTATAAATCTCATAATCAGTCATTCCAATATCTGCATCTCCGACACGAATATATGATCCTCGAACTTTTCCCGCTCCTTTATAATAGCAAGGACGTTCTGTCAGATCAATCGATGGTATTTCTGCAGAAGCAATCCATGCACCTTCATATTCAGCAAATGTGAAGACTGCACGAACCGGTGGTTCCATCTGATTACATTGTTCTGTTACTTTTTTCTGAAGATCTTGCAGATCATAAACTCCGACTGCTTTAAAATCTTGGTTTTCATCCAATCCAAAGATTAGGATTCCTCCTGCATCTTGATTTGAAAAACTTGATAGTGTATCATACAATCTCTTCGGATAATCTATATGTGCAGCTTTTACTTCTATTTTTTGTTCATCTGCTTGTTGTTCTTGGATTAATTGTGCTAATTCTTTTAATTCTTCTACTAACATAACAATTTCTCCTCTCTTTTTATTGATTTGTTATGTTAATGTTAGCATATTTACGTTATTTATTCATCTTCCTGCAATGCATATGCTCTTTCTTCGATCGGTTTCTTCTTTGTTTCTTCATAGCTCTTCAACTCTTTGATCGCCTGTTCTGACATTGCATACAGGATGAAGATATTAAAGATCGTCATTAATCCAATTCCGACATCTCCTAAATCCCATACGAATGTATAGGTCTGGATTCCTCCGATAAATAACATCACAAGGGCTAATACTTTATAGGCTGTCTGCCATCCCCATTTGTCACCGAATAGGTAGGCGACGTTGGATCTTGCGTAGAATAAGATTCCAAGGAATGTCGAGAAGCTGAACATCCAGAGGATCACCGCGATAAATACAACTCCGAATCCTCCTAAATGGTAGTTCATTGCTGTCTGTAACAGGTTCATACCGGTTAATCCATCGGTCAGATTCTGTGGTGCTAATAACATTAACATTGCCGTACAGCTGCAGATCACGATCGTGTCGATGAAGACTCCTAATGCCTGTACCAGTCCCATCTGTGCTGGGCGTTCACAGTCTGCTGCGGCTGCTGCACATGGTGCAGATCCTGATCCTGCTTCGTTGGAGAATAATCCTCGTTTCACTCCGTTCATAAGAACTGCTCCAAATCCTCCGGCTGCGACCTGACGGATTCCAAAGGCTTCTTTGAAGATTCTTGCGAAAACCCCTGGAATGCTTGGCAGATTCGTGAGGATCACAAAAATCGTAATCCCGAAGTAAATGACTGCCATGATCGGTACCACGATATCTAATACTTTGACCGTTGCATTCTTCCTTAGTACGATCACTGCTGCCACAATAACAAGCACGATCGTTGTATAAAGTGTTGGAATATGGAATGCGTTGTGGAATGATTCTGCCACAGAATTACTTACCACCTGACTGATCCCGCACCAGCAGATCAATCCTGAAATCGCAAATAAGACAGCGATCAGCGTGTGTTTTTTCTTCTTTCCTTGTTTCTCTTCCATAAAGTGGTGAATATAATAGGCTGGTCCTCCTCGATATCCACCATACAGAGGATCTTTTTCTTTATGTAACTGTGCAAGAGTTGCTTCGATAAAGGCTGTCGATGATCCAAGCAAGGCTGTGATCCACATCCAGAATACGGCCCCTGCTCCACCTGCGGATATCGCTGCGACAACTCCTGTCAGATTTCCCATTCCGACACGTGTTGCTGTTGATACGATCAAGGTCTGTAAAGAAGAAAGACTGCTTTTTCCATCTTTTCCATTCTTATTGTTTGCGGTTAGTGCTTTGATCATATCCGGAAACAGGCGGATCGGTAAAAATCTTGTTTTGATCGTAAAGATGATACCAGCTGGAAGCAGCAATATAATGAGCAGCGAAAGTCCCAGACTTCCACCTCCTGGTAACGGAATATGGATCCATTCTCCCCATAAAAACTGATATATATTTTCTATTAGCTGAACAATCATTGACTTGCCATTCCTTTCATTATTTTTCCAAAAAAGAAGGCATGCAGTTTTATTCTGTTATGCATGCCTTCTATTCATTATATAAAATTTTCTGATAAATGTCAAAAAAATTACTTCGTATACCTGCTTATCAGTGCAAGAATCAGGAAACATACTACCTCGAGCAGTACGATCGTTCCTCCTGGTTTAAGACCTACATAATAAGACAGTGTTAATCCGATCACTGTTGTGACCAATGCTGTGATCACGCCGATGATCATGACTGCTTTGTAGCTTCGCCCTACCTGCATTCCGCATGCGATCGGGATCACAAGCATGGATGAGACGATCAGTGTTCCGACCGTTCTTGATGCGATCGATACTGTCAATGCGGTCAATAAAGTAAAGATAAAATTGATCGTCTTGACAGGTACACCGCTGATCCTTGCTGCATTTTCATCAAATCCGATATAAAATAGTTCTTTGTATAGAAGTAATACACAGAGCAAGACTAACACACTGATCACACATACGATCTTCAGTTCGTCTTTGCTGATGGATATGATACTTCCAAATAAGAAACTGTTAAAGTTCGTTCCATTTTTTACGAATCCGGATAGGATACCGGCAAGTCCGATCCCTGTTGACATGATGATCGATATCGCCATCTCAGAATATCTTGGGATCTTTCTTCGGATCGCTTCGACTCCCAGGGCTGCAAACAGACAGATTCCCATTGCTCCTAAGATCGGATTGATCCCTAATAACAAGCCCAGAGCAACACCTGCCAGCGATGCATGAGAGAGTGCATCTCCGATCATGGACATTCTCTTTAAGACGATCGTGATTCCGATCAATGGTGCGATCACGGCCAGTAAGATTCCTGTAATAAATGCGCGCTGCATAAATCCGTATTGTAACATCTCGATCATTCTTCCACGATCCTCCCTTCATCCATTCTTAAAATACGATCACATCCTTTACATTCCTGCAGTCTTCCGTGTGTGATCATAAAAATGGTCGTATTATATTTTGTATTAATCTCATAGAGCATATCGTACAAAATCTTTGTTGATCTTGCATCTACTCCCGTTGTTGGTTCATCTAAAATCAGAAGTTTCGGATCTCCGATCATTGCTCTTGCGATCATCACTCGCTGCTGCTGTCCACCAGATAATTCACCGATCCGTCTCTTAAGGAATTCTTCCATTCCAAAATCCCTTAGTGTCTCTTTGATCTTATTCTTATGTTTTTTATGTGGCAGATGAAACAAGCCAAGTTCCTGATAAAGTCCTGTGATCATGATCTCTTCTACCGTTGCTGGGAAGCTCTGGTTCTTACTGATCCCATTCTGTGACACGTAACCGATCCGTTTCTTTAATCTTGGATCGTTGTTCATCAGGATGATTTCTCCTTCATCTGGTTTCATTTCACCTAAGATCAGACGCATAAGTGTACTTTTTCCGCTTCCATTTTCACCAGTCAGAACGACATATTCGCCTTCATGGATCGTCAGATTGATCTCTTCTAAGACTTCCGTATCACTGTATCCGAATTTTACATGATTTAATTGTATCATCTGTTTTGTGTTTGATTCACTCATTCGCTTAATGCCTCTTTGATCGCAGCGAGATTTTGTTTCATTACGGAAAAATAATCTTCTCCTGCTTTGATTTTTTTGTTACTTAGTCCTTCCAGGGGGTTTAACATCTTTGCATTGGCTCCGGTCTCTTTTGCAATGGTTTTCGCTACTTTCGGACTCACCAGTTCTTCAAAAAAGATTGTTTTTACCTGATGTTCTTTTGCAAAGCGGATCACTTCGCTCATCTGTTTGGGATCTGGTTCATCATCTGCGGATAATCCCTCGATTCCCATCTGTTCTAACCCATATGCGTGACATAGATAGCCAAACGCTTCATGTGCCACAACAAGTTCTTTCTTTGTAAGTTTGGATGTTTCTTCCTTATATAATGTATCTAATTTGTCACATTCTTTTGCGTATCTCTTATAATTCGCTTCGTAATAATCTTCATTCTCTGCATCCACCTTGATCAATGCTTTCTTGATCTTATTCATCTCATACTTTGCATTCTGTGGATCTAACCAGACATGTGGATCATTCTCACTGTTGTGTTCGTGATCGTGTTCGTGTGCATCCTGATCTTTTAGTAACTTGATCCCTTTGGATGCTTCAACGCTTGTAAGTTCTTCCGTATCAAGGCTTTCCAAAACGTCATCTACCCATTGTTCCATGCCGGCTCCATTGTAAATAAAGATGTCTGATTTCTCCATCTCGATCAGATCCTTCGTTGATGGTTCCCAGTCATGAGGTTCTGTTCCTGCTGGTACTAAATTGATCACTTCTACTTTGTCTCCACCGATCTTCTTTGCAAAATCATACATGGTGTAAAAACTTGTTGTAATTCTTATCTTGCCATTCAATTTCTTCTTGCTTGTATTGCCAGTACATCCTGCCATGCAAAAACTCATGGATATGATGCATACCAGGATCATCCAAATCTTTTTTCTCATTCTTCTCTACTCCAATTTCTGCGGTTTCTCTCTGGTATTTATAGCAAATCTTTCTTGGTCGTGTCAAGCGTGGTTTACGAATGATCGCTGAAAATAGACGTGCGAAATGCGTTCTGTGACCATAATTCATTCCCATAGATGATCCTGTAACATCCAGTATACATCAGGGCTGCGAGCACTACGTCCACCACACTGTGTTGTTTTAAGAACATCGTCGACATGATAATTAATATCGTTAAGACAACACATGCTGTATCGGTGCTTTTCTTATATTTTCTCTGATTCTTCAAAATCGCAACGCAGCATGCCAGAGAGTTAAATACATGAATACTTGGAAGTACATTCGTCGGAGTATCCGTGTGATAGATCATCTGTACTGCTTTGATAAAAATGCTGTCTCCAGTAAGAACTGGTCTTAGATCCTGTCCATTCGGAAATACTAATGAGATGATCAAAAACAGGGTCATGCCTGTTCCAAGTGTTATGATCAGCTGATAATATTCTTTCCATTGATTCTTATTAAAAAACATAAAATAAAAAACTGTAACTGCTACAAATAAGAACCATAATAGATATGGTACGATGAAATATTCACAGAATGGTATCTGATCATCTATCGTTGTATGTATGATGTAATGATGCACATCTCGATCTTCAATGTAGGAAAATGTGATCATATAAACTATAAAAAATACTGCAATCATACCAAGATGCCCATTCTTTATGATCTCATTTAATTTTGTTCTCAATTGTGACTCCTTTCTTCAAAATCATTGCCTGTTAGAAAGTGTATACATATAGTAGTACCACGATTTTGTAGAAATTTCAAATCTTTTATCGAAATAGTTGTGGCGGGATCTTCTTAACTAGCACTCCACTTAACACTCCGATGATGATCCCTGCGATCGTTCCTGTGATCAGTAATACTGGTGCATAATAATAAATCTTTGTATTCTCCATTAAGAAAACAGCAACACTAAGCTGCCCGATATTATGCGCTACTCCGCCTCCAACGCTGATTCCAATGGGTGAGAATCCTTCGATCTTCTTTAGAAGTCCCATGATGACCAGACTTAAGATCCCTCCTGCCAGACTGTAAGCGATCGTCATTGGATTTCCAAACAAGAATCCTGCCAGTACAACTCGGATCACTGAGATCTCAAGTGTTCTTGTCCATGTTGTAAAGAATAACAAAACCATGATCACTCCATTGGCAAGTCCTAATTTCACTCCGGGAATTCCAACTGGTACCGGGATCAATACTTCTATATAGGATACAACAAGTGCCAATGTTAAAAACATCGCATCTGTCGCTAATCTTTTTGTTGACATATATTTTATTTCTCCTGTTGTTTTCTATCTCATCTGATGTTTATTGTGTTACTCCGTCTAATTCCTGTTCTTTGCCATCTTCTGATTGAATCTCGATCACTACTTTATGTGGCAGACATACAATCGTTTCTCCTGATTTCTCGATTGCTTTATGGTCTGCACAGATTTGGTCTTTACAGTCTGCTTTTTTCATTGTAACTTTTCCATCTTTGATCTGCATGACGTTCGTGCCATTTTCCTCTGGAATTTGATAGATCTGATCTTTCTTGATGGATGTTTTGTACACTTCTTTTCCGTCAACTGTCACGATCACTTCTTTTCCGTCTTTTTGTGTCATCTTGATCGCTGCCAAACTGATCAGTGAAATTGCCAGTACTGCTACGATCAAGATCATATCCTTTTTCTTCATCTTTATACCCTGATTCTTCCCAGTACTTCTCCGATTGGGTCTGTAATGCACAGATCTGCCTGTTTATCTCTGCTTGTCGCATCACGATTCAGTACTGCAAGATATTTTCCTTTAAAATAATCGATCATTCCAGCGGCTGGATAAACAACCAGTGATGTTCCTCCAATGATCAGCATATCTGCCTTGGAAATGGCTCTGACTGCCCCATTGATCGTCTGAGAGTCTAAGCCTTCTTCATATAATACAACATCTGGTTTGATGATTCCCCCACATTCATCACAATATGGGACTCCTTTGGCATTCACAACATAATTCACATCGAAGAACTTGCCGCATTTCTGGCAATAGTTTCTGTGAACACTGCCGTGCAGTTCAAAGACATTTTTACTTCCTGCTGCCTGATGAAGCCCATCGATATTTTGCGTAACGATCGCAGACAGTTTTCCCGCCCGTTCCATCTCTGCAAGTTTTAAATGTGCCTTATTCGGTTTTGCATCCAAGAAGATCATCTTATTCTTATAAAAATCATAAAATTCTTCCGTATGCTGTGTATAAAATGTATGGCTTACCATAACCTCGGGTGGATATTTATAAGTCTGGTGATACAAACCATCCGTGCTTCGAAAGTCTGGAATATGACTCTCTGTTGAAACACCTGCGCCACCAAAGAATACGATATGATTACTTTCATCGATCATCTGTTGTAATTTTTCAATCTTTTCGTTATCCATGACTTTTTCCTCCTTGAAATCTAATTGATCAAAAATCATCTGCAAAGTTAGTTGCTTATAACTTATTTTTATATACTTTATCTTTTATTGTACAAGAAAAAAAGGCCTCTTGTAAAGAAGCCTTTTCATTTTTTTAATCATTGCTTTGTCCTTGAATCTTACTGATCTGGTGTAAAGTCTCAAAAACTGCTGCCATATCGTCTTTAATTAGTTTTCTTTGTTGTTCATAAATACTGCGATAGTATTTTGTTCTTATTGGATCAGGTTCATAAATTTTCTTGATCTTTCTTGTTTTTTCAAATACCTGACTTGGATCTTCCAGATCTCCTACCGCATATGCTGCGATCACTGCATCTGTAAGAACTGCTCCTTGTGCATTTTCTAATGTAGCACTCTTACATCCTAACATGTCTGCCTTGATCTGATTCCAGACTTCTGAATTACTTCCACCTTCTGTGATCGTCATAAATTCGAGTGGCACGCCTGCTTTTTTATAAATATCTGTCACACTCATATAATCGTAACCGATCGCTTCTAAAACTGCACGCCACTGTACTCCCTGATCTGTGTCCATCGTCATATTCAGGAAACAGGCACTTGCATTGGATGTTTCTCCAAATCCTCCTGTTAAATATGGAAGGAACAGGACTCCTTTGGATCCGCATGGCACATTTTGTGCTTTCTCATTTAATTCATCAAAATATGCTCCATTTCCTGCTTCGTTGCATACATTATCTCGATACCAACGAAGTGCTAATCCACCGGTTCTTATGAATCCCCAATAAAAGTATGTATTTTCTAAAGTTCCGCTGTTAAAGATCAGTTCATTTTCTGGTTTGCTTAATTCTTCATTGATCCCATCGGTTGCGATACAAAACATCGCACATGTTCCTGCTACATCGGCTGCCTGATCTGGTTTGATCACTCCGCATCCGATCATAGACTGCATCGTATCTCCGGCTCCCGCACAGATTGGGATTCCTGGTTTCAATCCGGTTTCTTTTGCAAATGTCTCTGATAATGTTCCAATGATGTCCCATGGTTTTTGAATCTTTGGCATCATTTCCATTGGAATTCCAAGGATCTCTAATTGTTCTTTGGACCATTTTTTCTCTGTTACACGGTATCCTAGTCCCCATCCAGACATTGTTCCCCAGTCGATAAATGCATCTTCTGCAGACAGTCCTGCAAGATTGGCCAGGATATATGGGGCATTGTGCATGAATTTTCTGCCTTTTTCTTTAAAGCCCTCACAATTGTTCATCATCCAACGTGCAAACATCGCTGGAAACATACAGTTTGGCTGGGGATTCCCAGTCTCTTTCGCCCATATCTCATAATGATGGGATGCTAGTTCCTCAACATCTTCTTTTGTTCTGGAATCCAGATAATTGATGTAAGGTGTGATCGCATGGCAATCCTTATCAACACCGACAATCCCGCAGATGATCCCATCTCCAAAAATAGAGCGGATGTTGTCTGGATCCAGATTCTTTTCTTTCATTTTTGTAACGCAGTTTCTGATCCCTGTAACCGTTGCATGAAGATACTGGTCTGCATCCATTTCCACCCATCCCGGATGTGGATAATTTAAGATTGTTGCATTGGTATCCTGCACGATCAGGTTCATATCAATATCATAAACTGCTGTTTTTACACTTTGTGTTCCTGCGTCAAATCCTAAATAATATTGTTCCATACTAACTTCCTGCTTTAATTTCTGATTCTTTTTATGCTTCTACTTCTTTGATCAGCTGTACCATTTCGATTGCAGATAATGCACAGTCATATCCTTTGTTTCCTGCTTTTGTTCCAGCACGTTCAATCGCCTGCTCGATATTTTCTGTTGTAACAACTCCGAATAAAACTGGAATTCCTGTATTTAATGATACCTGTGCGATTCCTTTGGATACTTCGTTACATACATAATCATAATGGCTTGTTGCTCCACGGATCACTGTTCCAAGGCAGATCACTGCATCGTATTTTTTGCTTTTTGCCATCTTGTCTGCGATCAGTGGAATCTCAAAAGCTCCTGGTACCCATGCAATATCGATATCTTCCTCTTTCACATCATGTCTTTTCAGTCCGTCTAAAGCTCCGGATACTAATTTGGATACGATAAATTCATTAAATCTGGCTGCTACAATTCCTACTTTTAATCCGCTTGCTACTAATTTACCTTCTAATACTCTCATTTTAATTACTCCTTTTTTCTTCGTTAATTTCGTTAATCTTAAGGTCCCTGGGACCTTAATTTTTTAATTTTTCTGTTAATTTAAACTTCGTATGTTGTCATGTGTCCCATTTTCTTTTGCTTTGTCTGCATATAATATTTATCAAATGGATTGATCGGCATCTGGATTGGTACTCGTTCTACGATCTCGAGTCCATATTCATTTAATCCGTCAATTTTGGTTGGATTGTTTGTCATCAGTCGCAGTTTTTTGATTCCTAAATCCTGTAAGATCATGGCTCCTGCACTGTAGTCTCGTTCATCATCTTTAAATCCAAGAGCTAAGTTGGCCTCGACTGTATCCATTCCCTGTTCCTGTAATACATAAGCTTTCAGTTTATTGATCAATCCGATTCCTCGTCCTTCTTGACGCATATATAAGAAAACCCCTCGTCCTTCTTTCTCAATCTGACGCATTGCACGGCTTCGTTGTTCTCCACAATCACAGCGTAGAGATCCAAAAGTATCCCCAGTCAGGCACTCAGAATGCACACGGCATAAAACTGGTTCTCCGTCTGCGATATCTCCTTTGACCAGTGCTACATGATGTTCCCCACTTCTCTGGTCTACATACCCATGTGCCTCAAATGTTCCATATTTTGTTGGAAGCTGTGCGATTACTTCGCATACTACATCGCTCATCTTGTCTTTTCCCTCCTCGTTTTTTATTAAAATCCAGCAGTTCTTAACATTTCCATTGTTAAGGTGCTGTTTGTATGTTTGTCGTTTGTTTCCTGCTGATCAAAATGCAGCAGTTTATCTATATATTTCCCAACCATGTCATTCTCCAGATTGATCTTATCTCCTGGTTTTTTATATCCAAAATTGGTATTTTTTATGGTATGTGGGATCATGGATACGGAAATGGTATCATCGCTTAACTTAGCGATCGTCAGGCTGATTCCATCGAGTGCGATCGATCCTTTTTCAATACAGTATTTCATGATATTTTCTGGGGCTTTGATCGTAAACCATACAGCATTATCATCTTGTTTTACACTAACAAGTTCCCCTGTATCGTCCACATGGCCTGCTACCATATGACCTCCGAACCTTCCATTGGCTGCCATCGCTCGCTCTAGGTTGACGACAGATCCCTTTTTTAAACTTCCAAGACTGCTTCGGTTGAATGTCTCATTCATCACGTCTGCCTGAAATGTATTGCCGCTAATGTGAGTCGCTGTCAGGCAGACCCCATTAACTGCTACGCTGTCTCCCAATTTAAGATCTTCAAAAATAACATTTGCTTTGATCGTAAGGACTGCTGCTTTACTTCCTCGCTTCAGGGATATGACTGTTCCTAATTCTTCTACGATTCCGGTAAACATGATCTCACCTTCCCTTCCAGTAATATGTCATTTCCAAGTGGTGTTGCCTTTAATTCATCAAATACCAAAGCTTCTTGGATCCTTTCGATCCCTTTGCCTTCTACAGGTGTTTTGGCCTTTTCTCCTCCAAATAATTTTGGAGCAATATAGGCGTAAACTTTGTGAACACAGTCGTTTTTGATCAAGGATTCATTCAAGATTCCACCACCCTCAACTAAAACACTGTCAATTTCCATATTTCTTAACTGTTTTAAAACTTCTTTGACATTGACCTTTCCATCTTGCTCTGACGTTTTTAAGATCTTGCATCCTTTTTGTTCTAATTTTGCTATTTTTTCTTGATCCTTACTTATGGTAGCGATGATCGTTGGAATTTCTCTGGCTGTTTTTACGATATTTGATCCTTCCGAAATCCTTAAGTTTGAATCACATATCACACGAATTGGATCATTCCCATGTTCGATTCGTGCATTTAACATCGGATCATCTGCTAAAACCGTACCGATCCCTGCCATGATCGCTGCATACTGATGTCGTAATGTATGTACATGTCTTCTGGCTTCTTCTCCTGTGATCCACTTGGATTCACCAGTTGCCGTTGCGATCTTTCCATCCAATGTCATTGCGTATTTTAGTGCTGTATATGGAATATCATTCTGAATATAATGAAAAAATATATCGTTTAACTGTCTGCACTCTTCTTCAAGAATTCCTGTCTCAGTTTCGATTCCATGATCATTCAGGATTTTGATCCCGCCCCCTGCCACTTTCGGATTGGGATCTAAATTCCCGACATATACTTTCTTGATCCCTGCTTCGATCAACGCTTCCGTACATGGTGGTGTTTTCCCATAATGGCAGCATGGCTCCAATGTTACATAAATCTCAGCTCCCTCAGGATCTTCTATGCAGTTTTTTAAGGCATTTCGCTCTGCATGTAATCCGCCGATCTTCTCATGATATCCTTCCCCAATAACCCTTTGATCTTTTACGATCACTGCTCCGACTAAAGGATTTGGATTGGTATATCCACAGCCTTTCTTGGCAAGTTCGATCACACGCCGCATATATTCTTCTTTCAAATATTTTTCTCCCTTCCCTTCAGGTTCTTTGATTTTGGGAGGTTGGATTTTGATTGGTATTGAAATCGGAAATATAAAAAGGAGCTCCTGATCTTTGTTCTAATTCTTCAGGAACTCCTTTTTGATATCTTGATATTTCTTTTTGAAATAAAAAATCCTGGAATTATAAAAATTCCAGGACATGATGATCAATATCACTTCTTAAATCTTCTTCCATCCAGACTGTACTGTCGGCCTTGGAATCTCACCAAGTCATGCCATATAAGGCTCGCGGGCTATAACCGCCGGTAGGGACTTGCACCCTGCCCTGAAGACGTTATGTAATTTATTTATAGAATAGCACTCGCTAACTGTTGTGTCAAGTGAATTTTCTATCACTTCAGCATAGCATTTTTTACATTCTCTTTCGCATAAATACTACAAGTAAAGCAAAAATCACAACTGCAGCTGCTCCGATCGCAATCCCTGTTGTGTGTTTTTTCTTTGTTTCTTTCTGCTCTTTTTTCTTTTTTTCCTCTTTTTGTTGTTTCTGTTCTTTTGTTTCTGTTGCCACTTTGGTCGTTGTTGTTTCTGTTGTTCCTTGTGTTGTTGATTCTTTTGCAGATGTTGTACTGTTGTTTGTCTGTTCTGTAGATGAATTTTCTTGTTTTGTTGTACTATTTTTATTGATATTTTTAGATTGTTTATCTTTTTTTGTTTCTGTCTTCACAGTTGAATTTTTCTTTTCTTCTATCTCATTTTTCTGGTTCTTTCCCATATATGCATCTGCTTCTGGAACATCAATCTTTCCATCCATATAATCCTGATATGCCTGTTCTGCCCCTGCTCTTGTTGGTGGATAACCATGCGAAGACAGCCATGATTTCGCCTGCTGCTTTTCTTCATCTGTATATGCATAAGTCGCCACCGGACGGCTTGTGATCATTACTGCTCCCAGAATCAGCATTAAAACTAATAATAACCTTTTCATTTGATACTCCCTCTTTCATTTTGAAACTGTTTGATTAATCTTGTATATTATAGCATAATTTAGTAAGAATTCTATAGATTATTCGTTTTTATACAATCCTGATTTGAAGTGGTAGTGTTGGTCATGTATGAGTCAGAAAGAAGATAAGAAGAACTATTTATAAGGATCCAAGGTGACACTCCGCATTTTTGAAAGCGTTTTTTACAAATCGCCGATCCGCGCCTGTTCCTTTGATAACTCCCTCGCTGCGAGCCAAAATGCCCGCAGCTACGGTCAAACAATCAACCACAGGGCGCTGCGAATTTGTAAAAAACGCATTCAAAAAGTGCTCATGTTGTCACCTTGGATCCTTATAAATAGTTCTTCTTATCTTCTTTCTGACTCATACAACAAAACACTATTCAAACCACTACACAGTGTGTATGTTTTACTGTATTGGCAATAATAGTATCTGTCTGCCACTGTCAAAATAAAAAACGATAATGTTTAACATACATCCATCAGCTTAAATTTTCTTATTTTTATGATTGAAAGTCTTCAGGTATTTAGAGAAAAAATGAAAGATAGCATGTGAGCAACGATCGAATTCCATAGGAGTTTTGATAGAATCGCAG